>Ga0302229_10001292_pt1 | contig 19165 bp, 11 predicted proteins | sample II_Palsa_N1_3_FD_193518 | JGI IMG/M metagenome (GOLD analysis project Ga0302229, IMG submission 193518) | Peat permafrost microbial communities from Stordalen Mire near Abisko, Sweden - II_Palsa_N1_3 | ecosystem: Environmental > Terrestrial > Soil > Palsa > Peat permafrost | place: Sweden... | reverse complement strand
GTTTTTCCAGCTGCCAAACCAGAGCAAGATCAGACGTACGCCATGTTGGCGCGACTGATCGATCAAGGCATCGATATTGGTGGTATCGAAATGCCCGGATTGGGGTTCGAACTGCTCCCAGTAAACGGGTGCTTCCAAAGTATTTGCATGCAGCGCTTCCACGCTGGGCCAGATGCTTGGAAGTATCTCGGGCCATGCGCTGGAGTTGTGCAGTTGGGCGGCCATGACGGTATAGGGTGCGCCATCGACAAAAAGCGCGAAGCGCCCCTGCTGTTGCACCAGCCTGGGTTGTTCTGTGGCCCAAGCCTGTGACGCAAGCAGGATGCTAAGGCACCCTGCCCATAGTCGTACTCGAAACATGGGAGCAAAAACCATCAATAGTCCTCGATGGCCGGCGCTTGCACCGGCCATCTGGTGCAGAGTTAAAACGTAACTTTAGAACGTAACTGTGGCACGCACCCAGTAGTAACGGCCGATCTGGTCGTAGGTATAGGCATCCGTATTGGAGTTGCTGCCCCATTGATAGAACAGCGGTGGCGTCTTGTTGGCAAGATTGTCGATGCCCGCCGACAGGGTGGTGTGATACTTGGTGAAGTCGTAGCTCGCCGAAACGTTGTTGTACGTATAGGCACCGATCTTGTGTTCGACACCCGGAATGCTTTCGTCGGCGGAATAGCCCTCGGAGAGATCGTCGCTGCCTACCCGGGTACGGCCGATATAACGCATCGTCCAGCTGGCGCCCCAGTTGCCGAGTTTCCAGTTGAGCGTACCCAGGCCGCGCCAGCGAGGGAACTCGCCGTACACCGAGCAATACGAACCGGCGCAGTGAGTGACTGCCACACTGGAATCGCCCGGCGCGGTATCGACGTCGTAGCGCGCCGTGTAGGTGCTGTTGAGGCTGACCGCAAACTTGCCATAAGTATCGGTGGCGAAGCTGTACTGGATCGTTGAGTCAATACCCTTGGCGGCCGTCTGCCCAAGGTTGACGGTCGGCAGATTGATGTAGGTGATCTGCCCGTTGCCGGCGCGATGGATCAGGCTGCAGAGTTTTTCGCTGTAGTAGCACTCGTTGAGAATCGTACTGGGATCGAGGCCATCGACGATGGTGTCGTTGAGGTTGATGCGCCAGACATCGGCACTGAACGACAGACCCGGAAGCCAATGAGGATCGTAGACAAGGCCGAAGTCGAACGACTTGCCGTACTCGGGCTTGAGATCGTAGCCGGCAGCGACCGACCCCGAACTCTTGACACCTAGCTGCGCGTTGTTCTGCTGGAAGCTGCCATCGGTAGGAACGTTGGCGCATGCGGCGGCATGACCACCGGTATAGCCATCGCAGATATCGGTTGCGGCATAGGCACCACCCGACGTTCCCGAATAGAGTTCGCTGATATTGGGCGCACGGAACACTTGCGAAACCGTGCCGCGTAGCAAGAGATCAGCGACTGGGCGCCACTCGAGCGCGACCTTGCTGTTGGTGGTCGACCCCGACACGCTGTAATCGGAGTAGCGCGAACCGATATCGACGTTCAGCGAATAGAAGAACGGCTTCTGCGACAACACCGGAATCAGTGTTTCGACGTAGGCCTCCTTGACGTTGTAGCTGCCGCTGAGCACTGTGCCGCAGTCTTCCACCACGCCGCACAGGCCAGCGTAGTCGCCGTCGCTGATGGCGGTGGCAATCGGCGTGTCGGTGGTATCAGACTGCGATTCCTTGCGATACGAGAAACCTGCGGCCAGACTTACCGGGCCGGCGGGAAGATTGAACAATTCGCCGTTGGCGCTGACCTCGGCTTGCTTCATCGTATAGCTGTATTCGGTGACCGGATTGACGATCAGTTTCTTCAGCGCAGCAATTGTCGTGGGATCGTTGATGTTGAAAATATTGATCGGCGTGCAGCCGGAAATCACGTTGCCGGCGGAGCCGCACTTGACTACACCATCGGTATCCTTGAACGAGGGTCCGATCGCCTCCTCAAGACCTGCGTAATCGATAAAGCCTTCGTTTTCGGTCTTCTGCTTGACCTTGGCGTAGTTGATATCGGCATTCCACTGCCAGCTACTATCGCCAAAGTTGCCCTTGATACCAGGCGTCACCTGCAGGTTATAGGTCTGGCTGGCGAAATCGCGATTGCCTAGTGAGGTCAGGCGCGTGTTGAGATCGTTATAGCTTTCTCCAGTGCTGCGGTCGGTACCGAAATTGACACCGAAGGGATTGTAGTAGCTGTTCTTGGAGACAAAGAAATCGTCGGAGTTCGCGAAGATCGGCACCGGCGCAATGATCGAGGACGACGAGGTCTTGTTGTAGAAGACGTTGGCGTAGGCATCGACATTTGGCGTGATCTTGAAGTCGCCGACCAACGAAAGGTTGGTGCGCTCCTGCGGAGTCTCGACCAGGTTGTAAGGCTGGTAGTTGTACGAATCGGCCGAGGTATACGTGTGGTAGTCGGCCAGTGTGGTGGCGCCAGTTACGCCGCTGTTGAGAGTCACATAGGTGCCGTTGGCGTTCTCGACCAGACCCGTGGGTGTGGCTGACGAACCCAGGTGAACTACGCTGCCGTTATTCAGAGCAAGCGCATACTTGGAAAAGCTGCGGTCGCTGGAAGAAATGCTGTTCTGGCTCTGTTGACTGGCGCCGACCAGCAGGTTCCAGCGGTCGCCGGAGATGCCGCCCATCGCGCTGAAGTTGCGCCGGTTGCCATCACCATGCGAGCTGATGCCGTAGTCGCTGGTCAGCTGCACGCCCTTGTAGTGATCCTTCAGGATGAAGTTGACCACACCACCGATGGCGTCGGAGCCATATACCGACGAGGCGCCATCGCTCAGCACCTCGATACGATCGATCATGTATGAGGGAATGATGTTGACATCGTCGTACGCCAGACGGTGACCGTTGACCAGAATCAGCGTGCGATTGGAACCGAGGCCTCGCAAAGACACTGTCGATGCGCCCGTGCCGCCCCCATTGTCGATGCCTGGGTTGGTGGCATTGCCGGCGATCGACGGCAGTTGCTGAATCAAATCGCCGACGGTTGGCTTGCCACTGGCAGCGATCTGCGCGCTGTCAATCGTCACGACGGGATTGGAGGTTTCGGTATCCACTCGACGGATCAGCGAACCAGTGACCGTCACGGCGTCAAGATTCTTGGTGCCGCTCTTGGCGGCATCGCTGTTGTCCTGCGTGGTACTTGTGTCCTGAGCGTGCAGGGCGACGCTGCCCATCAATCCAACAGCGAGAGCGGTCCGCACCGCACACGTGATTAGCGAAGGGCGTCGACATGGCGGATGGTCGTTCAGGATGGTAGATACATTGAGCATGATGTCCTCACTTGAATGGGTAAATGGGTGGCTGGCTTGGGGGACGCATGCCTGGATCGGTAGATTCGGCGACACGGTTTTGCATCCATGCATGCTCCGCCGTAACGCCCCGAATTTCGGAACGACGGGCATGAAGATTTCACGTTTGCGAGCAGGCGCAGCGAGTGATCGCCAGCGATGCTCTGTCATGACGTGGACGATGAGTTGCGCATGAGCGCAGAACCTCGCCGATTTTCATTTAGCCGTCTTTATGACGACCTAAAAGATTCTTCGATCGCTAGCCGTCAGCGGTCGATACATCCTGGAATTTCCAGTAAACCGCATAGCGCTCAGCATGAATTTCATTCAGCGGCGCAACGGTCAAAGTGCCTTGACGGGTTGTTGCTTCGAAACGCAGCTCACTCGTCGAGAGCGCGCGTAGCCAGTTGATATCCTGCGTCGCGCTGGCAAAAATCTCCGGCGCAGGCTGTGCCTTCGGTTCGGGATTCGGCGCAGCGTCATAGCCGCAGTACTGCATTGCGTGCGTCAGCCCTGAACTGCCTAGTCGCGCAGCGAGTACCAGCGGTCCGTAAAGCACCGCGCGCTGATCGTCATCACCGGGCAACGCTTCGCTATGAAGTTGCATCGGTAAATCGAGCTCGATGCGATCGCCGTTTCGCCATTCGCGGCGCAAAGTCAGATAGCTTCCCGCTGAGGCGAACACGCCAAGCGTTTCGCCGTTCACGCGCACGGAGGCATCCGGCCCGATCCATTCGGGGATACGCAAATGGATCGCGCGATGTGTCGGCGCTGTCAGGCCCAGCGTAAAGCGCGTCAATGGCTCGCGCGGAAATATCGTTTCCTGGCGCAGCGTCAGCTGCTCCTGCGGCCAGCTCAATTCGGAGGCGATGAACAGGTTGACGTAAAGATCCTGCCCCTCGTGAAAATAGATGCTGTCATTGAAGCGGGCAAACTCTTCGGCACCGGAACCGGTGCAACACCAAAAGGAATCGGTGGGCGAGTTGTAGAACTTGTTGGCGCCGGGCTGCAACGGGTAGTAGTAAAGCTTCATGCCATCGGCATCTTGTGTGCCAAGGCGCGCGTTGTAGAGCGTGCGCTCGTAGTAGTCGAAGGCGCGCGGGTCACCGTTCCAGGCGTAGACGTGACGAGTGAGTTTGAGCAGGTTGTAGGCCACACAGCACTCGGCGGCGTAGAGGCCAAGCTGGCCTTTCAGATCACCGGGGCCGGTTTTCCAGAACTCATCGTTGCTGGAGCCACCGGTGACATAGCGGCGCTGGGTGGTTACCGTCTCCCAAAAGAATTCCACTATGCGTCGATAGCGTGGGTCGCCGGTCAATTCGTAGCGGCGCGCGGCGCCGATGATCTTGGGAATCTGGGTGTTGCTGTGCAGGCCCTGTAGCTCATCGCGATGTGCCGCCAGCGGATCAAAAAGCGAGGCTTGATCGAAACGATGCGCGGCATCCATGTAGCGGCCGTTGCCGGTAATCGCATACAACTCATACATCGAGTCGTTCATGCCGCCGTACTCGGTTTTCAGGATGTGCGCGAGTTCGGCATCGGAGAAGCCGTTGAGCCAGCGCACTGTCCAATTTCCGATGCCGGTGGCCACGGCCAGCGCCTGCTGATTGCCGGCGTGCCGGTACATATCGAGCATGCCGGCCTGAATCTTGTGAATGGTGTAGAACGGTGCCCAGACTTTCTGGCCGCTGCTGAGGCGATCGAAAAAGCTTTCCGGGAAGGCGCTCAAATAACCGTTGGGCTGTTGGCACGCTGCCAGCAGCGAAACCAGCTCGTCGCCCCGCGCCTTGAGTACTTTATCGCCCTGGCTGGCGTAGGCGAGCGCTACCGCGGACAGATAGTGGCCGCCGCTGAAGTGGCCGCGCAATTCACAATCGGGTTTTTCCCAGCCGCCCAGCGCTATCGCACTGGAGGGCCGTCCGGCTTGTAGCTGAAAGCTTCGGGCGAGCCTGTCGACGGGCAGACTGTGCAGATAGTGCAAATTGACTGCTGCTGCGGTGGCGAAATCCCCGTCAAGTAGCTGCACCTGGTTCAACGGAAAGTCGTACATGCTTTGCACGGGCTTTTCGCGTGATGCTACTGCTGTCGCTGCGACGGTGGTGTTGGGGTCGGCTACATCGGGAGTGAAGGCGCGCGTCGCGGGTACGACCACAGCAGAGGCAAGCATGGCTGCGGCGCCTTTGATAAACCTCCTGCGTTGGTCGATGTTGTCGTGCATGCCACTCCCCGAATCTGCGCTGCGCCATCTGGTCAAGATGTAGCGCGTTCATTGACTACCCTCGATAGTCAATTTCATCGTGCCGTCACACAGGCGTCGCGTCTTGTGTCATTTGGGGGAGTTGAATGCGGAATTCCGCATAGTTTTCGCGAGCGGCTGTAACGATACGCTGGAGATACGTATTTCTTGCTGGCAGAAATCGTGCGGGATATGGCCGTCTGCGATGATCGTGGCGTCTGTATGTTGTGGTCATCGAAACGAGTTATCGCCAACCCGATAGGCTTGGCGACGGTCTTGCTGGGAGACACGCTGTGCGGTTTTCTGAAATCGCACAATGGGAGCCGCACACTGGTGCCGCATCAGGCATGGCGACCAGGCATGGAGAGGTGATGTGTCAGACGAAGCGGGCGCGCACCTCGATGCGCTGACCGGGCTTGCCGCGTATGCGAATGGCGGCATCTCGGTGTTCGGCGGCATCTGAGGCAACGCCATCCAGATGCACTTCGATCAGACGTTTGCCAGCGGGCACGCGCAAGCTCAGCCACGTGTCTTTGGGGCTGCTGCCATCAGGCAGGGTCAATTCGCCTTCGATGACATTGCTACCCGTGCTCTGTAACCGGAAGCTGACTTTGCCCCAGCGCGTTGGCGCGCGTTCAATGCCGACAGATTTGCCACTGGCCATCCACGTGCGGGGAATCGCTCGGCCCAGATAGAGTGTTTCTCCAGCGCTGTCGTCGAACACCATGGTCCAGCGCAGCAACAACGGAATGGTCATCTGCGCAGGTATGCAGAACAGCGGCATGCCGCCGCTGATGTCGGAGACTTCACCGGCGGTCCAGCTTCCCGGCGTATGCGCATGATGGCGATGGGCGTAGAGGAAAAGCAGGTATTCGTCGATACGCCCAAGCCGCAGCAGCTGCTGCGCGTAGCCGTAGGAAATGAAACCCAGGATATCGCGACTGTCCTTGTCGACTGGGCCAATATTTGCGACGACACCGATACTGGTGGCGCCGTGGCCGCGCATGCAGTCGATCACCAGATGAGCGAGATCATCGGGTAGCACGTCGGCTTGCAGCAACTCGGCGTAGGCCCGGTGCGGCCATTGCTGTTCACTGGGATTCTCCTTGGCCAGCGATTCGCGGAAGGTCAGTTTTACCCCGGGTAGCGGCCCAACATAGGGCGGCTTCAGATCATGGCGAATATTGGCGCGCAGCGTACGTACGGTCTGTTCGCGCAAGCTGTCGGCGCGCCGCTTCCATTCGTGCGCGTCCTTCGTCTCGCCAGCAACAAAGGTCGGCCACACGTTTGCCAGATCGTGCAGTCCACGCGCAGCCATGGCACTGTTGGCGTAGTACGGTTTCCACCAAAGCGTGGGATCCGGAAACAGGCAGGCATCGGATTCGTTCCAGCCGTGGATCAGGCCGTAGCCGGGATCATTGCTGGCAAGCTTCAGACTCTCGTCGTGAAGCTCCAGCAGAATCTGCGCAGTGGCTTCGATCTTCGCCCTGTGCTTCAGAATCAGTGCACGATCACCGGTGTAGTTGAAATAGCGCGCCAGCAGCGACAGCGTCAGGCCAAATTGCGCGGTTTCAGCGCCGCGCATGTTGATCATGCCGTCAGCCTGCACGAAATCGCTGAAATATTCGTCCAGTACGGCGGCAGCCTGTTCGAAGCGACCCCATTCGAGGTTGGCGTAGAGCGAGCTGGTGAAGGTGTCCTGGAAGCCGTCGTATTCGTTGCCGTAGTAGTCGCGATCCACCGCACCGTATTTCGGATACGTGCCGTCGGGGCGCACCACCAGTTCGCGGGCAAATGCGTAATGCGCCATATCGTTCCAGCCTGGCGTGGGTATGGAAGCGACGCTGGTTCCGCTCAGTTCGGCCTGCCAGTAATCGTGAAAACGCAGCAGGGCCGCATAGAACGTTGCCGGTTCCGGTGGCAGTCGCCGTAGTGGATAGCTGGGATAGCTGTGGCCATAGGAGACTTTGCTGATCGCACCGTGTTCGACCAATGCAGTGCGATGCCAGGTCTGCACCACGAATCGATCAGTAGCATCGACATCGGCAAACACCAATACGTCGTACCAGCGCCCCTCGTCGATCGGCACCACTTTATGCACGGCCGGCATCCAACCACCCAGCAGGCCTTCGCGGCGGCGGGCGACGCGTTTTGGATCGTGCAGTTCGGCGAATATCTGGTCGGAGTGATAAGTGCGGGTACTCCCGGAGGTATACACCGGCATCGTGTCCGCGCATTGCCGCGTGCCAATGAAGGTCGTCCAGGGCAGGCGCCCGTAATAGTTCTCGGGGTTGAGCAGCGAGGCGACCGGCGGTGCAGCCAGGCGTACCTGCGTCTCGTCGGGCTCGCCGTGCGCCAGCAGGTAATCGGCCAGCAAGTCGGCTTCGGCCACCGCAATGTCAGCCAGCTTCATGCCGAAGTAGGGCACGCCGTCGGCGGCAAAGGACGGTTCCGTGCGCTTGCCCAGGACGCAGGCCACATCACCACAGACCAGCGTCAGCTCGCCATCGGGATGACTGAGGTTCTCGAATACCTGCCAGTCAAGATTGGCCTGCTTGAATGAGCCCAATGCATGGTGGCCGCTCGTTGAGATACTGGCCAAAGGGATACGTATCGGTGACGGCACGGGTTTGCCAGCGGCTGCCGGCAGCGGCGATGCGTCGGCGATCTGGTCGCGCCCGGAAACGCAAAGTCCGACCGCTGCACCGGTCGCAGCGAGGCCCTGGAGAAAGCGTCGACGATCCATGGGTTCTCAATACTCCACCGAATGATGCGGAATCATTACGTTCTTCAAAAAAAGGGGCCCGCGCATAGGAGAGTTCGCGTCTCCAAGAGGGGAGGTTGGAGGTATGAAAATGCGCGGTCCCTAAATTAATGATGCAACGCGAATGAGCGTTGCATCTTGTCGAATTCATTCGCGGGGCATGCGGATTTGTGCATAGGCCATGGTCATGGCATGTTGCCATGGACGGCCAGATGCTGAGATCCGCGGCATCGCCAGTCGGTGGCTCCGGCAGCAAACGCAGAAAGCAGGTGTCTGGCGGATTTGCTAATCGTCGTCTTCATTGCCCAGATTCAGCTGGGAAGATGGCAGGCCGGTATAGGCACCCCAGTAATAAATGAGCAGGGCAATGAGGGTGACCATCAGGGAGTCCCATGGGTGTCCGATGATGCCTTTTCCACCAAACGTGCCGAGATAAGAGGCGACGATGATCAAGGCATAGAAAGCGATCAGCCACAGCGACGAATACACCTCTCTGGCAAGCAGCTTGCGGTCGGCGCGCGCGCCGAGCTTGCAAAGAATATAAATGACGAACATGCCGAGCTGCAGTCCGAGCAGCCATGACACGGTAGTCCATCCCGACCAGTAGACAATCAACGCCGCCACGATAAATGACAGCGGACCCAGTACGGCGAAACCATGCACGAGGAAAGGACGGGGCAGTCCGGGTGCGCTTCGACGCAGCGCGGCGACCGTGATTGGCGCGACCGCATAGCTCAGCACCAGCGCGGCGGAAACGACACTGATCAGCGCTTCCCATGAGGGGAACGGCAGCGTCCAGAAAATGGACAGTCCAAAGGTCACCCATAGCGCCGGCCGCGGTATACCCGACTGGCTGTCAATCCGCGTAAACACCTTGAAAAATGAGCCGCTGCGCGCCCAGCCATAGATAACGCGCGGCGTGGCATTCATGTAGATATTGCCGGTACCACTGGGCGAGATCATGGCATCGGACACTACCAGCACAGCCAGCCAGCCGATGCCCAGCGCCAGAGCGATATCGTGATACGGCAACGAGAATTCCGTGCCGATGGCGTTCCAGCCGTGTGCGAGCATAGCGACGGGAATGCTGCCGAGAAAAGCGATCTGCAGCAGCACATAAATGACGGTAGAAAGCACTACCGAGAGAATCAGAGCGATGGGAATCGTGCGCTGCGGATCACGTACTTCGCTGGCCACCGAGATGATCGGCGTGAGTCCGAGGTAGGCGAAGATAATGCCGCCGGCGGAAACGGCGCCTTCCACACCGGCAAAGCCAAACGGTGCAAAGCCGTGCACCTGCATGTTGTGCGGCTGAAAGTGCGTCAGCAGCACAATGATCACCAGCAGCGGAACGATGAATTTGAAGATGCTGATGATGTTGTTCGCCTTGGCGAACGTCTTCACGCTGAAGTAGTTGAGCAGAAAGAACACTGTCAGCAGGACCAACTGCACGATCCAGCCAAGCGGGGTTGGATCGCCGGTGCCGCTCTTGCTCAGCGAGGGAAACCAGGCGGCGGCATACTGGCGACAAGCCACAGTCTCGATCGCGATCAAGCTGGAAAACGCGATCAGCGTGATGAATCCCATCAACGAACCAAGCAAAGCCCCGTGCGAATATCCCGGATAACGCACCACGCCTCCGGCACGAGGTAACGCAGCGCCAAGCTCGCAATAGACCAGGCCGAGCAGCAGCACGGCAGCTCCACCGATCAGCCAGGACACGATGCCTGCCGGTCCGGCGATGGCGGAAACATGACTGGCCGAAAACAGCCAGCCAGAACCGAAGATGGCGCCAAGGCCGATAAGGGTCAGGTCGATCAGGCTGAGTTGTTTCTGAAACTTTCCCTGGCGAGGCATTAGGTCATCCGGGTGATGCGTGAGTGTCGCCGGTCAGGGCGATGGCGTGGCGTAAGGCGACTTGCCACCGCTGGCGATGAACTGGTCAATGCGTTCATTGAGTACCGGTAGCGGCACCGAGCCTGTGGACAACACAGCGTCGTGAAACGCGCGAATGTCGAACTTCTGGCCCAGCGCCTTTTCGGCACGAGTGCGGTCGTCGCGTATTGCCATTTCACCCAGGTAATAGGACAGCGCCTGCGCCGGCCAGGCGATGTAGCGGTCCACTTCGGTTTCGATCTCGTGGTCGGCCAGTGCGGTGTTCTCGCGCAGATAATCCTGCGCCTGCTGGCGTGTCCAGTGCAGGTGATGCAAGCCGGTATCGACGACCAGACGCGCCGCGCGCCACGCCTGATAGCTGAGATAGCCGAATTGTTCGTACGGCGTGTGATAGATGCCCATCTCCTGACCGAGGTATTCACAGTAAAGCGCCCAGCCTTCGCCATAGGCCGAGATATAGCTGTAGCGGCGAAAGTCGGGAAGACCGGTCGTTTCTGCAGCGAGTGGCATCTGCAGGGCATGACCTGGCGAGGACTCGTGGAGGGTCAGGGCGGGCAGCGAATACAGTGGGCGCGAGGGCAGGTTGTAGGTATTGACCAGATAGATGCCCGGACCACCGCGACCACCCGTGTAAATCGGTGCCAGATCGGGCGGTACCGGTTCGATCGCAAAGCGACGTCGCGGCAGCCGGCCGATATAGTCGCCGACCTTGCCGTCCACCTGCTTGGCAATCCACGCCGCGTCCTTCAGCAGTTCGTCCGGGGTCTTGGCATAGAACTGCGGATCGGTACGCAGGAAATGCAGGAAGTCGGGGAAGCTGTCCTTGAAGCCGGTCTGCTTGATCGTATCGAGCATCTGCTGATGGATGATGGCCATCTGCTGCAGACCCAGCGCGTGAATAGCGTCGGGACTCATGTCCAGCGTGGTGTATTCGAGGATTTGCGCCCGATAGAACGCCTTGCCGTCAGGTAGATCCTCGGCTGCGATATCGGTGCGTGCGTGCGGGATGTACTCCTTTTGCATGAAAGTAAGCAGCTTGACGTAGGCAGGAATCACCTGACCGTTGATCGTTGCCAGTGCCTCGGCACGCAGCTTCGCCTGCTCGGCGGCGGGAATGGTCGCCGGCATCTGCTTGAAAGGAGTGTAGAAAAGATTCTTCTCGCCGGGTGCATCGACGATGTCGCTGATCGACTGGGTACGCCCCTGCAGAATGATTTTCGGCTGGCTGAATCCCCGTGCAAGGCCAAGTCGCATATTGGCGGTCTGCTCGCCGAAATAGCGCGGTATGTCACGCAGCTTGCCCAGATAATCCTCGTAGCTTTGCGCGTTGGTATAGGTGGCGCGCGCGGTAAAACCCAGATCGCTCCAGAAGCCGGAGTCGCTGTTGAAAGGCATTTGCCAGGTCTTGAAGCGCTGGTCGCTCAACAGCACCTGGATCTGCTGCTTGTAGACGGCGTAATTGACCTGATCCTCGTCGGACAGTTGGCTGCGGGGAATCGCGTCGAGCGTCTTGAGCACCGTGGCCCAGTAGTTTTCGCGCATCGCCTGCGTGGCGGCATCGACTTTGGGCAGGTGGCTTGCTGCCTGGGCCGGGCCGTCCTCGTCGTCGGCGCCGGCAAATTGCAGCTGACGCCATTGCCACTCGCTGGTATAGAGGTCATGGAAGCGCTTGCCTGCATTGTCTGCCTTGCTGCCCGCATGAGCGGCATCGGACGACGGGCCGATCGGTTGCACCGATGTTTCCACCATCGCCGCCATGGCCATGTTGCTGCCCAACAGGAGCTGCAGACCGAGGCCGCAGCAGATCAATTTCAATGGCATCAAGGTATCCGGGCGGTCATGGCATGGGTATTCGGCGATATGGTGTGGCTTCCATGCTCGCCGCCAGGTGGCGCGGCGTATAGAAAACATTGTTTCCGCACTATGCGGAATTGAGCATAGTTGTGATGCCGAAGATAGCTGAAGGCTAGCTGCGTCATCAGGGTGCTGCAAAGGGTTCGTCGATGGCGGGCGAAGGCGCGGTAAACCAGGACGCCCCGTTTTCGGTCACGTAAAAGTGATCCTCCAGCCGGATGCCGAACTCCCCGGGTACCACGATCATCGGCTCGTCGCTGCAACACATGCCAGGCGCGAGCGCGGTCTCGTTGCCACGCACCAGATACGGTGTTTCGTGGATGCTGAGCCCGCAGCCATGGCCGGTTCGATGAGGTAGGCCGGGCAGCCGATAATCCGGACCCAGACCCGCTGCCTCGAGTACTCGTCGTGCGGCGGCGTCCACATCGCCGCAAGCCACGCCCGGCCTTACCGCTTCGAAGGCAGCGCGCTGCGCCGCCTGTTCCAGTGACCAGATCTGCGCCTGCGCCACACTGGGTCGGCCGAAGATGTAGGTGCGTGTGATGTCCGATTGATACCCTTCCACACTGCAGCCGGTGTCGATCAACACCAGCTCGTTTTCTTTCAGCCGCTGCTCGCCGGGTATGCCGTGCGGATAAGCGGTTGCGTGACCGAATTGCACGATGCAAAAGGTCGAGCCGCCATCGGCGCCCAGCGCACGGTGGGCGTGGTCGATGAATCGCCGGATTTCATCGGTGCTGATGTCTTCATGCATCAGCCCGGCGGTCAGTCGATGTACTTGCAAGGTCATCGCCGTGGCCTGGCTCATCAGGGCCAGTTCGGCCGACGATTTTTGCATACGACAGCCATCCACGACCGGGCTGCCGTCAACCACCTCGCAACTGCCCACGACAGCACGCAACCGCTCGTAAATCAGAAACGATGCCGCGGGATCCAGCGCCAGACGGCGAATGCCATGCGCAGCGAGAAGGTCTGCCACACATTGCTGGGGATCGTCGTGCTCTTCCCATAGCCGTGTTTGTGCCGGGATCTTCAACGCGTGTCGCAGCGAGCCCTCCTCGAACGCGGGGCACAGTACAAACGGATCACCTTTCAGGGTCAGCAGCATGGCAACCAGGCGTTCGCTTGCACCCCACGATATGCCAGTGAAGTAACGCAGTGAATGACCGGCGGTAATCAGCAACGCCTCATCACCACGCAGGCGCATCAGTCGTCGCGCCTGCTCCAGGCGGTGCTGATATTCCTCTGCGCCAATGGTGGCCGCCCGCTGTGTCCAGGGGCTGAGTGTAGTCTCAGCCTCATCGAGGGTGAGGCCGCCAATCTGTCGACCTGCTGGCAGCACTGCGTTCATGCGTGGTCACCGATATCGCGCTCGGTCCAGCGACCATCGACCCGGCGCTGAACACTTGTCACGTTGCGATCGCGCAGTTCGATCGGCAGCAGCGTATCGGGGACGTTGTCGTAGCTGTGCAGGGCGGTGAAACGATGAATCGCCGCCGGCATGCCCACCGAGGTAAAGCCCGGGTGGCTGGTACTGGGGTACGGACCACCGTGATTCATCGCGGGACTGACCGCTACGCCGGTCGGCATCTTGTTGGCAATCAACCGACCGACCTTGCCTCGCAGAACAGGCGCGATGGCTGACCAGGCAAGGTCATCACTGCCGTTCGCGGCGCGGTAGAGCGTACCTGTGAGGTTACCTTCAAAAGCGCCGGCGACGCTCGCCATGACACTGCTGTCGGCAGTACGTACGAGCAGGCTGACCGGCCCAAAAGCCTCGGTCTGCAATACATCGGCGTGCGCGATAAATACGTTTGCATCAACACTGAGCAGAGTCGGTTGATGACGATAACCATCGCCATCGCCGATGTTTCCACCGGCCAGCAGTTCGGCGCCTGCCGTCAGCAGCACAGCAACCGTGCGACTGAGTGACTCTTGCACACCGCGGGAAAACAACGGCCTGGGCGTGGCGGTGGCGAAGTGCGTCGTTGCAGCGGCAACAAACGCATCGCCATTGCCCTGTGCCGGCACCACCACGACGCCGGGGTTGGTGCAGAACTGGCCGCTGCCCATCACGCATGAGGCGAAGAATTCCTGCGCCAGTGCTTCGCCGCGTTCGGCCAGCACGCCGGGTAGCAGGAACACCGGATTGATGCTGGAAAGCTCGGCATAGACCGGTATCCCGGCCTTGTCAGCCGCAGCTTTCAGCGCCAATCCACCAGCGCGGCTGCCGGTAAAGCCGATCGCGCCCAGTCGTGCATCGCCGGCCAGTGTCAATCCGAGTGCGTTGTCGAAGTGATAGAGCATTTGCACGGCTGCTGCAGGCAGACCGCTATCGATCAGCGCCTGGTACGCCAGCTGGGCCAGCCGCTGACTTGTTGCTGGATGGGACGGATGTGCCTTGGCGATTACCGGATTGCGTGCGGCGATGGCCGATGCGAAATCGCTGCCTGCGATGGCGTTGAAGGCGAACGGAAAATTGTTGGGGCCGAAAATCAGCACGGGTTTGCCGAGCGGCGCGCGGTGCGCACGCAGCCCGGCCTGGGTATCGATAACCGGATCTGTCCAACCGTAGTGACGTGCTGCGCTGGCCGCCTGACGAAGCTGGCCGCTGGTGCGCGGCAATTCCACCGAGCGCAGTCGTGGTTCGACCGGCAGGGCGGTTTCGGCATGTGCCAATGCGACCAGCGTGTCGGCGTCGGCGTCGATCGCTGCCGCGTACGCATCGAGAAAATTGGCAATGCGGTCAGCGGGCGACGCGGCCAGTTCATCCGCAACGGCCTGCGCTGATGCGATGGTCGATTCGATATCTTCCGCACCGCTGACGGGAAAGCTCGGCCCGATGGCCGTGGCGCGCGTCGGATCTTCGGCCCGGAAACTGCCCTGCGGATCGAGCGATGCGCGCCAGCAACCGCCGACCAGCACATTTTCCGATGCACTCATTTCAGAGGCTCGGCTTGGTGGCAATGGCGTGATCGATCACCTTGAGTGCCGCTTCGCGCTCGGCACCGGCGACGGGCAGGCGCGGTGCGCGCACCGTTTCGCTGCCGGTTCCGGTTTTCTCCTGCACCAGTTTGATCAGCTGTACAAAAGTCGGCACCGTGTCCAGACGCAGCAGCGGCAAAAACCACGCATATAGCGACTCGGCGGCCTTTGCACCGCCGCTTTGGGCCAGTTCGAACAGCTTCACCGACTCAAAGGGATACGCATTGACCAGGCCGGCCACCCAACCAACCGCACCCATGCTGACACCCTCGACAATCGCGTCGTCCATGCCGACCAGCAGCTGCAGTCGATCACCTAGCAGAGAACGGATGGCGGCAAAGCGGCGGACGTCACCGGACGATTCCTTCACTGCCTGCAGGTTCGGAAATTCAGCAGCCAGTTCGGCCATTTGCGCCGGCGTGAAGTCGGTCTTGTAGGCGACCGGATTGTTGTAAAGCATGCAGGGCAGATCGGTAGCGCCGATCACGGCTTTTACGTGCGCACCCATCTCGCGCCAATCGGTGGAGTACACGTACGGCGGCAGCACCATCAGTCCGCCGCAGCCGAGGGCCTTGGCTTCCTTGGCCAGCTTGACGGCTTCGTCGGTGGACAGCGAAGCGATGCCGGGAATCACCGGCGCGCGGCCAGCGAGTACCTTGACCAGCGTTTTCAGGATAGCCAGCTTCTCTTCAAAGCTCAGCGTGGCTGCCTCGCCCAGCGAGCCCAGTGGCACAATGCCTTTACAGCCTGCGTCGATCAGCTGTCGGGCATGGCTGGCCAGGAACGCGTGGTCGATCGTGCCGTCAGCGTGGAAGGGGGTGGTGATGGCAGGCAGTACGCCGTGCCAGAGGGAATTGCTCATGGGTAAATCCTCAAGGTTTATTGATGGAAGAAAGATTTGTGCCGGCCAAGGTAGACAGCCGGGCAGGGAAAAGCGGCGGTCGTTGTCCGCTGCGTGGAAAACGTCCGAGCTCAGCCAGCGCACTGCCACAGATACGGCCTTGGCAGGCGCCCATGCCGCAGCGGGTGGCGAGCTTGGCGCTGCGCGCATCCGTATAGCCATCCAAAGCAGAGAGTGAAACGTCCTCGCAACGACAGACAAGAGTGTCCGGTTGTGCCAGGGCATGCACTCTTGGATCGAGTGCAAAGCACTGGTTCAGGGCGTCGGCAAAATGGCGGGCGTGCTGTCGTGACTGAAGCAGGCGATCGGCATCGGCCGTCTTACCAGCTGCCGCATGCCCGGCGATGGCACCCTCGATGCGTGCCGTGTCGCGTCCACCGATGCCGCACAACTCACCGGCCGCATAAATGCCCTCGACGCTGGTGCGCTGGTATCGATCGGTATCGACATAGGCATGAGCACCTTGCAGTTGCAGGGTGCAGCCGAGCGACTGAGCGAGTTCCACATTCGCCAGCAAGCCATAGCCGACCGCGAGCTGATCGCAGACAATATGTTCAATTCCGCGTGGACCGTCCACATCGACAGCATGCAGTTCGGTTTCGCCGTGAGCGCGACGTACGACGCTGCCACAGCGATAGGGCACACCGGCAAGCTGGGCTCGTAAACCCATGGCTTGAACTGCCTTGGCCGGCCAGCGCCACAGGCTTCGTGCAAAGCGCTGGATATTTTCAGTGGAGGATTGTTCGTAGATGCCGAGTACGTGGGCGCCATGGCGTTTTGCCGTCGCCGCGGCCGCCAGCAAAAGCGGGCCGCTGCCGGCGATTACCACGCGCCGTCCGGCCAGCGGCCAGCCTTGCTTGGCCAGCGCCTGCAATCCACCGGCACCGGTTATTCCAGGCAACGTCCAGCCGGGAAACGGCAACAACAATTCACGTGCGCCAGTCGCCAAAACGAGAGCCTGATAGTGCAATCGCCGCGCACGTTGGGGATCTTCCACCAGCAAACCGCCATCTTCGACGGTCACCACGCGCGTCTGCGCCAGCCAATCGATCGCAGGATGATCGAGCGTCCTGCCGATGCTTCGCCGAGCCAGCGCAGGCGAAGCATGTTGCACATCCTGACGCCAGACCTGGCCACCGGCGGTCATCTGTTCATCGATCAGGCCCACGCGTGCACCATGACTGGCGGCAGCATGCGCGGCGGCAAGACCCGCGGGTCCGGCACCGACGACCAGCACGTCATAGCGATCAGTCATCGCACGATACCTGCATGCCTTCGCGTACTGGCACCATGCATGCACGCCGCTGGCCAATGCCATCAATCGCGACGCGACATTCGAAGCACACGCCCATGCCGCAGAACGCAGCGCGCGGTTGTCCCGTCGTCGATCGGCGAAAAATCAACGACTGTTGAGCGATGGCTGCGGCCACGCTGGTGCCAGCTCGTGCCTCGACCGTACAGCCGTTGATATGGAGACGTATCAGCGGCGCATTCATGCAGCCACCCGCATCGGGTCATACGGACGTGGGTCGATCGCTGTGGCGCGTCCGAGCAACTGATCGATCAGTATGCGCGCGCTTCCCAGCGAAGTGGTGACACCGAGGCCTTCGTGGCCGGCTGCCACCCATACGTTGGCGTGTTGCGGAGCTCTTCCCAGGTAAGGCAGGCCGTCCACACTGACTGGACGAAAACCGGTCCAGATGCGAATGGCATCAAGTTCGCTCAAACCGGGAAGGAACTGGAGAGTGCGCGCCAGCATGCGTCGCACCATCGTCATCGAGATATCCGCGGTCTCGCTGCCGTACTCACGGGATGATCCAATAAGAATCTGCCCGGTCGGCCGTGGTTGCACATTGAAGGCCACGCTGCTGTCGTCGCTGCCGTGCGCACTGTCGGCATAACCCAGTTCAAGCAGCTGGTGATGCACGAGACCAGGATGGCGATCGGTGATCACCAAGTGACCCTTGCGGCTGCGCATCGGCAACTGCGGCAGTAGCTGCGGTAGTGCGCAGCCGGTGGCTATCAACACGTTGCCGCTGAGCTGTGTGTTATCGCTCAGACGCACGCCGCCGCTGTTCAATTGATGAGCGCGCTGGCGGTAAAGTTGGGCGCCGCGTGCCATCGCCTGACCGATGAGGTATTGCGCTACACCGGGTGGATACACCACCGCTTCGCCCGGCACCCGCATGCCGCCCGCGAGGCCCGCGGCGAGCGCAGGCTCCAGCCGATAGAGTTGCTCGGCGTCGACTTGTTCGGCGTGCACACCCGCAGCGGCCAGGCGTGCCAGTTTGTCCGGAATGCGCGCGTAGTCAGCCTGATTACTGGCAATCCACAACGTACCGCAGCGGCTGTACTCGGCCTGTGGCAGATCGACGAAGGCTTCCCATAAACCCAGTGAATAATGTGCCAGTGCCAGTTCGGCCGGGTCGTCGTCCATCGCGACCAGATGGCCCATGGCGGCGGCGGTTGCACCACCACCGATCGGACCCGGTTCAACGATCGCCACGCGCAGGCCTTCGGCGCTGGCGTAGTCGGCACAGGCAGCGCCGACGATACCTGCACCGACGATGATCAGGTCATGACTTTTCACGTAGCGCCGATGCCCCAGACCAGCGGATCGGCCTCGTCGAGCAGCAGCTGGCCTTGTGCGGTGACGTGCGCACTGCCGGTAATCCTTGGCAGCACACCCTGTGAGCCTGGTGTGTACTGTGCTTCAAAGACACTGCCCAGGATGCCGGCTTGACGCCAGACGCGCCCCGGTTCCAGCTTGCCGTCGGCGGCCAGGCAAGCCACTTTGGCGCTGGTGCCGGTGCCGCATGGCGAACGGTCGTAAGCCATGCCCGGGCACAGCACAAAATTGCTTGCATCGGCATCGTCCTGTGCGGACGCCGCATTGATCTCGATGTGGTCGATCTCGGCGCCGAGCGCACCGGTGATACCGGCTTGCTCGAGTGCGTCGCGAACCGCTTCGGTATAGGTGGTCAATCCACGCTGATGGGCCAGCGTCAACGGCAACGGCGTGTCATTGGTGATGAAAAACCAGTTACCGCCCCAGGCGACGTCGCCACGGACAATGCCATAACCGGGTACGTCCAGTGCGACGTCCTTGGCATGACGATAGCTTTCGACATTGTCGACAGCCACGCGCCCATCCGGATACAGCTCAACGCCCACCATGCCTACCGGTGTTTCG
>Ga0302229_10001274_pt1 | contig 19269 bp, 18 predicted proteins | sample II_Palsa_N1_3_FD_193518 | JGI IMG/M metagenome (GOLD analysis project Ga0302229, IMG submission 193518) | Peat permafrost microbial communities from Stordalen Mire near Abisko, Sweden - II_Palsa_N1_3 | ecosystem: Environmental > Terrestrial > Soil > Palsa > Peat permafrost | place: Sweden... | reverse complement strand
GGCCGGCGACAGTGTTCTTCCTGGACGAGATCCACCGCTTCAACAAGGCCCAGCAGGACGCGCTGCTGCCGGCGGTCGAGGACGGTCTGATCACGCTGATCGGCGCGACGACGGAGAACCCCGCGTTTGAGGTCAATGGCGCTTTGCTCTCACGCACGCGCGTGTATGCGTTGAAAGCGCTGAGCGACAAGGAGGTCGGGGCGGTGCTACGGCGGGCGGTGGCAGTGGCATGCAGCGGTCGGGGGCGGAACGGCGCGGACGTCGGCGCGGAGATTGAGGTGGACGAGGGGGCGATCGACTTCCTCGCCGCGCGAAGCGTTGGCGACGCGCGCACCGCGCTGAACGCGCTCGAGCTGGCGCTCGCCACCGCGGGAGAGCTCGGCGAGGGCAGCGTGAGCATCGCGCGGGCCGAGGACGCGCTGCAGCGCCGGGCGGTGCTGTACGACAAAGGCGGCGACCGCCACTACGACTACATCTCCGCCTGGATCAAGGCCACGCGCGGATCGGACCCGGACGCGTCACTGTACTACCTCGCGGTGATGCTGGAGGGCGGCGAGGACCCACGGTTCATCGTCCGGCGGATGGTGATCTTCGCCTCTGAGGACGTCGGCAACGCCGACCCCGCGGCGCTGAGCGTCACGGTCGCCGCGGCGACGGCGGTCGATCGCGTAGGTATGCCGGAGGCCAAATTCGCGCTCGCGCAGGCGGCTATCTACCTGGCGCTCGCGCCGAAGTCGAACGCGGCCGGACGCGCGCTGGGCGCCGCGCGGGCGCACGTGCGCGAGCACGGGGCCGCACCGGTCCCCGGGTGGCTGCGGTCGGGCCCGCGGCCTGGGCAGGATGAGAACCCGCCCGGGGTGGGCGGGCTCTCATACGACAACCCCCACGGCCACCCTGGGCACCTCGCCGCACAGGAGCTACTGCCGGAGGGCGTGGTCGGCGCGCGCTTCTACGAGCCCGACGAGGCCGAGGCGGAGCTCGCGCAGCACCTGGAGCAGATTCGCGAGCTGCGCGGGCGATAGGGGAGCCGTAGAGCTCGTGCCGGCCTCACCCGCCCGCGTGTGGTAATACTTAAGTGAATGCTTAAGCAATCCCATGCCGATCGTGCCGCCGACGGGGAGATCGACCTTCTGTTCCAGGCGCTCGCGGACCCCAGCCGGCGGGCGATGGTCGAACGTCTGACCCGCGGACCGGCGTCCGTCAGCGAACTCGCTCGCCCCCTGGCGATGTCGATGCCAGCGGTCGTCCAGCACCTGCACGTGCTCGAACACAGCGGGCTCGTCCGCTCGGAAAAGGTGGGACGGATTCGCACCTGCACCGTTGAGCCCGGTGCGCTGCGAGCCGCGGAGGGCTGGATCGCCGAGCGGCGCACCGCCTGGGAGCAGCGCCTCGACCGTCTCGGCGAGTACCTCGCCGAGCACCCCGACGGACCGGAATCGGGCACCGTGAAAGCGAGCACAGAGACGACAGTGAAATCAACCAGTGGCAAAGGAGCAGATACATGAGCCTGGCAGACGAGACCGTTGACGAGCGCTCGACCGTCCATTCCACCTTCGTGATCGAGCGCACCTACGAGGCTGCCCCGGCGCGGGTGTGGCGGGCGTGGGCGGACCCCGAGGAGAAGCGTCGCTGGTTCGGCCCGCAGGGGCCGGCAAAGGCCGAGCACGAGCTCGAGTTCCGCATGGGCGGCCTCGAGCGCATGACCGTGCAATCGCCCGGCGGCGCCTACAAGTTCATCGCACGCTTCCAGGACATCGTCGAGGGCGAGCGGTTCATCCACACGTATGAGATGTACCTGGACGATGCGCGCATCTCGGTGTCGGTGGCGACCGTGGTGTTCGAGGCGGCCGGCGGCGGGACGAAGCTGACGATGACCGAGCAGGGCGTGTTCCTCGACGGGCTCGACAACCCCGCGGAGCGCGAGCACGGCACGGGCGAGTTGCTGGATACGCTCGCCGCCCATCTTCAGGACGCGGGAGATGGGGCATGAACGGGAGACGGGGTATATGCGAGAGGCGGGCATGAGCGCAACCGCCGACGAGCAGCTACACGCGGACGGCGCCGCTCCGCGCGACGAGCGCTGGGTCGCGCTGTATGTGCTGTGTGTGGGGATGCTGATGATCGTGCTCGACGTGACCGTCGTGAACGTCGCGCTGCCCTCGATCCAAACCGACCTGCACTTCTCGACCTCGAGCCTCGCGTGGGTGATCAACGCTTACCTGATCGCCTTCGGCGGCCTGCTCCTGCTGGCCGGGCGCCTCGGCGATCTGGTCGGACGCCGCAACATCTTCCTGGCGGGCATCGGGCTGTTCACGACCGCCTCGCTGTTGTGCGGCCTGGCGCAGAGCCAGACGATGCTGATCGCCGCGCGCTTCGTCCAGGGCGTCGGTGGCGCGATGACCTCAGCGGTGATCCTCGGCATGATCGTGACGATGTTCCCGCAGCCGCGCGAGCAGGCGAAGGCGATCGGTGTCTACGCGTTCGTCGCCTCCGCCGGCGGCTCGGTCGGACTGCTCGCCGGCGGTGTAATCACGCAATCGATCGACTGGCACTGGATCTTCTTCGTGAACATCCCGATCGGGATCGCCACGGCGGTGTTCGCGACCCGCCTGCTCGAGCGCGACGCGGGCATCGGCTTCGGCGCGGGCGCGGACATCCCGGGCGGAGCGCTGATCACCTCCGCGCTGATGCTGGGCGTCTACACGATCGTCAAGCCCGCCGCCGAATCCGGTTGGGGAGCGGGGCGCACGCTCTCACTCGGCGGTCTCTCGGTGGCGTTGCTCGCCTGCTTCTTCGCGCGCGAGGCGACCGCGCGCAACCCGCTCGTGCCGCTGCGGATCTTCCGCTCGCGTAACGTCGTCACAGCCAACGCGATCCAGATCCTGTCGGTGGCGGGGATGTTCGGGATGTTCTTCCTCGGAGCCCTGTATCTGCGACGCGTGCTCGGCTACGACGCGCTGCAGATCGGGCTCGCGTTCCTGCCCGTCACGCTCACGATGGGGACCCTGTCGATCCGCTACTCCGAGCGACTGGTGACCCGTTTCGGGGCGCGCGCCGTGGTGGCGCCGGGACTCGTGCTGATCGCGCTCGCGCTCGTGCTGTTCGCGCAGGTGCCGGTCGAGGGCAGCTACTTCCTCCACGTGATGCCCTCGATGCTGCTGCTCGGCATCGGCGCCGGCATCTGCTTTCCCGCGCTGATGAACCTCGCGATGTCGGGCGTCGAACCGCAGGACGCCGGTCTCGCCTCCGGCCTGGTCAACACGACCGCGCAGATCGGTGGCGCACTCGGGCTGGCGGTACTGGCCACGCTGTCGAGCGCGCACAGCCGCCACCTAGTGGCCCAGGGCCACTCCAGCGTCGCCGCGCTCACCGGTGGCTATCACCTCGCGTTCTGGATCGCTGCGGCGCTCACCGCCGCCGCAATCGCGGTCGTACCCGCCGTGCTGGGCCCCGCTGTATCGCGCGATACCCGGCAGGCACAGGAGGAGGGCGATTCCGGCAATGCGCGTGGGCGTGGAGGGGCGTCCTTGACAGAGCCAACGAGTTGAGCGAGGCAAGCGAACGCTGAGCCGACACTCGCAGGCGCGATAATCGCCTGCGATGAGCCAACAAGCTCCCCCCGAGGCCGAAGCGCGGGAGACAATCGAGTCGCGCAACCCCGCGACGGGCGCGGTGCTCGGCAGCGTGACCGCCACTTCGCCCGAGCGGATCGACGAGGTCGTCCGGGCCGTAGGGCAGGTGCAGCCGCTGTGGGCGCTCCTACGGGTGGAGGACCGCGCACGGTACATGCGCCGGATGGCCCAGGCGATCGTCGACGAGTTCGACGCGATCGTGGAAGAGATCGGCCGCGAGCAGGGGCGCCCGCGCGCAGAGGTGGCGACGCTCGAGCTGCTGCCGGCAATCGACGCGCTGATCTGGATCGCCGACGACGGGGCGAAGGTGCTGGGCTCCCGGCGCGTGGGGATCCACCGCTCGATGTCGCTCGCGCGCCGCGCGCGGATCGCATATGAGCCCTACGGCGTGATCGGGGTGATCGGGGCCGGCAGTGCGCCGTTCGCCCAGCCGCTGGGGCAGATCGCGGGGGCGCTCTTGGCGGGCAACGGCGTCGTCTTCAAGCCGGCCGCCCGTGCGTGCTTGACGGCCGAGCGGATCGCGCGCGTGCTGGCCCGCGCGGACCTGCCGGAAGGGCTGGTGGCGCTCGCACACGGCGACGCTGAGGTCGGGGTGGCGCTGGCGAAGGCGCCGGTGGCGAAGGTGCTGTTCACGGGCTCGCCGGCCGTTGGACGAGAGGTCGCACGGGCGTGCGTGACGCGGGAGAAGGAGGTAACGGTCGAGCTCGGGGGCAAGGACGCGATGCTCGTGCTGGCCGATTGCAACCTCGCGCGGGCGGCGGAAGGCGCGCTGTGGGCGGGGTGCGCGGGCGCGGGACAGGCGCGCGGGGCGATTGAGCGCGTTTACGTCGCGCGCGAGGTCTCCGAGCAATTTACAGCGCGGCTCGTGAGCGCAGCGGCGGCACTCACGGTGGGCGACCCTGAGCGGCCGGGCACGCAGGTTGGCCCGCTCGCCTCGCAGCGGCGCCTGGAGCATGTGCGCGAGCTTGTGGACGACGCGGTGGCCGAGGGAGCCCGGCTGCGTTGCGGCGGGCCAGTGTCCCCAAAGGGTTGCGACGGAGCGTTTTACGCACCCGCGGTGATCACCGGAGCGACACACACGATGCGCCTGCTGCGCGAGCCCGTGGACGGCCCGGTGTTTGCGGTCGTGACGGTCGATTCTGTGGAGGAGGCGATCTCCGCTACCAACGACGGCGAGTTTTGCCTCGGCGCGTCGGTGTGGACGCGAGATCGCTATCGGGGTCTGCGCATCGCCCGCGAGCTGCATGCGGGGATGGTGTGGCTCAACGACCACCTGCCGAGCCCGGCGGTCTCACGCGGTCCGTGGGGCGCCGCGGCCGGCGGCGGCCTCGGCCGCGTACTCGGCGAGGCGGGCCTGCGGGCATGCGCGCAGGAGAAGCTGATCGTCTGGAGCCAGCCGGGGATGCGCGGGCTGTGGTGGGGCCCTTACGACGGGGTGCTGGCCGGCGGCGCGCGAGCGGTGGCCCAGCTACGCTCGGCGCGCGACTCCGATCGCGAGCGCGCTTGGCGCCACGGGGCGGTGGGACTGGCCCGGGTGGGGGCGCGAGCGCTGGGGCGCGGCATTCCCCGGTAGGACAGATCGGGTGGCTGGCCGGTGGATGCTAGACGTCGCACGCGAGCGCAGGCTTACTGGTGGTACGTCGAGCATCGTGGGTGGCGTATAGCGCCGCCGGACAGCTACCCTTTTCGATATGCCCGCCCAGGCCTATGCAGGGAAGGAGTGCGTCTGTCAGCTGCGCAGAGGAATCTGCGACCAGTCGTGCGTGCAGGGGATGCTCGACACCCCCTTCTACATCGCCTGTCTGAAGCTCACCGGACGGCGCTGCGTGGTCGTCGGCGGGGGCGAGATCGGGCTGGAGAAGGTCGATGGACTGCTCGCGTGCGACGGTGAGGTGACGCTGATCGCGCCGGCGGCCGAGAGCGCGCTCGAGGAGTACGCGCGGGAGGGCTCGATTCGCTGGGAGCAACGCGAGTACGCCGGGCCGGAGGACCTGGAGGGCGTGTTCATGGCGATCGCCGCGACAGATGACACCGACGTGAACATCGCCGTCTACGACGACGCCGAGCGTCGCGCGATGCTCGTGAACGTGGTCGACGTGCCGCCGCTGTGCAACTTCATCCTGCCGGCGATTGTGCGCACCGGGCCGCTCGCGATCGCGATCTCCACCGCGGGCGCCTCGCCGGCGCTAGCGAAGCGGATCAAGCGCCAGATCGCCGAGGAGTATGGCGAGCCCTACTCGCGGCTGGCGGTCTTGCTGAACGAGGTCCGCGGCTGGGCGAAGGGGACCTTGCCGACCTACCAGGATCGTAAGGAGTTCTTCGAGGGGATTGTCAATGGGGACCCCGACCCGGTGGAGTTGTTGCGAGGCGGCGGTGGTAGCGGCGGCGAGGGCGCCGTGCGCGCGCTGATCGCGGCGGCGCAGAGCACGCACGCGCCCGCGTCGGCCGGCGTCTGAGCGACGCCCGGAGCAGGTGGCCGACATCGAGGGCGAGCCGGTGCTGCAGTTGGAGGGACTCGCGCGCCACTACGACGAACGCGACGCCCTGTGCGATGTGTCCTTGTCGTTGTCAGCCGGACAGACCCTGGTCGTATTCGGCCCGAACGGCGCCGGCAAGACGACGCTGCTGCGCGTGCTCGCGACGCTGCTGCGGCCGCACGCGGGCGACGTGCGCGTGCTCGGCTCCAGTCTCCCGGACGAGGCGTGGGCGGTCAGGGGACGCGTCGGGCTACTCGGGCACGAGCCACTGCTCTACCGCGAGCTGACCGCGCGCGAGAACCTGCGCTTTCACGCACGGCTGCACGGCGTCGGCGCGGACCGCGTCGAGGAACTGCTCGCCACCGTGGCGCTGTCAGAACGCGCCGATGAGCCACTGAAGACGCTGTCGCGGGGCATGGTGCAGCGCGCCGCCGTCGCCAGGGCAACCCTCCACGACCCCGAGCTGCTGCTGCTCGACGAGCCGCGCGCAAACCTCGACCCGGCGGCGAGCGAGCTGGTCGAGCCATTGATCGGCGCCGGCAGCGGCCCGAGTGGGCTCCGTACCCGGGTGATCTCCAGTCACGACCCGGCCGGCGGCCTGCGCGAGGCGGATATCGTGCTGGGCCTGCGCGACGGGCGGCCGGTGCTGCTGCGCGACGCCGGGGACGTCGGTCCGGACGAGATCGTGGAGCTGTACCGGTGAGGAAGCCGCCAGGGCTGTGGGCGACCGTCGGCGCGCTGCTACGCAAGGAGCTGCTCGTGGAGCTGCGAACGTTGGAGTCCGTCCCCGGGATGTCGCTGTTCGCCGTGACGACGTTTGTCGTGTTCCACTTCGCCCTGAACCAGAACACCGTCTCAGGCGACGAGGCCGCGGGGATCCTGTGGGTGACGCTCTTGTTCGCGGCGATGCTCGGCGTCAACCGCCTGTTCGTCGCCGACCAAGACCAGGGCGGCTTCGACGCGTTCCTGCTCGCGCCCGTCGATCGCACAGCGATGCTGTTGGCGAAGGCCCTCGCGCTGTTTGCCTACCTCGCCGTGCTCGAGCTGGTCGCGGTTCCGGCCTTTGGCCTACTGCTGCTCGGGCCGCCGCTGCACCAGAGCATGCCCGACCTGCTCGTCGTGCTCGTGCTCGCCGACATCGGGATCGCGGCGATCGGAACGCTCGTCGCGGCGCTGGCCGTGCAGACGCGCGCGCGCGACCTGCTCGGGCCGCTGCTCGCGCTGCCGCTGCTCGTGCCGGTGGTGATCGGCGCCGCCCGCGCGAGCTCGCCGCTGCTGGTCTTTACCCATCCAGCGGGGTCGCAGGTGCGCTGGCTGGCGACGCTCGCGCTCTATGATCTGGTGTTCGGGCTGATCGCCTACGCCGTCTTCGACTTCCTCCTGGAGGACTAGTGTCGTCCCGAACATCCCCCCCCAAGAACGGACGGGGCCTGCGCCCGTTGAGCATCGTCACGATCGTCGCGCTTCCGATCGCGCTCGTGCTCGTGTTCTTCTACGCGCCGATCGAAGCCGAAGAAGGGTTCCTGCAGAAGATCTTCTACCTGCACGTCCCGCTTGCAATTATCACCCTGTGCGGGTTTGTGATCGGCGGGCTGCTGGCGATCGTGCACCTGCGCACGCGCGATCGGAGCTGGGATCTGCGCTCCTACGTGGCGATCCACATGAGCCTGATCTTCGGCGTCGGCACGCTGATCACAGGCTCGATCTGGGCGCGCGGATCGTGGGGTCACTGGTGGGTGTGGAGCGAGCCGACGCTGGTCTCGTTCCTGATCATCATGCTGCTGTACGCGACCTACCAGCCGCTGCGCTTCGCGATCGAGGACCCCGAGCGCCAGGCGCGCTACGCCTCGGTGTTCGCGATCGTCGCGGGGGCGTTCGTGCCGATGAACTTCCTCGCGGTGCGCCTGTCGAGCTCCTATCTGCACCCGCGCGTGCTCGGCAGCTCCTCGAACCTGCCGCCGAAGATGGCGTTCACCTTTCTGATCTCACTCGTGGCGATGGCGCTGCTGTTCGCGACGCTCTGCTCCTACGAGCTGACCGCCAAGCGCACGCGCATGCTGCTGAAAGCGCGCAGCAGGACGCTGGGGTTCCGCTGATGGCACTCGCGACGTCGATCCCAGGGAGCTCGAACAACGGCTACGTCGCGGCCGCGTACATCGTGTTCTTCGCGATCGTCCTGATCTACGTGGCGGTCATGGCGCTGCGCCTGACTCGCGTGGAGCGCGACCTGCGCGAGCTGAACGAGCGGGCGGAGCGTCCCCGGCAAGAGGAGATCCGGCGAGAGGGGGCCGGGCAAGAAGGGACGCCCAGCCAGACGATGGAGCGCGAAACAGTATGAGCGAGCTGCTGGCGCTCGGCATCTCCCACAAGACGGCGCCCGTGGCGCTGCGCGAGCGCTTGGCGTTCACCGAGCAGGAGGCGGTCGAGTTCTCGAGGCAGGCCACGGCGAGCGAGGAGGTACGCGAGGCTGTCGTGATCTCGACCTGTAACCGCACCGAGGTCTACCTCGTCGTCGGCGATCCCGTGCAGGCCGAGGGCGATGTGCTGGGTCTGCTCGCCCGCCGCGCGGGGATCCGCCCGACGGAGCTCGCGCAGGAGATCTACTCGCCGCGCAACTGCGATGCCGCGCGCCAGCTCTACCGCGTGACCGCGGGCCTCGAGTCGATGATCGTCGGCGAGGCAGAGATCCAGGGCCAGGTCAGACGCGCACACGAGGCGGCGATGCGAGCCGGCAGCACAGGAGCATTTTCAAACCGCCTATTCGCTGCCGCGCTGACGACAGGCAAGCGCGTGCGCACGGAGACTGAGATCGGCTCCAGCCGCGTGAGCGTCCCCTCGGTGGCCGTCGATCTCGCGCTGAGCGTGCTCGGTGGCTTGGAGGATCGCCATGTGGTGATCCTCGGCGCGGGCGAGACCAGCGAGCTGACCGCGCGCGCGCTCGCCGACCAGGGCGCGGGCACGATCTTCGTGGCCAACCGCCACGCCGACCGCGCGCTCAGCCTCGCCCAGCGCTTTGGCGGCTCTGTCGTCGGACTCGACGGGCTGCCCGACCAGCTGCTGCGCGCCGACATCGTGCTGTCTTCGACCTCCTCTCCCCATCCGATCGTGGGCCGCGAGGAGCTCGAGCTGGTGATGCGCCAAAGGCGTGAACAGAGCCCGCCCGCCCGGCCGTTACTGCTGATCGACATCGCGGTGCCGCGCGACATCGATGCCGGCTGCGGCGAGCTCGAGGGCGTAACCCTGTACGACATCGATGACCTGCAGGCCGTCGTCGCGCGCAACCTCGACACGCGCGCGAGCGTCCTCCCGCGCGCGCAGGAGATCGTCGAGGAGGAGATCAACCGCTTCGCACGCTGGCTCGGCCAGCTCGAGGTGCTGCCCACCGTGAGCGCTCTGCGCGAACACGGCAACGCTTTGGTTGAGCAGGTCCTCGCCGAGAACTCCGGGCGCTGGGAGGCGGCCTCGCCCCGTGACATCGCGCGCGTCGAGGCAGTCGCCCGGGCGGTGATGAGCCGGCTGCTGCACGAGCCGACGATCCGGCTGCGCAGCCTCTCAGAGGAGCGCGGGCACGCGAGCCTCGAGTTGGTTCGGGAGCTGTTCGGGCTGCGCGACGAGGAGACTGCGGAGCAAGCCGAGGAGCAAAATCCGGTTGCGCCCGCCCAACTCGCCGAGGTCCACGACCTCCAGCGCCGCCGCCAGGGCTGAAGGCCCTATTCCTCGATGCCCGCACGCTCTCCTCGGGAGAAGCCTTGATGCGAATCGGAACCCGCGGGAGCCCGCTGGCGCTCGCGCAATCGGGCCACGTCGCTGGATTATTGGGGATCGACTCGCCCGCCGAGCTCATCACGATCACGACGTCGGGTGACCTGCCTGGGCGAGACACAACGCCCGGTGACGCCCCGGCAGACAAGTCCCGCTGGGTCGACACGATCGAGGCCGCGCTGCTCGCCGGTGAGATCGACCTGGCGGTGCACTCAGCGAAGGACGTCCCCGGCGAGTTAGCCGAGGGACTGGCGCTGCTGGGGGCGCCGGCACGAGCCGCGGCTGAGGACGTGCTGTGCGGGGTGGATCGCCTGGAGTTGCTCCCAGAGGGGGCGTGTGTGGGGACGAGCAGCGTACGCCGGGCGGCGCAACTGCGCGCAGCACGCGAGGACCTCAGGCTGGTGAGGATCGGCGGAAACGTCGATACGCGCCTGCGGCGACTGGACGAGGACGCGCTGGACGCAATCGTGCTCGCGTGCGCGGGGCTTCAGCGGCTGGGCCGTGAGGAGCAGGTCGGCGCGGTGCTCGACCCGGTCTGCTTCGTCCCCGCCCCCGGTCAGGGCGCACTCGCGCTCGAGGGACGGGTGGGTGACGGCGTAGTCGAGCAGGCGGTGCGCGCGATCACCGACGCGGATACGTTTGCGTGCCTGCGGGCCGAGCGCGCGGTGGCGAGCGCGTTGAACGCGAGCTGCCACACGCCGCTCGGAGCCCATGCGGTGCCCGCCGGCTGTGGCTGTCTGAACCTACGCGCCTGGGTAGGCCTCCCCGATGGCTCGGCCTGGATAAGCGACGAGCTGCTCGGCGGCTTCTACGATCCCGAGGATCTCGGGCGCCGTGTTGCGGAGCGCATGCTCGTAGCCGGAGCGGGGGAATTGCTGCGCCGCGCCGAGGAGATGGCAGTTGAGCACGCCTGATGTCGGGGGCACAACCGAGGCCGGGAGCACGCCTGCCGCGGGACGCGTCTACCTCGTCGGCGCCGGGCCGGGCGACCCTGGGCTGCTGACCGCGCGCGCGCTGGAGCTGATCGCCGCTGCGGACGTGATCCTCTACGACCGCCTGATCCCCTCGACGGCGCTGGACGGCGCGCGTGCCGAGGCCGAGGTGCTGTTCGTGGGCAAGGAGGGCGGCGGTCCCTCTATCCCCCAGGAGGAGACCGAGGCGCTGATCCTCGACCGCGCCCGGGCGGGTAGGACGGTCGTGCGCTTGAAGGGCGGTGACCCGTTCGTGTTCGGGCGTGGCGGCGAGGAGGCTTTGGCGCTGCGCGAGGCGGGGATCTCGTTCGAGATCGTCCCGGGCGTCACATCCGGCGTGGCCGCGGCCGCCTACGCGGGCATCCCCGTGACCCACCGCGGGCTGGCGACCGCGGTGGCGCTCGTCACCGGGCACACCCGCGAGGACGGTCCCGAGGAGTCGGCGCTGGACTGGCCGGCGCTCGCGGCGTTCCCGGGAACGCTCGTGTTCTACATGGGCGTGCGCCAGCTGCCGCAGATCGCGCAGTCGTTGATCGCCGCCGGGCGTCCTGCCTCAGAGCCGGTTGCAGTCGTCGAACGCGGCACGCTCCCCGACCAGCGCACCGTTACGGGGACGCTGCAGAGCATCGCTGAGATTGCCCGGCGCGAGCAGGTGCGCGCACCTTCGATCACGGTGGTCGGCCCCGTCGCCGGGCTCGCCGCGCAGCTGGAGTGGCTGCAGGACGGGGATCGATATCCGCTTCGAGGCCGCACGGTTGCCGTCACCCGCGCGCGTGCCCAGGCCAGCGGCCTGGCGCGAGCACTGGAGGAGTTGGGAGCAAACGTCGTGCAGGCGCCGGTGATCCGCACCGAGCCGCTGCCCGGACCGCCGCCCGAGCTCGCGCGATACGACCTCGTCTGCTTCACCAGCCCGAACGCGGTCACCGCGCTATTCGCGCGCCTCGCGCAGACGCCCGAGGAGCCGATCGCTGCCTCAGCCGGCTTTCACCAGGACGCGCGCGCGTTCGCGGGCGCGCGTCTGGCGGCGATCGGCCCCGGCACGGCGCGCGCGCTTGCTGAGCACGGGCTGCTCGCCGACATCGTGCCCGAGCGCTCGGTCGCGGAGTCGCTGGTGCAGGCGCTCGCCGATGTGCCGGTCGAGCGTGCGCTCGTCGCGCGGGCGAAGGAGGCCCGCGACGTGCTCCCGGACGCGCTGCGCGCGCGGGGCGCCGAGGTCGACGTGCTGGCGTTGTATGAAACGCTCGCCGAGCCGCTCTCCCCGGCCGCGCTCGAGACCGCGCGCGCGGCCGACTACATCACCTTCACCTCCTCCTCCACCGTCCGCTTCTTCCTCGACGCGGTGGGCGGCCCTGCCGGACTTTCGCGCGAGACCCGTGTCGTCTCGATCGGCCCTATCACCAGCGAGACCCTGCGCGAGCATGGCCTGGAGCCGCAGGTGGAGGCGGTGGATCACGATGCCGACGGGGTGATCCAGGCGCTGCTCGCGGACGTTGCGGCACGAGCCGTCTGACTACGTTCCCTTGCTGTGGAAGGGCGGACGCTCCTCGATCGGCACCCTGCGCATCTCCATCGGCGCACCCGAATCCCGCGGGGGCAGAGCGAGCGAGCCCGAGACATGAGCGTCGGCGAACTCCTGACCGAGGAAGCGCCGGGAAGCGGCGGCGAGCACCGCGTAGGCCATCGCAGAGAGCTCGCGCAACGACTGGTGGGAATGCTGACGCACACCGAGGTCCACCTGAGCGAGGCCGTCGAGACCGACAGCGCGCCACGCGTCAATCAGCATCGCGATCTCCACCCCGTAACCGACGCTGAACGGTAGCCGCACCAGTAGCTCACGCCGTGCCGCCACTTCGCCCGCAAGCGGCTGGTCGAAGACCGCGAGCTCGGGTGCGTGCAGGTTCAGCAGTGGTCGCGCAAGCAGCTCGGTGACGCGGCCGCCCTCGCCCGCACGCGAGGACGACCCCGCGGCATCGCGAAATGGCCGCTGAAAGCAGCCCTTCACGAGCTGAACTCCCGGCTCGCAGATCAGCGGACCCAGCAGGCCGAGGACGAACCCGGCGTGGAAGTTCGCGGTGTCGGCGTCGAGATAGGCGACGAGCTCGCTTTCCACCACCCCCAGCGCCCGCCACATCGCATCGCCCTTGCCCTGCGCCGGGCCGCACTCGCGCGCGAGCGCATCCTCCTGCACGACCCTCAGACCGGCGGCGGCAGCGACCTCGGCCGTCCCGTCGACCGACGCCGAGTCGATCACAACAACCTCGTCGATCAACCCAGCCAACTGTAATTCGGCCACGCACTGCGCGATCGGTCCAATCGTCGCGGCGACCTCACGCGCCGGCAGCACGACCGCGACTGACTTGCGCTTGGCGGCGAGCAACCGCTCCAAAGGAAATTGGCCGGCCCGGAAGCTGCGCCGCGCGCGCCAGTCGGTCACCGGTGAGGAGATGGTGCTTCCCGATCTGATCCTGCAAAGGTATACATCTTGAGGTGAGCGGGGTTTGGCCGCGGCACTTTGCAGGAGTGATTTCGGGGTTTGCCTGGGCTACTACCCGGGAGTAGCCTTAATCAGAATATGCCTCGTTCGCTGTGGAATGGCACGATCGCCTTCGGGATGGTGCGGGTGCCCGTGAAGCTGTACTCGGCCACCGAGTCCAAGGCCGTTCGCTTTCGCGAGCGCCACTGCAGCGATGGCGCCGCGATCGAACACCGGCGAGTGTGCGTGCAGGAGGGCAGGGAGATCCCCTACGGGGAGACGGTGAAAGGCTTCGAAGTCAGCTCCGGCTCCTACGTGACGCTCTCCAAGGAGGAGATCGCCACGGCGGACGGGCCCGGCGCGCACATGATCGAGATCGAGCATTTCGCTCACCGCGCGGAGATCGACCCCGTCTTCTACGAGCGCGCCTACCGGCTTGGCCCAGGCAAGCTCGGCGATGACGCCTACCTGTTGCTGCACGCGGCGCTGACGCGCTCTGACCGGGTAGGGATCGGGCGCTTCGTCTTCCACAACAAGGCTCACCTGGTGGCGCTGCGCGCGCTCGAGGATGTGATCGCCCTGCACACGATGCGCTTCGCCGACGAGCTCATCCCGGTCGATGACCTCGAGATCCCCGCTCCGCAACGCAAGCCCTCGAAGCTCGAGGTCGCCGCCGCCGGCACGCTGGTCGAACAACTCAGCTCGAGCTTCCAGCCCGACGACTACGAGGACACCTACCGCGCGGCGCTCCTGGAGCTGATCGAGCGTAAGGCACGCGGCGAGACGATCGACGCGCCCGAGGCCGAGGAGATCGCGCCCGAGGACGACCTGCTCGTGGCGCTCCAGGCGAGCCTCGAGCGCCAGGGCGGGGGACGTTCCGCGCGCGCAAAGGCGAAGACCAAAGCCAAGAAACCCCCCCGGTCACGGGCCGGCAAGTCAGTTGGGAGCGCTCGCTGATGGCCAAACCGCTGTGGACCGGCTCGCTCAGCTTCGGGCTCGTGAACGTGCCCGTCGCGTTGTTCAGCGCCACGCGCGATCGCGACATCCACTTCCAACTGCTGCACGCGCCCGACTGCTCACCGATCGAGACGCGCAGGGTCTGCGCCGCCGAGGAGCAGCCGGTGCCGTGGCCGGAGATCGCACGCGGCTACGAGCTCGAGAACGGTGAGTGGGTGCTGCTCTCGGACGAGGACCTGCGGGCAGCGGCCCCCCGCCAGAGCCGGACGATCGACATCGAGCGCTTCGTCGAGGTCGGGGAAATCGATCCGGTCTACTTCGACCACTCCTACCTGCTCGTGCCTCCCGACGAGGGCGCCGCGCGTGCCTACGCGCTGCTGAGCGAGACGATGGGGGACTCGGGCAAGGTCGCGCTCGGGCGCTTCGTGCTGCGCACCAAGGAGCGCCTGGTCTGCATTCGCGTTCGCGACAGCGCGCTGACGCTGACGACGATGCTGTTCGGGGACGAAGTCCGCTCGAGCGAGGAGATCGCCGAGGGGATCGAGGGCGCCGCGCCGACGGGCGAGCAGATCGAGTCCGCCGTCGCGGTGATCGAGGAGCTCAGCGTCGAGTTCGACCCGACGCTCTACCGCGACGAGCACCGCGCTCATCTCAAGCGGATCATCAAACGCAAGCAGCAAGGCAAGAAGATCGCCGCGCCGGCACCCGCGAAGGAACCCGTGACCACGACGGCTCCCGACCTGATGGGCGCACTCGAGGAGAGCCTCGCGCAGATTCGGGCGCAGGGGAAGGCGAAAAAACCACGCGCCCGCGCCCGTTCCGCGAGCAAGAAGACGCCCGCTCGTCAGGCCTGACCTCGTCCTGAGGTAATCGTCTCGCTCCGTTCCCTCCGGCGCCCTGGCGAGCGGGTGCAGTGCCGGGACGATGATTAGCGAGCTGCCGCGGAGGGCATAAAGAGCCCCATGATCGAGGAGATCGTGCCGGGGATCGTGCAATGGGACGCCTTCCGCGAGACCATCGGCCGCAAGGTCCACAGCACCTTCGTGCTGCCCTCGGGGACGCTGATCGACCCGATGGAGCCGGACGACGGCCTGGATGCGGTCGCCGAGCTCGCGACGCCGCGGCGGATCGTGCTGAGCAACCGCCATCACTACCGGCAGAGCGCCCGCTACGCGAAGCGCTTCGGCTGCCCGGTGCTATGCCACGAAGCTGGCCTCTCCCACTTCGCCGACGATCGCCCAGTGCAGGGCTTCTCCTTTGACGAGCAACTCGCCGATGACGTGCGGGCGTTGGAGCTGGGGTCAATCTGCGCCGAGGAGACGGCGCTGCTGCTCGACGTCCTCGGCGGCGCGCTGGCCTTCGGTGACGGCGTCACCCGCGACGAGGATGGGACGCTGGCGTTTATGCCCGACCAGCTCCTCGGCGAGGATCCCGACGACGTGCGGGCGGGGCTGATCAGGAGCCTGCGAAGGATGCTCGACGAGGAGGACTTCGACACGTTGCTGTTCGCGCACGCCGAGCCTGTGCCGAGCGGCGGTCGCGCCCTCCTGGTGGAGTTTCTCGCCCGGTAATGCAGAGGGCAGCCAAGGGGATTGGCGCCAGGTGCAAGATACCTGTGTTGCAGCCGATTACTCCACGAGCGCGTGGGGTAGTAGTGCAAGGGCAAAGACAAGCGAGAGCAGCCCGAGAGAACGCATCAACCCGGTTGGACGACCGAGCAAGGAGCAAGCGATGCCGAGCACCCCGAGATATGAGCAGGAAGAGGCCGACGCCGCCGCGGCGGAAGCCGCCGGGATCGGAGGAGTGACAGGCGAGGAGGAGCTCGACCCGGCCCAGCTTCCCGTGACGGAGGCCGGCGGCGGCGTCTCCGAGGGCTTCGAGGAGTCAGAGCGCGCGCTGATCGAACACGCCTCCCACGGCGATCAGCAATCCGCGCACACGATCCTCCACGACCAGGGCCTGCCCGAGGAGGAGAGCACCGCACGCGAGGACTCGGAGTCCGACCACGAGCGCAGCAGCGAGCTCACCGCGGACGAGTGAGCGTCGCGGCCGGCGCCGAGGCGGTGTTCGAGTCGGTCGCCGAGCTACGCTCCGAACTCGAGCACACACCGCTTCGCTGAGGCCCGGCCCCCGGAGTAGACGATGCCAACAAAGCGCACGCTCGGCGAGTACAACGCCAAACGGGACTTCGCCGAAACGCCCGAGCCCGCGGGGCGGAGCGAGGGAAAGCGGAGCTCGGCGATCGGCGAACCCGAGCCCGCGGGGAGCGCCGGCGACGCGGCCCGCGAATCCCGCTTTGTCGTGCAGGAGCACCACGCGCGCAGCCTGCACTGGGATCTGCGGCTCGAGCGCAACGGTGTGCTCGTCTCCTGGGCGGTACCGAAGGGAATCCCCGACGATCCGCAGCGCAACCGTCTCGCGGTCCACGTCGAGGACCATCCGCTCAGCTACATCGACTTCGCCGGCGAGATCCCCGCCGGCAGCTATGGCGCGGGCGAGGTGCAGATCTGGGACGCGGGCACCTACGACTGCCACAAGTTCCGCGACGACGAGGTGATCGTCACCTTCCACGGCGAGCGCGTGCGGGGGAAGTACGCGCTGTTCCAGACGAAGGGCAAGAACTGGATGATCCACCGCATGGATCCCCCGCTCGAAGACGAACGGGAGCGGATACCCGAGCAGCTCGTGCCGATGCTCGCGCGCGCCGGGCGGTTGCCCGCCGACGACGCGGGCTGGGCGTTTGAGATCAAGTGGGACGGCGTACGCGCGATCACCTATTGGCAACCAGGAGAGCTGCGGATCGAGAGTCGCAACCTGAACGACGTCAGCGCCCGCTATCCCGAGCTGCGCGCGCTCGGCCCGGAGCTCGGCTCCCGCGAAGCGGTGCTCGACGGGGAGATCGTCGCCTTCGACGAGGACGGGCGCCCGAGCTTCGAGCGCCTGCAGCGGCGGATGCACGTCGCCTCGCCGAGCGCGATCCGCCGGTATGCGAGCGAAGAGCCCGTGAGCTATGTGATCTTCGATCTGCTGTATCTCGACGGCCGCACCACCATGAAGCTGCCCTACCGCGAGCGGCGCGCGCTGCTGGAGGGACTCGAGCTGAGAGGGCCCGCCTGGCAGACTCCCGCCTACCACGTCGGCGAGGGACGCGAGCTGCTGGCGGCGGCGGCCGAGCAGCGCTTGGAGGGCATCGTGGCCAAGCGCCTGGACTCCCCCTACCGCCCCGGCCGGCGCACGGACGAGTGGCTGAAGGTCAAGAACGTCAACCGCCAGGAGCTCGTGATCGGGGGCTGGCTGCCGGGCAAGGGCGCCCGCGCGGGACGGCTCGGAGCGCTGCTCGTGGGCTACTACGAGCGCGGCGAGGATCGTCGACGGGTCCTGCGCTACGCAGGACGCGTCGGCACGGGCTTCAATGAGGATGACCTCGAGCGCCTGGGTAAAAAGCTGGCGGCGAACCCGCGAAGCTCGAGTCCTTTCTCCGGACCCCAACCACCACGTGGAGCCAACTTCGTGGAGCCGGAGCTGGTGGTCGAGGTCGAGTTCCGCCAATGGACCCACGATCGCATCCTCCGTCACTCCTCCTACAAGGGCCTGCGCGAGGACAAGCCTTCTGAGGCCGTACTGCTCGAGGAACCGATGACCGAGGCTCCCTACGAGGTCGTGCATTCGACCAAGCGTGCCGTGGAGATCGAGGTGCAGGGGCGCACCCTGAAGCTGACCAACCGCGAGAAGGTCATGTACCCGCGCAGCGGCTTCACGAAGGGCGAGCTGATCGACTACTACGCCGCGGTCGCGCCCGTACTCGTGCCCCATCTCGCCGGGCGGCCGCTGACGCTCAAGCGCTATCCCGACGGCGTCGAGGGAAAGTACTTCTACGAGAAGCGCTGCCCGCCGCATCGACCGGATTGGGTGCGAACGGCGCCGATCGCGAGCGAGCGCGGGCGGGGCACGATCGACTACTGCGTGGCCGAAGACCTGCCGACGTTGATCTGGGCCGCCAACCTGGCCGACATCGAGCTGCACACAAGCCTCTCCCGGGCCGAGCGGATGGACCGGCCGACGGCGATCGTGTTCGACCTCGACCCCGGCGCCCCGGCGGCCCTGAAGGAGTGCGCCCGCGTGGCGCTCTGGATCAGAGAGATATTCGACTCCTTTGGGTTGGAAACGTTCGTCAAGACCTCCGGCTCAAAGGGCCTACAGGTATACGCGTCGCTCAATAGCACCATCGGCTACGAGCAGACCAAGCCCTTCGCGCGCGCGGTCGCCGAGCTGCTGCAGAAGCGCCACCCGCGGCAGGTCGTCTCGCGCATGGCCAAGGAGCTGCGCCCGGGGCGGGTGCTGGTCGACTGGAGCCAGAACGACGAGCACAAGACGACCGTCTGCGTTTACTCGTTGCGCGCACGCGAGCGACCCACGATCTCTACTCCGCTGGCTTGGGAAGAGGTCGAACGGGCCGTGCGGAGCAGGCACGAGCCCAGCCTGAGCGCCGAGCCGCGCGAGTTGCTCGAGCGAGTCGAGCGGGACGGCGACCTGTTCGCGCCGCTGCTCACCCTCGAGCAGGAGCTGCCCGACCTGGCGGGATCGTCGCGGGCCGCGGCGGAGTTTGGATCCCTGTCCGCGGCGGGTAAGCCCTCTGCCAGGACCGCGGCAAAGACCGCGGTGAAAACGGGACCGCGCGGACGCACCCGCGAGCAGCTCTACCAAGAGGCCCGCAAGTTGAACATCAACGGGCGCTCGGAGATGAACAAGGAACAGCTCCAGCGCGCGGTCGACGCTCGCAAGTAGCGTCACGGGCTGCCGGCCAGACACCTCTTTCACCGGCGACATAGCGGTCGTCCGGAGTTGAAAGGTAAGTTACCCGGCGTCATGTCCCAGAAATCACCACCAGATGCCCTCGTCTGCGTCGTCGAGATCCCCAAGGGCGTGCGCAACAAGTACGAGTACGACCCCGAGCTGGGCGGGATCAAGTTCGATCGGCTGCTGATGAGCGCCGCGAC
>Ga0302229_10001272_pt1 | contig 19292 bp, 17 predicted proteins | sample II_Palsa_N1_3_FD_193518 | JGI IMG/M metagenome (GOLD analysis project Ga0302229, IMG submission 193518) | Peat permafrost microbial communities from Stordalen Mire near Abisko, Sweden - II_Palsa_N1_3 | ecosystem: Environmental > Terrestrial > Soil > Palsa > Peat permafrost | place: Sweden... | reverse complement strand
TTGCGGATGCACCCATACGTCGTTGAGCGTATTCATCTGCGCGTTGGCAATGGCCGCCGCTTCCAGTCGCTCGATCACTTGTGCCGCCGTCAACGGCGCGAATGCCTCGACGATCACCGCGCGCAGCGCCTCGCGTGCCAACGTGCGCTTCGAATTCGAAGCGAAGCGCAGATCGGTGGCAAGCTCGGGTTGCACAAGCACCTGCTCGCAAAACAGCTTCCATTCGCGCTCGTTCTGCAGGCCAAGCATCACGATCTTGCCGTCGCCCGCGGGGAACGGGCCATAGGGATAGATGGTTGCGTGCGCAGCGCCAGACAGTTGCGGGGGCGTCTGGCCATCGATAGCGTAGTAGAGCGGATAACCCATCCATTCGACCATACTCTCCAGCATCGACACATCGATGCGGCAGCCACGCCCCGTACGCGCACGCAGCAGCAACGCGCTGAGGATATTCGAATACGCGTACATGCCGGCCGCGATATCGGCGATCGAGCAACCGGCCTTGGCGGGCTCGCCGGGCGAGCCGGTAATCGACAGGAAGCCCGATTCGCTCTGGATCAAGAGGTCATAGGCCTTCTTGTCTCGATACGGACCGTCCGAGCCGTAGCCGGAAATATCGCATACGATCAGCTTCGGATACTTCTCGCTCAGGGGCTCGTAGCCGAGCCCCAACCGGTCCGCTGCGCCTGGGGCCAGGTTTTGCACGAGCACGTCCGCGTCGGCGACCAATGCGTCGAGAATCTTCGCGGCTTCCGGCTGCTTCAGATCGAGTGCGAGGCTCTCCTTCGACCGGTTAGTCCAGACGAAGTGCGAAGACAGACCGTGCACCCGCTCATCGTAGCCGCGCGCAAAATCGCCTACACCCGGCCGCTCCACCTTGATCACGCGAGCGCCGAGATCGGCAAGCTGCCGCGTACAAAACGGCGCAGCGATGGCGTGCTCAAGTGTGACAACCTTGATACCGTCGAGGGGTCTCATCTACACCTCACCTTCACAATCAGAACATCAGAACGAACGCGGCAAGCCGAGAATATGCTCGGCGACGTACGAGAGAATCAGGTTCGTCGAGATCGGCGCCACCTGATACAGGCGCGTTTCACGAAACTTGCGCTCTACGTCGTATTCGCATGCAAAGCCATAACCGCCGTGGAATTGCAGGCAGGCGTTCGCGGCTTCCCACGAGGCATCCGCGGCCAGCAGTTTCGCCATGTTCGCCTGGGCACCGCACGGTTCATGCGCGTCGAAGCGACGCGCGGCTTCGAAACGCATCAGGCTGGCGGCCTCGACATTGACGTACGCGCGCGCGATAGGAAACTGCACCCCCTGGTTCTGTCCGATCGGGCGGCCGAAGACGACGCGGTCTTTCACATAGGCAGAGACCTTGTCGACGAACCAGTAACCATCGCCGACACACTCGGCGGCGATCAGCGTGCGTTCCGCGTTCAACCCATCGAGGATGTATCTGAAGCCCTGGCCTTCTTCGCCGATCAGATTTTCCGCGGGGATTTCGAGGTTATCGAAGAACAGTTCGTTGGTCTCGTGATTGACCATGTTCAGGATCGGTTGCACGGTGAGACCGTGCCCGATCGCCTCGCGCAGATCGACGATAAAGATCGACATGCCTTCGGATTTCTTCTTCACGTCGGCAAGCGGTGTGGTGCGGGCGAGCAGGATCATCAGATCCGAATGCTGCACACGCGAAATCCACACCTTCTGGCCATTGATCACGTAGCGATCGCCACGACGCTCGGCGGTCGTCTTGATCTTGGTGGTGTCGGTGCCGGTGGTGGGTTCGGTCACGCCCATCGATTGCAGACGCAAATCGCCGCTCGCAATCTTCGGCAGATACCTGAGTTTCTGTTCCGCCGAGCCATGCCGCAGCAGCGTGCCCATGTTGTACATCTGCCCGTGGCACGCACCCGAGTTGCCGCCGGCCCGGTTGATTTCCTCCATGATGACCGACGCTTCGGTCAGACCCAGTCCCGAACCGCCGTACTCCTGCGGAATCAGCGCGGCGAGCCAGCCTGCCTTGGTCAGGGCATCGACGAAGGCTTCGGGATAGCCGCGCGCCTCGTCGATCTTGCGAAAGTACTCGCCGGAAAACTGCTGGCACAGATCGCGCACGGCTTCGCGAATGTCCTGGAAAGAATCGGATTGCGTCGTTTGCATGGGAATGGCAGTTGGTGTTCGAAGGCAAGCGTTGAAGTTCAGCGGTGCGGCAAAGCGGTGGCTGGAATCAGGCTATCGCCGCCGTGGCGCGCATCGTCAGATAACCCTCGTGATCTTTGGCCCACAGATCGATGGTCTTGCCGTCATCGGACGGCTTGCCGCAAACGGTGAACGGGTGGTTCGCAAAGGTCGGGCGTAGCGCCTTGAAGGCAAAGCTTTGCAGCGTAGCGTCGGGTAACTCGCGGCGCACGAGGTCAACCAGCAGCGTCGCAATCAACGGGCCGTGCACGACCAGATCCGGATAACCCTCAACCCCGGTCACGTACGGATAGTCGTAGTGAATTCGGTGGCTGTTGAAGGTCAGTGCCGAATAGCGGAACAGCAGCACCGGGTCGGTTTGAATCGTGCGCCGCCACGTTTCGCCCTCCGGCGCGGGCGCCGCCTTCGGTGGAGCCGCATCGGGGTGCGGCGCGTCGCGATAGACGATGTCGTGCTCTTCCTCGATCTTCAGTTCGCCGCCAACCTCAACGGTATGCTGCACCGTGACGAACACGAGACGACCCGAGCGGCCCGTCTTGTCCTCGATATTGGCGATGGTCGAGGTGCGCACGGCACGCTCGCCCACTTTCAGCGGCTCATGGAACGTGAGACGCCCACCGGCCCACATTCGACGCGGCAACGGTACGGGCGGGAGAAAGCCGCCGCGCTCCGGATGACCGTCCGGTCCCGCCTCCGCCAACGGTGACACCGGCAAGAAATACAGCCAGTGCCACATTGGCGGCACCACATCGCCCGCTTCAGTCCGGTCCAGCGTTGCCGCCAACGCCGCCAGAGGAAAGGCGGTGATGGTGTCCTTGACGACCTCCTGCTTGTCGAGCCAGGCATCGAGACTCTGGGGAGAAGCGGACATGGGCGGCACTCCGGTTAAGCTAAACAGACCATTACTATGAACCTTACGGGACGTTTCGCGAAGTTCGCATTTCTGAAGCGCGTCTTTGGATTTGGTTAAGGCCTGGCCTTTCAAATCCATGACTCCTGCCGGCAGGAGGAGTTCCACCGAATTGAAGAGCAAGACCCGGGGTGTCCGGCGACGCGTGCTTTCATACACTGGGTCTATTGAAGCAGAATCTGGAGCCTCGCATGAACACCGTTCTGAAGCACGTTCCCCAAAACGCGAACGTCACCGATACGATCGTTGCTCTATCTGACGTATCGGATGCAGAGGTCGAGCGTCGGGTGGACGCAGTTGACTGGTGGAACGTCGAGCAAAATCTCGACCAGCATGGCAGCGTGATAATTCAAAGTCTCTTGTCGCCGCAAGAATGCGATGCGCTAAGCGTGCTCTATTCCCGCGACGAGCTATATCGCAGCCGGGTTGTGATGGAGCGTCACGGCTTCGGGCGCGGAGAATACAAGTACTACGACTACCCGCTGCCTAACCTGATTGGCACGTTGCGTCGCTCGGTGTATCCGTATCTGGTGCCGGTAGCGAACCGATGGAACACGCTCATGCACATCGACGTGCGCTACCCTGCGCAGCACACCGAATTCATCCGCCGTTGCCACGATGCCGGTCAGACACGGCCAACGCCGCTGATCCTTCAGTACGCGAAGGACGACTACAACTGCCTCCATCAGGATCTGTACGGCGAGCACGTGTTTCCGCTGCAGCTTGCCATCCTGCTCTCCGAGCCGGGGCAAGACTTCACCGGCGGCGAGTTTGTTCTGACCGAGCAGCGGCCGCGCACGCAGTCACGCGTTGAAGTGATGCCGCTACGTAAAGGCGATGCTGTTGTGTTCGCCGTGCACCATCGCCCTGTGCAGGGCACACGCGGCAGTTATCGGGTCAATATGCGGCATGGCGTGAGCCGGCTGCTTTCAGGGCATCGCCACACGCTCGGAGTGATCTTTCACGACGCACTGTGAAGCGCCGCGCCGCCTTTCCACCCCTTGAACTCTTTCACCAGAAAGTCCACGCATGCCCGCACCTTTGCCGAACTCGCGCGGCGTTCGGGATAAACCGCCCACACGTTGGCGTCCTGTGACGCCTGCGGCAATACCTGCACAAGCGTGCCGTTCGTCAGCAACGGCGCGACGTCCCAGATCGAGCGCAGGACGATACCGTACCCCGCCACCGCCCATTGCACCGCGATCTCGCCGTGATTGGTCGAGAGTGGCCCGGTCACCTTCAACTGCGTCTCCTTACCCTTGACGCTGAGCCGCCACACGCCGAACGGGTGATCGCGCTCCTTGATGACCAGGCAGCGATGCGCGACGAGGTCGGCCAGCTCGCGTGGCTTGCCGTGATGTTCCAGATACTCCGGCGACGCGCACAGCACCCGATGATTCGCCGCCAGCTTGCGCGCAATCAGATGTGGTGCGATCTCGTCGCCAATGCGCACGTCCAGATCGAAACCCTCCGCAGCGACATCGACGATCCGGTCGAGCAGGTCAAGGCGTACGTTCAGCTGCGGATACGCAGCCGACAAGCGCGCCACCGCGGGCGCAACCACATGCCGGCCAAAGCCGAAGCTGCTGGAAATGCGCAGCGTGCCGCTCGGGACGCGCTGCGCCGTGGACACATCTTCGACCAGGTGCTCGACGTCATCGAGAATCTTTTCGGCCCACGCGAACACCTGCGCACCCGCCTCGGTAATCGTCACGCGTCGCGTGGAGCGGTGCAGCAAGCGCGTGCCGAGATCTGCTTCGAGCATGGCGACACGCTTGCTGACGAATGCGGGCGACACGCCCAGCAACTCAGCAGTGGCACTGAAACTGGCGTGTCGCGCCACAGCACAGAACACACGAAGGTCGGCAAGATTGGGCGTTTTATTCACGATTCGTGGAAAGTGGATTAACCTGCAAAGGGCTGTTTCGCCTCGTCCGGACCCATAGAATGGATTCACTCGCACGGCCCGCCGTCGCGCCGTGCATTGTCCTCCATCAACGGCTCACCGCCATTCATCCGGACGTTCGACATGACCCGCAAACAACATCGTATCGCCGTGATCCCCGGCGACGGCATCGGCAAGGAAGTGATGCCGGAAGCCCTCCGCGTCCTCGACTCAGTCAGCCGCCGCTTCGGCATCGAACTCTCGTACAAGCAGATCGACTGGGCCAGTTGCGACTACTACGCGAAAACCGGCCAGATGATGCCGGACGACTGGAAAGCCCAGCTCGCCGACTGCGATGCCATCCTGTTCGGTGCGGTCGGCTGGCCCGACACCGTGCCCGATCATATCTCGCTGTGGGGCTCGCTCCTCAAGTTCCGCCGCGAGTTCGACCAGTACGTCAACCTGCGCCCGGCGCGCACTTTCGAAGGCGTGCGCTCGCCGCTCGCCGAACACAACTCGAAAGACATCGATTTCTTCGTCGTGCGCGAGAACACCGAGGGCGAGTATTCGTCGGTGGGCGGCAAGATGTTCGAAGGCACAGGGCGCGAAGTGGTGATGCAGCAGTCCATCTTCACGCGCTACGGCACCAACCGCGTGTTGAAGTTCGCCTTCGATCTCGCGCAACGCCGCGCCCGGCGTCATGTGACGGTAGCGACCAAGAGCAACGGTATTTCCATCAGCATGCCGTGGTGGGACGAACGCGCGGCTGAAATCGCGGCTACGTACCCCGACATCACGTGGGACAAGCAACATATCGACATCCTGTGCGCGCGTTTCGTGCTGCAGCCGCAACGCTTCGATGTGGTGGTTGCGTCCAACCTGTTCGGCGACATCCTCTCGGATCTCGGTCCGGCTTGCACAGGCACGATCGGCATTGCCCCGTCCGCCAACCTGAATCCGGAGCGGCGCTTCCCTTCGCTATTCGAACCGGTGCACGGCTCGGCGCCGGATATCGCAGGCAAGCAAATCGCCAATCCGGTCGCGATGATCTGGTCGGCAGCGATGATGCTCGATTTTCTCGGCGAGGGTGCAGGCGCTGAGCACGATGCACATGAAGCCATTGTGGCGGCGATTTCGGATGTGCTGAAACAAGGGCCACGCACGCGCGATATGGGCGGTGAAGCGTCGACGGGTGAGATTGGTGCAGCGATTGCAGAGCGGGTTGGCAACTGCGCTTGATTGAGCGTGTGGCGGGGGCCGCCGCGTGCGGCCTCGTGCTAGCTACTCGCCAGGTACTCGCTAGCTGCGCGCTAAAGGCACCCTAACCGCGCGACGCCAGATACGCGCTTGGCGTCGTGCCCACCGCACGCTTGAAATGCCGCCCAAAATGGCTCTGATCGAAAAAGCCCACCTCCGTCGCCACGATCGACGGCGGCAATCCCCCGCGCAACAGACGCTGCGCGTGCCGGATTCTGACCTGGCACACATAGCGATGCGGCGAGATCCCCATCTCCGCGCGAAATAACGCGGCAAAGCGCGACACGCTCAACTCCGCCTTGGCGGCGAGTGTTGCGAGGGTTACGGGCTGCGAGAACGATGTTTCGATGAACTCAATCGCCCGCTCTATAGACCGCGTCGCGCGACGCGGTTGTGCGAGCGTCGTAGCCAGATCAAGACGAAGCGACGCGGCCGGCGTCTTGTTAGCCGCATCGTCCGCAAACATGCCAGCGTGATCGGTCAGCATGATCTCGATTCCTATGCGGCCTGCTGTGCTTGCGTAGCCACGGAGGCAAAACGGCGAATATCGAACGGTTCCAGCGGCGTGCTGGTCACGCCGGTGTCGATCAATTCGGCCATCGCGTCACCAACACCCGGTCCGAGCTGAAAACCATGTCCGCAAAAACCGAAGGCGTAGTAGAGGCCATTGACATTGCCGCTCGCCCCCATGACCGGGCGGTCATCGGGCATATAGCCTTCAATACCGCTCCACACGCGGATGATATTGAGCTTCGCCAGCGCCGGCGCAAGGCGATGCATCTGGCGAAACTGCAGCATGGTGTTCTGCGGCAGCACATAAGCGCGCCGCACGTCGGGATAAGCCGGCCCACGCGCACAACCTCCAATCACGATGTTGCCGCGCTTAACCTGTCGGAAATACAGCACTTCCTCGATATTCGGCGACGACACGCCCACTACCGGGCGGATTCCATACGTAGTCGGTTCGGTCACGGCCATTTGTGGGCCATGCACGGCGATCGGCACCGGCTCGCCGAACTGTTCGCTCAACAGACTGCCCCATGCCCCTGCAGTCACCAATAACACGGGCGCATGAAACGTGCGACCATCGGTACAGGTAGCACGAAATTCTGCGCCTTCCTTTTCGACGGTTACGATCTCAGTGTTCTCGATGATCTGCGCGCCCAGACGTGCAGCGGCACGGCCAAATGCCGGCGCCGCGAGTCGCGGATTCGCATGACCGTCTTTCTCCGAATACGACGCAGATAACACTTCGGGGCCGAGGAACGGAAAGCGTGCCTTCATTTCAGCACCGCGAAAGAGGTCGAGCTTCAGACCATACTGGCTGGCCTCTTTGGCATAGATCTCGAACTGGTCGGCCTGTTCGTCACGATAGGCGATGCGAATGTGGCCCGACATCAGAAACTCCGCGTCGTGCTGGATCAGTTCCGGCAGCTTGCCCCATATCTCGCGCGCGCGATTCGCGAGCGGCAACTGCGGCAAGAAACGCCCCTGGCGCCGCACATTGCCGAAGTTGACACCGCTTGCCTGCTGTCCGACGAGACCACGCTCGAGCAGAATCACCGAACGGCCACGCTGGCGCAGGAAAAATGCGGTGGCCGCGCCCATGAAGCCACCGCCGACAATGATCACATCTGCTTGCGAGCGACTCATTCGACCTCCTCAACGGTAGCGATCGAAAGCGGCTTGACGGGTGCTTGCCCGCGCAAGCGGCCGACCAGTTCGACCGGCACAGCGGCCGCATCCGCGATGATTTCCGCTGCTGCGTGGCCGCAATAGCGGCCCTGGCAGCGTCCCATGCCGACCCGGCTAAAGGCTTTAGCGCGATTCGCTTCGCAAGCGCCTTCTTCCCGAATCACGCGGCGTAGTTCGCCAACCGTGATGCCTTCGCAGCGGCACACCACCGTATCGTCCGAGAGGCGCGCGGCTTGCGCAGCGGGCCACGGGAACGCTTCTACGAGGCCTTGACGGAAACGATCCATCTTCTGTTGCTGGCGTTTCAGTTCGTCCAACGTAGCGGCTTCGATATCGTGGCCGAGGTCCTGCAATGCCGCATAGGCGGCAAGACGACCCGCCAGTTCCGCACCGTCTGCACCGAGCACACGCACGCCGTCACCTGCGAGATATACGCCCGCTTCCGAACTGCGGCCCAGTTCGTCGATCTGCGGCAACCACTGGCGCGATCTCTCGTCGAAGCGGAACACGCAGCGCGCGAGATCCGCGAGTTGCGTTTCAGGACGCAGGTGATAGCCGAGCGCCACCGCATCGCAGGCGATCTGCTGTACCCGTCCTTTTGCGGTCCGATAGCTCACGCCTTGCACGCCGGCGGCGTCCGAGCCCACGATTTCCAACGGCTCGATGCCGTTTTCTACAACAACGCCCGCCCGCTTTAGTGACGAAACGAGCGCAGCGCCCTTCTTCAGCACATCGGGACGGGCCAACAATTTTGGAAGTGCACGCAGACGTTGCCCGAGCTTCGACGTATCCAGCACCGCCGCCACTTGCGCGCCGGCTTGCACGTACTGACTCGCGACCAGATACAGCAGCGGTCCCGAACCCATGAAAACCACCTTGCGGCCAATCGAAACCGCTTGCGACTTCAACGCAATCTGCGACGCACCGAGGCTATAAGTGCCCGCGAATTGCCAGCCTTTTACCGGCATCAGACGATCGGTAGCGCCGGGGCACAGGATCAACGCGTCATACGGCAATGCGCTTGCATGCCCATCGCGCACGACATGCAGCTTGCGTTCCGCAACATTCCACGCAAGCGTTTCCGGCCGGTAATCGATCTGCGGCTGCAAACGTTGGAACGTACCGTGCAGATCCTCAGCACGGGCCGCTTCGGTCCCATACAGCTTCGCGTAGGGGCGAGAAAAATTCTCCGGTTGCCGGCGATAAATCTGCCCGCCATCGCGGCGTCCTTCATCAACCACGATCGGGCGGATGCCTGCGGCCAGCAGCGTCTGCGCACAGCGCACGCCGGCTGGCCCGGCACCGACGATGATCACGCGAGGTTGGCCCATCACAGGTTCGCCCATTGCTCCTCCGCTTGAGTCGTCAGGATCTGCAGCCCTTCGCTGACGACGGTCGTGCAGGCACGCAGCCGCTCACCATCCGCGGTCCAGACCCAGCAGTCCTGGCAGGCGCCCATCAGGCAGAAGCCCGCGCGCACCTCATTGCCGAATTCCGACTGACGCACATGATCCACAGAGCAGAGCATCGCTACTAGCAGCGTATCGCCTGCTAGCGCCTCCACCTCGTTGCCGTCCACGCGAATCTTCACGCCCTTGCGTCCGGTCTCACCGAGCCGGATGAATCGTCCGTTCATGCTGTTGCTCCATGCGCGCGGCCATCGTTATTGGCGGCCGCGCTATCGTCCGTCGGCTCCATCCGGTTCGTGAGCACGTGGCGCAGGAATTCGCGCGTGCGCGCCTCGCGTGGCGAGCACAACACCTGCTGCGCGCTGCCTTCTTCGATGATCAGACCGCCGTGCAGGAAGCAAACGCGGTCGGCCACTTCACGGGCAAAGCCCATTTCATGCGTGACCACCAGCATCGTCATGCCCTCGCGCGCCAACGTGCGCATCACTGCGAGTACTTCGCCGACCAGTTCCGGGTCGAGCGCGGAGGTCGGTTCGTCGAACAGAATTGCTTTTGGCTTCATGGCCAGAGAGCGCGCAATCGCCACGCGTTGCTGCTGTCCGCCCGAGAGTTGATGCGGATAAGCATGCAGCTTTTCGCCGAGCCCCACTTTGGCGAGCAATTCGATCGCCTCGCGATGCGCCTGCTGCTTCGGCTCGCCCTTCACATGCACGGGGCCTTCCATCACGTTTTCGAGCGCCGTGCGATGCGGAAACAGATTGAAGCGCTGAAACACCATGCCCACCTGTGTGCGCAGGCGGTTGATATGGCGCGAGCGTTGCTCGACGCGCTGATCCATCAGCTTGATGTCGCCGGTATCGTAGGATTCGAGCGCGTTGATACAGCGCAGCAGGGTCGATTTTCCAGAGCCCGATGCGCCAATCAGGCACACTACTTCGCCCTGCTTGATATTCAACGAAATGCCCTTCAGCACCGGAACGGCGCCAAAGCTCTTGTGCACATCAACGATCTCGATCATGGCATCCTCGCTTGAGGCCCGGCTTGCGACCTCGCGAGAGGCCTCGTTTAGCGTTCGTACAGCCTTCATGTCGCCTTCGTGTAGCGGTTATTTCGCCTTGTGCTTGCCGAACCGCTTTTCCAGATGACGCGTCAGGCTCATCAGCGGCAGACTCATCGCCAGGTAACCGAGCGCCACCAGCGTATAAACCGTCACGTTCTGGAACGTCGACGCCGCGATCAACTGGCCTTCACGCGTCATCTCGGCAACGGTAATCGTCGAAGCAAGCGACGAGTCCTTCAACATCATGACCAGCGTATTCGCATACGGCGGCAGCGCGACGCGCACGGCCTGCGGCAAGATAACGCGATACATCGTCTTCACGCGGCCCATGCCAATCGACTGGGCCGCTTCGAACTGGCCAGGGTCGACGGCTTCGATGCCCGAGCGGATGATTTCCGCGACATAGGTCGAATATCCGAAGCCAAGACCGATGATGCTCGCTTCGAGCGCCGTCATCTGAATGCCAACGTCGGGCAGCACGAAGTAGATGTAAAACAGCAGCACGATCATCGGCAAACCGCGCACCACGTTGATCATCGCGCTGACCACCGTGACGACGCCACGATGGCGCGACATTTTCAACAACGCCCAGACGAGTCCGAGCACGGTGCTCAATACCAGGCAGACCAGCGTGATGAGGATGCTCATCAGGGCGCCCGTGAACAGAATCGGGACAAAATCGGTTATATCGCGCCAATGCATACGGTGTGCTCTTCAGAATCGGGGTGGGTTCGCGTTCAGCTCGCGAGATTCCACTTCTTCAGGATCGCGTTGAGCGAGCCATCGGCCTTCATCTTGGTCAGCGCATCGTTGATCTTGGCAAGCAGTGCACCATTACCCTTCTTCACGGCGATCGCGATGTCGAATTTCTCCATCGGCACATAGTCGTTCACCACGCGGGCGCCGCGCAGGCCGCCCGACGCTTCCTGCGCCTTGAGAATCGGATAGTCGCTAAAGCCGGCGGTAATGCGGCCCAACACCACGTCGCGCGTCATGTCGGCGGGGCTGTCGTACATCTTCACTTCCTTGAAGATGCCGAGCTTAACCAGTTGATCGCCGTAATCGGTGCCAGTGGGCGCGCCCACCACGGTGCCCTTCAGATCCTGCACCGACTTGTAATCCGTCTTGTTTGAATCCTTGACGATGATGCCTTCGCCGAATGCCGTAACCGGCTGCGAGAAGTCAACCACTTCAGCGCGCTTCGGCGTCGGCGTCATGCCTGCCACGATGATGTCGATCTTGCCCGACACGGCCGACTGGATCAGCGCCGAGAACGGCACCGCATCGAACGAGACGTTGAAGCCTTCGCGCTTGCCGATTGCATCCACCACATCGGGCATCAGGCCTTCGATCTTCTGCGTCTTCACATCCATGAAGGTGGTCGGTGCGCTCGACGGCGGCGAACCCGCGGTCAGCGTCGGCGTATCGGCATGGCTCAGGGTTGCGCCGAGCATCATGGAAAGGGCTACGCCAGCCTGCAGAGCGAAGCGTTGAACGGCTTGCAGGCGTGCTGCGGGGCGAAGCTCACGGGTGAAACGCAACATGGTCATCCTCGGAATGGTTGGTGAAAACCGCAGCGGCGCGAGGCACTGCTACGGCAAACAACGGTACTGCCCTGCATCGGTTCAATGCAGAATGTCCTGCAAACGGTAATACGCGCCCACCAGCGGCAGGAACCATGCATGGCCAAAGTGGCCGGGAATGGCGGGCCATTCGAGCGTGCGCCACGGGTTGCTCGCGGCGGCGCCGAACATCACGTCGGCCATTAAACGCCCCATGTGCACCGACATCTGCACACCATGGCCGCTATAGCCCATTGAATAAAACAGTCCCTCATGCTGGCCTGCACGCGGTAGCCGGTCCGCCGTCATGTCGACGAGACCGCCCCAGCAATAATCGAGGCCCACGTCGGCCAGTTTCGGAAAGTAGTTGGCGAGACCTGCACGCAGGATCTGGCCACTCTTTTCGTCGGAACGCGGATTCGACATGGCAAAGCGGGCGCGGCCGCCGAACAGCAAGCGGTTGTCCGCCGTCGCCCGAAAGTAGTTGCCAATGTTGCGCGTGGTCACATAAGCACGCCGCTTCGGCACGATCTCGTCGAGTTGCGCGGTAGTCAAAGGCTCGGTGACGACGATAAAGCTACCCACCGGCGCAATGCGGCGCCGGAACCACTGCAACGGGCCGATCTGCGAAGCGCCTGTAGCAACCAGTACGCGCCCGGCGCGGATCTTGCCAAATTCGGTGACCACTTCGTAACGCTCGCCCTCAAGGCGCTTGAGGCCCGTCACCGGTGTGTGCTCAAAAATGCGCGCGCCGTGTTTGACAGCGGCATTCGCAAGGCCGACACCAAACTTCCCCATATGCATCTGCGCACCGTTGCGCTGCACGAGGCCACCGTAAAAGCCGTCGGAGCCGACTTCCTCGCGAATCCGTTCCGGCGGAATCAATTCGACGTCCGAATCGACATTGCGCAACAGCGATTCGTAGCTTTTAGCAAGCTTGTCGAAGTGTTGGGGTTTGGCCGCGAGCTTGATCTTGCCGCCGCGGAAAAAATCGCAATCGATCTTCTCTTCGCTGACGACCGACGCCACCGTCGCAACCGCACTCTCATACGCACGATAGAAATCGCGCGCATTGTTCGCACCGATACGCTCGGCCAGCGCCGCATAATCGTGCGCAAGACCCGTGTTGCACTGGCCGCCGTTGCGGCCCGACGCTTCACCGGCTATGCGCCCGGCTTCCAGCACCGTCACCGGAATGCCGCGCTTCGCCAACTCGAGTGCCGCAGACAGGCCAGTGAAGCCGCCGCCGATCACCACCACATCGGAGCCGCCTTCGAGCGGGCCTTGCTGCCCGTGGAGAAACGGCGGAGCAGTGTCGAGCCAGTACGAATCAAGCTTCATCGGGTTCCTTCGCGCTTGAGCGCGTCAGTACGTCAAACAAGGCTTAAAGACCGACGACGCCGGCCAGACCGCCGATGTCCTTGATCTCGGTGTAGTTGTAAAACGGCGTCGACGGTTCATGACCGCGCGCGACGTACACCTTGTTCTTGATGCCGAGGTCGTTAGCCGACATCAGGTCGTAGCGCAGGCTCGACGACACATGCAGGATGTCTTCCGGACCGCAGCCGAGGTTGTCCAGCATATATTCGAACGCTTGCAGACGCGGCTTGTAGGCCTGCGCCATTTGCGCCGTGTACACCGCATGGAACGGTGCACCGAGCTTGTCGACATTGCTCTGGATCTGGTCGTTCGATGCGTTCGACAGAATCACCAGCGGGATTTCCTTCGCGACCTTGGCGAGACCTTCCGGCACGTCCGGATGCGGACCCCAGGTGGGCACGGCGTCGTAGAAGCGCTGAGCTTCAGCGTCGTCATAGGCGAGGTTCCAGCGCTTGAGCGTGCGGCGCACGGCGTTCTTCACGACTTCCTGATACGGCTTCCAGGCACCGAGCACTTCATCAAGGCGAAAGGCCGAGAAATCCCGTACGAACTGATCCATATGGTCGGCGCTGACACGGTCGGCAAAGATTTCGCGAGCCATGTCGCCCATGCGGAAACGGGTCAGCGTGCCGTAGCAGTCGAAGGTGATGTATTTGGGCCTGAAGCGGGTCATGTCTATGTCCTGTGGTGGGCAATAGTCAGCGGTAAAGCAGTCACTGCATGCGCGGCGACGGCGGTAAAGCAGTCACTGCATGCGCGGCGACGGCTGCTTGAAGAGAATTACACCACCCCAAAAAATACGGGTTGTCGTGTTATGGACGGCGCTGAACACACAATCCGCCGTTTTTCGCTGTGCTCGCAGCACAGTATGCGGCATCCACTGAAGGGGGTCGGGCGATGCGTTTCGTCGACCCGGGTATGCCCTTACGCGAGCGCTCTCAACAAGGCTAATCAAGGCTTGACGGGGTCCGCGACTGAGATCGTCAAGCGACGACAGAAACGACAACAGCCGCATCGGGGACCGACGCGGCCGTATTGGAAGTTACGGGTGCCGCTTTTAGCAGCAGATCGTGCTACGCGGAGCGGGGCTTATGTATGAACTGCAATCGACGCGCGGCGAGCCAGCCCCGCACCTCGATTTAAGCACCCTGATTCAGATCGATCAGTACGCTCTTGAAACGCAGATTCGCTTCAAACGCCTGGCGGCCGAGATCCTTGCCGAGTCCGGATTGTTTGTAGCCGCCAGTCGGAATCACGAAATCGGACGTACGCCCGTAGCGGTTGATCCATACCGTGCCCGCTTCGATGCTGCGCATGGCTCGAAGCGCGCGGCTCAGGTCCGCTGTGTGCACGCCCGATGCAAGACCGTATTTTTCGTGGCTCGCGAGCGCGAGCGCCTCCTCTTCGTCGTCGAAGGTCTGCACCGTCAGCACGGGGCCAAATACTTCTTCGCGTACAGCCTCGGAATCTGCGGTCACGTTGGTCAGGATGGTCGGAGCGTAGAAGGCGCCCTCGCCGGCAACCGGCAGCCGCTTGCCGCCTGCTGCAATCTGCGCGCCCTGCTCGACGCTACGCGCGACGATGCTTTCGATACGCTGTGCCTGCTTGGCCGAAATGATCGGCGGCAGCGTCGTGCCTGCGGCCCACGTGTGCCCAGGCTTCAACGCGGCGAACGCCGATGCAATACCGTCGATCAGACGCGGCGCAGCCGAGCGTTCGACGATCAGACGCGAACCCGCCACGCACACCTGCCCCGCGTTGCCGGCAATCGCGCCCGCGATGCGGCGCGCCACCAGATCGAGATCGGGCGCATCCGCGAACACCACTTGCGGGCTCTTGCCGCCGAGCTCGAGCGTGACCGGCTTGGTGCCGGTTTGCGCGCACGCCGTCATGATCGCCGCGCCAGTCTGGCTCGAGCCGGTGAAGGTCACCTTGGCAATCTTCGGATGACGCACGAGCGCGTCGCCCGTGATCCGCCCGTCGCCTTGCACGACGTTGAAGATGCCCGGCGGAATGCCGGCCTCGATCGCCAGTTCAGCAAGGCGCAGCACCGAGAACGGCGTCATCTCCGAGGGCTTCAGCACCACAGCGTTGCCCGCTGCAAGCGCCGGGGCGATTTTCCACGACGCCATCACCAGCGGGAAATTCCACGGCGCGATCGCGCCGATTACGCCATACGGTTCGGCGATGATCATGCCGAGATGATCGGGACGCGTCGCCGCCACCTCGCCGCCGATCTTGTCGGCGAATTCGGAGTAGAAGCGGATACCTTCGGCGGTGAACGGCACATCCCACGTGGCTGCATCGCGGATCGGCCGCGTCGAGCCGACCGACTCCAGACGCGCCAGCGTCTCCACATCCGCCTCGATCAGGTCGGCCCACCGACGCAGCGTGCGAGCTCGTTCGCGCGGGGCGCAGCGCGCCCAGTCGCTGGTTTTGAAAGCCTGCCATGCATCTTCGACAGCACGATCCACCAGATCAGCGTCGGCGATCGGCAGATCCGCGTAGACTGCGCCGTCCGAGGGGCGCGTGACATCGAGTGCAGCGGCGCCGTCCACATAACGGCCACCTATGAAGTGCGCGCCGCGCACGGCAATCAGAGCGGGATCGAAGCTGTCCATTGTGTCCATTCCAGGTCGCAGACGAGATTCGAACCATGGTACGGGCGATGCCACAGCATTTGCTGCCATGATGGCCCGGCGCGACCGCGCGAAGCACGCGTTGTGAGGGGTGTGCGCAGCGCAGCGTGCGGTATTCCCGCGGTGCGGCTCACGCAATAAGATCGTCCTAGCCGCAATATTTTGCCGGTGCGACATTACGCAAGCATATTGAAGAGGAGTGGAAAGTGACTGAACCGCTTGCTGGAGCACCTGTCCGGTTTCGTCCGCTGACGGCCGGCGATCTGCCCGCCGCGCACGAACTGTCCGTGGCGGTCAAATGGCCGCATCGCCGCGAAGACTGGGAATTCGCGCTGAACCTGGGCGCGGGCGTCGGCGCCGAAGACCACGGCACCCTGCTCGGCACCGCGTTGCACTGGAAATTCGGTGCGGATCACGCTTCGCTCGGCATGGTGATCGTCGCGCCCGAGCAGCAGGGCCGCGGCATTGGCCGCGATCTGATGACCCGCACCATGGACGCACTCGGTGAGCGCACCACGTTCCTGAACGCCACGCCGGCCGGCCAGCCGCTCTACGAAAAGTTCGGCTTCAAGGCCGTCGGCAACATCCATCAACACCAGGGCACCGGCGGCGCGCATCCGCCCGCCGTGCAACTGGCGCCCGGCGAACGGATCCGTCCACTTGGCGCGCGCGACCCGGACCGGCTCTCGGCCCTGTTGAACCGCGCGGCAGGCTATGACCGCACGCAGGTGCTGGGCGCCTTGCTGAACGTGGCGGAAGGCGTCGTGCTCGATCGCGACGGCGAGCCGGTCGGCTTCGCGCTGATGCGCCGCTTCGGCCGCGGTCATGTGATCGGGCCGCTGGTGGCGCCACATATCGAAGGCGCCCAGGCGTTGATCAGCCACCTGGTTGGGTCGAACGAAGGCAAGTTCGTGCGTATCGACGTCGACGGCGACTCCGGCCTGTCCGACTGGCTCGACGGCCTCGGGCTGCAACAGGTGGACGCGGTCGTCACCATGGTGCGAGGCGCCGCGCCCCAGCTCGAAGGCGACGCACGCGTTTTCGCCATCACCAACCAGGCGCTCGGTTAGGCGCTATCGGCCCCCAAAGATCCCCAAAGACGCCCAGGACCCCGCGAGATGACCTTCCTCTACAAGGCCGACGCCGTGCGCGGCGCCCACTGGGCGCGTCTCTTTGCCGAGAAAGCGCCGCACATTCCCTTCCGCATCTGGCCGGACGGCAGCTCAGGCGACGACGCCCACGCGGTGCGCTACCTCGCCGTCTGGGAACCGCCGCGCGATCTCGCCACGGCCTTTCCCAATCTGGAACTGGTGTTTTCGGTGGGCGCCGGGATCGACCAGTTCGATCTGTCGGCCATTCCGGCACATGTACCGGTCGTGCGGATGATCGAACCGGGCATCGTGGCGGGGATGGTCGAATACACGACGCTCGCCACGCTGGCGTTGCACCGCGACTGGCTGACCTATGCCGCGCAGCAACGCGAAGGCCGCTGGCAGCCGGTGCGTACCCGCGTCGCAGGTGAGCGGCGTGTCGGTGTGCTGGGTCTCGGCGTGCTCGGCGAGGCTGTGCTGACGCGCCTTGCCAGTTTTGGCTTTCCCTGCGCCGGCTGGAGCCGTTCGCCGCGCACGCTCGACGGGATCGAATGTTTCGCGGGTACCGACACGCTGCCGCAATTTCTCGCCCGCACCGATATTCTGATCTGCCTGCTGCCACTGACAGCCGCGACGCGCCATATCCTCAATCGCGACCTGTTTGCGCAATTGCCGCGCAATGCCGCGCTGATCAACACGGGCCGCGGCGGTCATCTGCAGCAGGACCATCTGCTGGAAGCGCTCGAAAGCGGCCAACTCAGCGCCGCCGTGCTGGATGTAGCGGACCCGGAGCCGCTCACCGCGGATCATCCGCTATGGCATCACCCGCGCGTGATGCTGACGCCGCATATTGCCAGCGTGACGCAGCCGGACAGCGCCGTCGAAGTCGTGCTCGACAACCTGCGCCGCCACCGCGAAGGCGAGCCGCTGATCGGTCAGGTGGACCGCGCGCGCGGTTATTGATCGCGCCCCCGCAGCACAAAATGCTGCACCGCCTGCAAAAACACAATTCCCACCTTCCAGCAGCGGCGAATCCCAGCGTCTTCGTTGTTTCTGTCCCGCTACCATGGTTTGCATGCGGTTCGCGCTCGCGGCACGCGTTGCGCGCACCTTTCCGGCACTCCGTGCATTGCTGCGCGCACAACTCACGCACTCCATACCATGTCCACGTCCTCACTGATCGAATCCGACCGCAAACATCTGATCCACCCGGTTGCCAGCATGCGTGCTCACGAGAAGCGCGGCGTCACCATTCTCGAATCGGGCCGTGGCGCCTGGCTGCGTGATAGCGAAGGCAACGACCTGCTCGACGCCTTCTCGGGCCTGTGGTGCGTGAATACCGGTTACGGTCACGAGAGCATCGTGCGGGTAGCGACCGAGCAGATGACCCGGCTGCCCTACGCGACCGGTTATTTCCACTTCGGCTGCGAACCGGCCATCCGGCTCGCGGAACAACTGGTCGAACTCACGCCTGCCTCGCTGCGTCACGTGTATTTCACGCTGGGCGGCTCGGATGCGGTAGACGCCGCGGTCCGCTACATCACGAACTTCTACAACGCCACCGGCCGGCCGCAGAAAAAGCAGTTCATCGCGCTGGAGCGTGGGTATCACGGTTCATCGTCGGTGGGTGCGGGACTGACGGCGCTCAGCGTGTTTCATCAGAACTTCGATCTACCTTTGTCGAATCAGCATTACATTCCCTCGCCGTATCTGTACCGCAGCGAAACGGGCAACGATCCGCAAGCGGTGATCGACGCCTCGGTTGCCGCGCTGCGCGCGAAGGTCGAGTCGCTCGGCGCCGAGCGCGTGGCCGCGTTCTTCTGCGAGCCAATCCAGGGCTCGGGCGGCGTGATCGTGCCGCCCAAGGGCTGGCTCAAGGCGATGCGCGACGCATGCCGCGAACTCGATATCCTGTTCGTCGCCGATGAAGTCATCACCGGCTTTGGCCGCACCGGCCCGTTGTTCGCCTGTACTGCCGAAGACGTCGAGCCGGATCTGATGACGATGGCGAAGGGACTCACCGCAGGCTATGCGCCGATGGGCGCCGTGCTGATGTCCGACGAGGTCTACAACGGCATTGCCGATGGCGCAGGCACCGGTTCGGCAGTAGGCCACGGTCAGACGTACTCGGCACATCCGGTTAGCGCGGCAATCGGTCTCGAAGTGCTGCGGCTCTATCACGAAGGCGGGTTGCTT
>Ga0302229_10001271_pt1 | contig 19300 bp, 17 predicted proteins | sample II_Palsa_N1_3_FD_193518 | JGI IMG/M metagenome (GOLD analysis project Ga0302229, IMG submission 193518) | Peat permafrost microbial communities from Stordalen Mire near Abisko, Sweden - II_Palsa_N1_3 | ecosystem: Environmental > Terrestrial > Soil > Palsa > Peat permafrost | place: Sweden... | reverse complement strand
AAATGATGTCAGTCAATCACGATGCTATCGCCATTGTTGGTACGGACATATCCCGCGAATATGGGTCAATTCGAGCATGAGTCAAAATGAGGGGTTGACACCCCGCAACCGCGGGGGAATGCTCGTCATTGTTTGTCACGGGGCGAGAAAATGCCCCGCCGGGGGAGGGGGTAATGATGCGCGGTCTTATCCGCCGTACCGTGGTGGCGGCCGGTGCGGGAGCGCTGGCGCTGGGTTCCGCAGCAGCGGTGAGCGTCGCCACCGGGACAGCGGCCCAGGCGGCGTCTCCTTGTACGACATCGGGGACGACAGTCACGTGCACCTACACCGGCGCCGGAACGTACTCGTTTCCGGTCCCGTCCGGGGTGACCTCCCTGGATGTCACGGCAGTCGGCGCCGCCGGAGGCGACGCCACCCCCGCCAACAGCGACGGGGCCGTTAGCGCCGGCGGGCCCGGCGCCTCGGTGGAGGACATGGCCGTGCCCGTGAGCGCCTACCAGGGCCAGACGCTAACCGTGATCGTCGGCGGCGCTGGCGGTGCGGGGACTCTTGATGGCGCCGCCGGGGCGGGCGGCAGCCCCGGCGGCGGCGGGAGCGGCGGCGGCGGCGGCGACTTCCCTGGCGGTGGTGGCGGTGGCTATTCCGGGCTGCTTGACCCATCCGGGGCCATCGCGCTGGTGATCGCTGCCGGAGGCGGCGGCGGCGGATTTAGCAACTCCACGCCAGGCATCTTCACCGGCGGGGCGGGCGACGTCGGTAGCGGCGGCGGCACAGGCGGCGGCGCCGCTAGTGCTATCGGCCCTGGGACCGGGTGCCCCACTTCCGATAATTCTGACTTTGCATGCGGCGGCGGGGGCGGTACCAGCACGACGGGCGGCGAAGGCGGCGCCGGGAGCGCAGCCCAATCCTTCGCCGGGCCCCCCGAAGCGGCAGGGGCTAACGGAAGCGATGGAGCGAGCCTGGCAGGCGGCCAAGGCGCCCCCGCCAACAACTCTGACAACAATCCGAGCGGTGGCGGCGGTGGCGGCGGCGGCTACTACGGCGGAGGCGGCGGCGGTAACAGCTTCTTCGGCGCCGGTGGCGGTGGCGGCTCCAGCTTCGGGACCGGCCCCGGCCTGACCAACGAGGTGACCGCCAGCACCGCGGCAGCAGTGACGATCAGCTACCAGGCCCCGGCCGTTCCCGGGGCTCCGACCGGTGTCTCGGCCATACCGGGCAACACGCAGATCAGCGTCTCCTGGACCGCTCCCGCTAGCGACGGCGGTCCAGCTATCACCGGCTACACGGTGTCGGCGCAGGCAGACGGAACGACCATTAGCCAGACCCTGAATAATCCATCGGCCACCTCGGCCGTCATCGGCGGGCTCACCAACGGCACCGCCTATGACATCACAGTCGCCGCGATCAACTCGGTGGGGACCGGCCCCGCCGCGGCGGCCTCCGGTAACCCGGTGACGCCGACCGCATCAGCGCCGCTCATCACCTCCTCGAACAGCCTCGCGGTGGGCGTGGGCCAGAAGCTCAGCTTCAAAGTAACCGCGGCAGGGAAGCCCAAGCCCACGATCACCGCCTCCGGGCTGCCCAGCTGGCTGACGTTCACTCCCGCGGCGGGTGGCGGTGCTGGCACCTTGTCCGGCAGCCCTCCGGCCGGCTCGGGTGGCGTGTACCAGATCACCTTCGGCGCCTCCAACGGAGTCGGCTTCGCCGTCACCCAGAACGCCACCTTGTCGGTCCTGGAGTTCACCTCGGCGACATCGGCCACCTTCGCGCTGAACCAGTCAGACACCTTCACGGTGACGACCTCGCTGGCGTCCTCTTCGGTGGCGCTCTCGCTGTCGGGCACCCTGCCGCCCGACGTGTCCTTCGACGTGGGCAGCAACGGGACAGCCACGCTCAGCGGTGTTCCGACCGGGAAGGCGAAGAACTACAGCATTACCTTCAAGGCGACATACGGCACGGCGACCACCACCCAGAAGTTCACCCTCACCACCACCAGCTAACCGCCACCGCCCGGCATGCGCCCTGCTCGCTGGGCTCAGATCCGGAGATAGCCGTTCGTACGGCGACCCGGCCGACAGCGCGCCCGGAGCGCTGGGCCAGGCTACTTTTCCCATCGGTTCAGGGTTCGACCGCCTGGCGCCCACGCGGAAGTCTCACGTTTCAGTGGGGGACCATGCTGCGTGGACCATCCAGGTTGGTCATTGACCGCCAGTCGCGGCGCGTGGGACATTTACCCGGGTTATCCGACATGAGCGGATCTGGCTACCTGGAAGGACCTGTCATGTTTGCGAGAGCAGCAACGACAGCGACGGTGATCCTGCTCCTGCTGGGATCGGCGGTGACCGCGGCCCGGGCCGCGGGCGGCTCCGCCTGGTGCTCGACCGCGTCGGAGGGCACCTGGTCCGCCGGCGGGAGGTGGGTGGTCCAGAACGACGCCTGGAACCCCAGCCACGGCCCGGAGCAGATCTGCGCGGGTTCCTACCGGAGCTGGGAGGCGACATCCAATCAGGCAGCCGGGAACACCGCGGTGGAAACCTACCCGGACAGCCAGGCTAATTTCGGCCCGGCGAACGGCGATGCGGCCGACCCGATGTCCTCCTACCGGGAAATCCTCAGCCGGTTCCGCGTCACCATGCCGTCCGGGCGGGGCATCTCGGCCGAGGCCGCTTACGACGTGTGGTGGGGGAACGGCTGGAGCAACCTGACCGAGATGATGATCTGGGTCGACACCGTCAACCGGTCGATGGCCGGGGGCACGTACCTCGGCACCGCCAGGATCTTCGGCCAGGCGTTCGGCGTCTGGCGCTTCGGCAGTGAGTACATCTTCCGGCTCAATCACAACGAGACCAGCGGCACCGTGCACATCCAGGCGACCGGGCAGTGGCTGGTCCAGCATGGTTACCTGAGCCCTTCCAAGGGGCTGACCGCGGTCCCGTTCGGGTTCGAGATCTGCTCCACCGGCGGCGCGAACCTGACCTTCCACCTGGATAACCTGAGCCTGGTCACGGTCACCCGGTAGGTTAGGCCCGTTGCGGGACGGGCGCGAGCAGGCCAAGAGCGCGGGCCCGGTCGAGGGCCTCTAGGCGGCGGTGGGCGCCGAGCTTGTCGTACAGGTGCCGCATGTGCGTCCGGACGGTGTTCACCGACACGTAAAGCTCGCGGGCGATCTCCGGCGCGGACAGGCTGGTCTGCAGGAAGCGCAGGATGCGGGCCTCGGCCTGGCTGAGCGGTTCCGGCAGGTGCTCTGGCGGGCCCGCGGCGGGCGCGGCTGGCGCCTGGCCGGCGAGGATCCGCGCGGCTGGCGTCGGCTGCGGGGGGATCGCGGCTGGGGTCCGCTGCGGGGGGATCGCGGTCGGCGCGGCGGGCGTCCGGCCGGCTAGCACGCCGATGATCTTCCGGATCAGCGCGGGATGCGCGGTGCGCTGCCGGGCGTGGCGTTCAAGCAGCTCCGGCGCCGGGTGCAGCAGGAACGGGAAGAGCAGGCCATCAGGCTCGGCGAGATCGAGCCCTCGCTCGAGGGCACGTCCGGCCGCCTCCCGCTCACCGAGCGCGTCCCGGGCGCTCGCCTCCAGCAAGAGAGCCGAGATCAGCCACACCTGATGGGTTCCCGGGGACGAGCCGTCGAGGACCGGCGCCAGCGCGGCGGTCGCCGCTCGCGGGTTGTCCTGGGCGAGCCGCAGCGCGGCCACAGCGGTGCGGATACCTGGCCTTTCGCGCTCGGATTCGGCCGTCTCGGTCAAGGCGGCATCGGCTCGCGCGGTCTCCCCCAGTCGCACGAGGACGTGCAGGAGGAACGCGCGCACCTCCGTCGTGAGCGGGTGCGCCGCGATGAGCAGCCCTCCGGGCAGGCGCTCGACGGCACGCAGGGCGGCTAGCGCCACCTCGGCCCGGCCGCGGGCGATCTCGAGAAACGCTCGAACCAGATGGAACAGCATTCCTGTGGCCGGCTCGACTTCGGACCGGAGCGCATATTCGCCCTCCATCAGCCACCGTTCCGCCTCGTCCAGTTTTCCCTGCCAGATCAACGAGGCAGCCAGCATCGGATAGGCGATCGCGGCAGACGGCTCCCCGCCCCAGCCGTGCCGCTGCGCCAGCTCGATCGCTTGCAGGCCGCGCTGCACCGCCAGTGCGGACGACCGGGAAGCTCGCGACCAGACCCCAGTGCGCCAGGCCGTTGATCTCCAGCAGGGGCCGCCCGATCCGGCGCGCCAGCGCGATACCCCGCTCGAGGTGCCCTTCGGCTTCACAGATTCGGAACGACCATAGCTCGGCGATGCCCAGCGTCACCGCGTTGCCGAGGTCGTGGCCGACGACCTCCTGTACGAACGCCTGCCGGGCCGGGTTGTCCACCGCGCTGAGGACGCCGAACAGCACCGCGAGGACGACCACCTGCCACAGCCGGATGTCCCCGGCCAGCACGGCCACGCCGAGGGCGGCCGAAACCAGGCCGAGGCCAGCCTGCGTACCCAGCAGCACGCGCCGTTTGGGGTAGCGGTCGACCAGCAGCCCCGCGTACGGCGACAGCAGCAGGATCGGCGCGTACCTGGCCGCGGTGGTCAGACCCAGGATGGTTCCCGAGTGCGTCAGCCGCAGCACCAGCAGCGCCTGCGCGACCGTCTCCACCCAGGTGCCGATCAGGCTCAGCGACTGCCCGGACACATATCGCCGGAAGTTCGGCACGGCCAGGGCGGCGAACGTTGCCGGGTGCGCCGGGACCACCGCGGGCTGGGAGGTGGTCATGTCTGCATGTGCGTCTTCCGTGCGGATCGGCTGGTCCGATGCCCGGCAACGGCCGGGCTTCACCCAGCCTCACGCCCGGCTTGGTGAGCCGTCATCACAAACTCTGGTGACTTGACGAAGATCCAGGTCGGCGGGAAGCGCTCGCGGTGGGGCAGGACCCCGCGGCCAGTGCCGGCCCGGTGCCGCGGACGGGCGCGAATCACGCGCGCACTCACCAGGTCGGAGCCGAGGTTTAAGACCGGAAAGGATAGGCCCGGCCTCGGTCAGCCATCCTGGCTAACCGGCACGATGGAGCATTGGGACCCCGGAGTAATCCTGGCCAGCGTTGAGATCCTCCGAATAGAGCACCGTTCGGGAAAATCTCAGGCGCGGACGAATCGCGCTTTCACGGTGCCGTGTGCCGTCGCCGACGCGATGTGCAGCGGGCTCCAGGTCATGTCGAACTCGGTGCGGTCGAGTTCGAGTTCGGCGGTGAGGATCACGGCCTGCGCGGTCGCCTCCTGGATGTGCGCGGTAAAGGTGACCGGCCTGACATGACCGGCCGCTTCGAAGGTTCCCTGGCACTCCAGCTCGGCTGGGCCTGCCGCACGGGCCGAGGTCACGGTCAGGACGGCATGCGGGTGCTTGTCCACGTGGAAGAAGTCCGCCGAACGCAGGTGCTTGTCGCGCTGCTTGTTCTTGGTGTTGAGCGAGCTGGAGTCGAAACTGATCCGTCCCGTCACCGTGCCATCGGGGCTTATGGTGGCCTCGCCGGTCATGCGCTCCAGGGTGCCGCGCACGGTGATGGCGCCCCAGAAGTGCTTGACCCGGAATTCGGCGCGCGACTGCGCCGGGTCGAGCACCCAGTTGCCCGCGGCGGTCCCGTCCGCCAGCTGTGACGTAACGCCGGTCGTGGTCGACTCGGACATGGCGGCTGCTTCTTTCCTGTAGATCGTGGGCAACGGCGGCGGCTGGATTGCGCGGCGTTTCCTACCCTAGGCGGGAACACCTGGTTGTCGGGGGCTGGGGGTGGCCAAAGTGCCGCTGTCGCTGCTCGCATCCGGCCGCGGGGTGCCCGCGAAGTCCTGCTCGCCGGCCGGCGTTCGCGTGGTCTGTTCGCTCATGCCTAACCCCCAGGAAGGAGTCAGTTATAGATGGGACCCGACACGATGACAACCACGGCTGGGGTCTGGATCTTGGGGCGCTGCCAGTTGACGGTGAACGACGAGCCGTTCCCCGAAAGAGCGCCGGGCGACGCGTTCGCCTGCGCCGCCGTGGCGTACAGGCGACCGAAGCTGGGGGCCGCCTCGAGCTTGAGCGCGCTGACCTGACCGAGGCCGCTGGTGATCGAGCCGGTCCGGCCTCCCACGGACGCGCTCGCGCCGGTGAACGTGACGCTGCCGAAGTCGGCTAGGGAGAGGATGTGGCAGTCCTGGCTTGATGATGAGAGGCACCGCGACGGCGCTTCTGCGATCCACTCTGCGGAGGAGACGCTGGGGCTGCTCATCTGCAGCCGCTTGCTGAACGTGGTGTGCCGCGTCAGGTCGCTCAGGGAGATCGTGACGGTATCGCCGCTGACGGCGACGTGCGCGCTGAACCGGTCGCCGGGCTGTACCGTCATTTTGACGAGCACCTCGGCGGCCGGGACGAGCTCATACCAGGCGTAGTAGGTGACCTGTCCGCTCGCCGAGCAGTCGGCGGACGTCCCGGTCTGCTCCAGATGCTCTCCCGAGTAGCCGCCGAGACCGACCCAGAAGGCTGAGTGCGACGGGAAGCCGGCCTCGCAGTCCACGGCCGGCTGGGTCCAGCCGCCGGAGACGCTGGAGAAGCTGGTCTTGGTCGTGGCGCTGCTCGCGACGACGTAGCCGGCCTAGTTGGAGTCTTGCTGGTCCGTCACCGTGACCGCGCTGGCCGGGGGGTTCTGCGCGGGACTTGTCGTCGTTCCCGTTGAGGGGTGACTGCCTGCGCGCTACCGCAGGCCGCGAGCAGCAACGCGGCGGCTAGTGCGGCGACGGCCGGCAGCGCGTTGGCGTAGTTCTTTATCTGCTTTATCTGCATACAGCAAGCGTCGGCGCCATCTTGGTGAGCTGGCATCACATCATCGTGTGATTTGACGCCCGATGGCCACCTACGTTTACCGGAAAGACGGATAAACCTGATCAGCACGTGAGCGTTCGGAAATAAGGTGCTTTTGTGGCGCGTCCGGGCCCGTGATGTGGTTCGATGGCCTGCTGCGGTTCCGCGAGCCTGCCGCCGGTAGGTATCTCCCCCCTGTTGCGGCTTTCGTGCCGGGTGCCGCAGGCCCTGGTCACCTGGTTGATGGGCCGTTGTACCAGCTCTTACTTGTACGGTGGCCCATCCACCATGTTCGGCTGGCCGCTCGCGGGTGCCGTCTGCACGGACAAACCGGGTAATAGGGATGGAACGGGCACCGTATCGCGACGCGACGCAAACTCAAAGTTATTCCGGAGCGCTCGCGCTGGCACCAAGATAATCCCCGGAAGTACAAGGGGAACAACGATGGCAGCCACGACTATCGCGGCGAGAGTTTCTCTTATTCCCTGTCGCTCTCGCATCTGGGCGAGGGTGGCCGGACACTCAGCTGGACACTCAGACGGTCAGGCGGTGGCGCGGTCTAGGGGTGTTCCTTCCGCGGCGATGGCTTCCTGGGCTTTGGCCGGCCCGCGCAGCACGTAGGCGACGCCGACGGCGATGACCGCGCCGACGGCCGGGCCGATCAGGTAAACCCACCAGGTGGACAGGTTGCCGATGGCGACGTCGGGTCCGAAGCTGCGGGCGGGGTTCATCGAGGCGCCTTCGAACGGGCCGCCCATCGTGCCCCAGGCCATGATGTACGCCCCGACGGCCAGCGGCACGAACGGCCCGTTGAGCTTGGGTCTGTTGGCCATATTCAAGATCATGAGCACCAGGCCGAAGGTGATGATCGTCTCGAAGCCGGCCGCCTGCCAGGACTGGCCGGGCTTGGGGATGGTGGCAGCCAGGTGCCCGGCCGGGCCGAAGAACCCGCGGGCCAGCAGCGACCCGCAGACCGCGGCGGCGAACTGGACCACCCAGTACGCGACGGCCATCACCCAGTGCATGTCGCGGCGCAGCGCGAACGCCAGCGTGGTGGCCGGGTTGAAGTGCGCGGAGATGTCACCGAGGAAGTAGACCGCGACGACGAGCCAGAGCGCGGAGACGGCCGACAGGAGGAGCACGGTCTGCCAGGGCTGCAGGCCGTGGCCGCCGTAGCGGGCCAGGATCGCCGCGCCGCCGGACAGCACGAACGTCAGCCCGGCCATGCCGATGAACTCCGACAGCAGCCGCCGCAGCCGGTGATCGGGGTTGGTCCAGTCGGCGTAGCCCCGCTGGCCGCCCACGGAGGCGATCAGGGCCGCCTTGCCGGCCAGCTCCTCCTTCCGGGCCAGGTCCTCCTGGCCCGCGGCAGCCTGCTCTCCCTTCAGGGTTTGCACGTCAGGACCCAGCCGGGGCGGAGGGGGCCGAGGGGGCCGAGGGGGCGGCGGGGATGTCGGCGGAGCCGGGGCGGGTCAGGTTGATCGGGACGACGATCTTGTCGAACAGTTCCTCGGACACGCCGTTGGCCAGGGCCGCCTGCTTGAGGGTCAGGTCGTGGTCGATGGCGTAGTAGGAGATCGCCGCGGACTTGTCGTACCCGATCACCGGGGACAGCGCGGTGACCATCATCACCGAGTTATCGATGTTCGCCGTCAGCTTCTTCTCGTTCAGCTTGGTGCCCTCGATCATGAACTCCCGCAGGTGGTCGCACATGTCGGCCATGATCAGCGCCGAGTGCAGGTAGTTGCTGATCAGGATCGGGCGGAACGCGTTCAGCTCGAAGTTGCCCTCCGCGCCGCCGATGGTGACGGCCACGTCGGAGGCGATGACCTGGATGGCGACCATCAACATGGCCTCGGCCTGGGTCGGGTTGACCTTGCCCGGCATGATCGAGGACCCGGGCTCGTTAGCCGGGAAGATCAGCTCCTCGATCCCGGTCCGCGGCCCGGACCCCAGCCAGCGCAGGTCGTTGGCGATCTTGTACAACGTCACCGCCGCCGCCTTCAGGCCCGCGTGCGCGCGCATCATCCGGTCCAGGGTGCCCTGCGCGGTGAACTTGTTCGGCGCGGTGACGAACGGGAAACCGGTCATCTGCGCGATCTGCGCGGCCACCTGGTCGCCGAACCCGGCCGGGGCGTTCAGCCCGGTGCCCACCGCGGTGCCGCCCATCGCCACCTTCAGCAGCCCGGCAGTGGCGTGCTCGGTCTCCTCGATCGTGTCATCCAGCGCGCCCGCGTACCCGGACCACTCCTGGCCGACGGTCAGCGGGGTCGCGTCCTCCAGGTGGGTCCGGCCGATCTTGACCACCCCGGCCCACTTCTCCGAGTTGGCGTCGATGGCGTCCCGCAGCCGCTTCAGCGCCGGGATCGTCTTGGTCGTGGCCATCGTGTACGCCGCGATGTGCATCGCGGTCGGGAACGTGTCATTCGACGACTGCCCCATGTTCACGTGATCGTTCGGATGCACCGGCTCTTGTGAGCCCAGCGTCCCGCCGACCAGCTGGATGCACCGGTTGGAGATCACCTCGTTCACGTTCATGTTGGACTGGGTCCCCGACCCGGTCTGCCACACGTACAAGGGGAAGTCCGCGTCCAGCTTCCCGCTGATCACCTCATCGCAGACCCGCTCGATCAGCTGCCCCTTCCAGGCCGGCAACCGCCCCGCCTTGGTGTTCACCACCGCGGCGGCCTTCTTCACGTACCCGTACGCGTGGTACACCTCGATCGGCATCTTGTCGTGGCCGATGTTGAAATGCTCCAGGCTGCGCTGGGTCTGCGCCCCCCAGTACCGGTCCGCGGGCACCTCCACGGTGCCCAGGCTGTCGAACTCCTTGCGCATCCCGGTCGCATCCAGCCCGATCGGCAGGTCGAGGATCTTCGGTGCTACGTCGTTCGTGTTGGTCGTAGTCATGCCGCAAGCGTCGGCACCATCTTGGTGAGCCGGCATCACATCATCATGTGATTTTGGCTAGCGAGATTCGCGATTTCGGCTGGTGAGTAGGGCACAGCCCGCACCTGACGTGGCGCGCCTCGACGGGCACGCATCCGGCAGGGATGTGGCCTGGGCTCGGAGCGGGGCCTGGCCACCCCGAGCCCAGACGAGAAAGGGCGAGAATCCCTCAGCCCTGACGATGTCGATCATGCCGCCAGAACCTTAACGCACGCTAGGACACAGCTGAGAACCCGCCTCATCTGGCGGGACAGCGAGACCTAGCTGCGCCATGGCCGCGCGGCAAAGCGACAAAAGCTACGCGACAAAAGCTACGTGAGAAGCTATGCGCTGGCAGGCGGCTGATCCGCGCCCGCCTGCTGGCCCGGCGGCCACGCGGCGAGCTGGTCGGTCACCTGGCCGGGAAGCTCACCGGAGTTCCAGCCGGCTAGCTCGGTGGCCATGTCACGGACCTGATCCGGCGAGTGGCGGCCGAAGCTGGTCTGCGCGCCGAGCAGCGACGCCTTGGCGTGCTCGCCGTTGCCCTCCGGCGGCGACTCGGCCCGCCGTCCCTGCTGCTGCGGAATCTGCACGCGCTGGACGCATTCGTCGCGGTCAAGGAACTCCGCGAGAAATTCAGCCTCGTCAGCGTCGATTCCGATGACGACCCGGGGTTCACCCCACGGCTCTTTGAGCGAGTAGCCCACGTAGCTGACTACGGGCTGCCCGGGCGCGACCGCGAGTCCATGCAGCGTGCGCCATTGTTCCCATGCCGATTCCAGGCGTGTCGCGGCGCGCTGAGCACGTGCGACCAGTTCTGGATCACGCATCGTGTGACCCTCCCCTGAGAGCGGACCGGCCCCGGAAGCATGCCTTCCAGATACCCGACTGGGTACTGTCGATGTGGCACGCGGCACCGGGGCCGACCCCCCATTCCATTGATCGAGTGCTGCCGTATCATCTGGGCCCGGCGCTCGAAGCGCGGGCCTGGTGAAGACGGCAGAAGCTCACTCGGAGCGCTGCTGCGGAATGCCCGCGAGCAGTGCACGAACCTCAGTCTCCCGGTAGCGCCGGTGTCCCCCCAGCGTGCGGATTGAGGTCAGTTTCCCGGCCTTTGCCCACCGTGTGACGGTCTTGGGGTCGACACGGAACATCGTGGCGACCTCCGCGGGTGTCAACAGCGGCTCGGCCTCTGGCGTACGTGCGGACATATGTTTGGCCTCTCCTCCTGGACCAGTGTTGCGATCCTGCATCTCTTGTTTGCCTGGTGCTCCGTGGGGAGCCTGTCGGGGATGTCCTAATTGGTCGACAGGGACCATATTGCCATCACCAGCCGTGACGCGTCGACCACCAGGCGCAAAGTTTTTCGTACCGGGATGCCCAGTTGTTCCGCCGAACGTTGTCACTCAGGGTGAGTGTAGCGATACTTATAGTCGCATCGCACCGGTTTCGGAAATAGTGTCCAGGAACTATTCGCCGCGCCGGCCCGGTACTCAGTTCGCCATCTCGTATTCCGCGAACGCGCGCCACCGGCTCTGCGCGCGCTTGTACATCGCTACCGCGAGCTCACGCTCGCCTTTGGTTACCCCATCGATGGCCGCCGCGATCTCGGCGGCCGACTGATCACTGCTCAGCGCGTCGTCGCTGAGCAACTGGATCAGACCTGCGTAGTCGAGCTCCACCAGCGAGTAAGGGTGGAACTCCTCCAGCCAACGGCCCACCTCCCCCAGTTGGGTCTCGGCCCGGGCCGCATCCCGGACGGCGCACGTGAAGCCGGGCGGCAGGCTGCGCAGCGCCGCCAGGCCGCGGGCCACCCGCCGGCGGGCCCGGGACATCGTGGTCATGTACAGCAGCGCCCTGGTCGCGGACGCCGTTTGCGGGACCGCCGGCCGCTTCGCGCCCGGGCCGAGGGCCAGCCACCGGTCGGTCGCGGCGAACGGGACGAACCAGGCCAGCGGCACGGTCCAGACGCTGGCCTGGATGTGCGGCCTGGTCGCCGGGCCCGGCGGCCCCTGGCCGGCCAGCCGGGCCAGGGCCGTCCTCGTCTCGTGGTCGTCGCGGGCGGGGACCGCACCCGGCAGCGCCGAACCCGCGGTCGAGAGCATCCGGCCGTACGACAGCAGGCAGCGCAGCCTGGTCTGCCAGGGGCAGACATAGGTGACGCCGTCCGCGCGACGGATGTAGGCGTGCTCGCTCTCCTGGCCGGGGACCAGCCGCTGGGGCGCCGCGATGGTACGGTACAGAGCCTCGGCGTGCTCGACGGCGAGCGACTCGCGCCGCCTCGGCCGGGCGGTGGAGGCGGCGTACGCCGTCCATCTGGAGCGCTCCGGCTCGTGGAACGCCGCCACCGGCTCGTAGATCCGGAGATACGCGGCGTAAGTTATCACTCTCGTATCGTGACATACCAGAACGCCGCAAAGACGGTACTCAAGGTAACGAGATCATCAATACTGTGAGTTACCGACTAGTACGGAAAGCATCCGGCTCCTCGCCGGGGACCGGCCCGGCTGCGTCGTTGTCCCGGCCGTCCGTGCGGGCAATACGCTGGTTCCGATCCCGGTTCAACGATTCCGGGACGGGATGAGGAGAGTCGCTACCGTGACCAACGTGTTCGCGACGTCCCACAGGGACAACGGCTCCGCCGGAGAGGCGGACCACGAGCAGGTCGTCTTCTGCCAGGACACCCCTACCGGGCTGCGGGCGATCATCGGCATCTACTCCACCGCGCTCGGCCCCGGGCTGGGCGGGACCCGCTTCTACCCGTACGCCAGCGAGGGCGAGGCCCTGGCCGACGTGCTGCGGCTGTCCAAGGCCATGGCGTACAAGAACGCGCTGGCCGGCCTCGACCTTGGCGGCGGGAAGGCCGTCATCATCGGCGACCCGGCCCGGGTTAAGACCGAGGCCCTGCTGCGCGCCTACGGCCGCTTCCTGCAGTCCCTCGGCGGACGCTATATCACCGCGTGTGACGTGGGTACCACCAGCGAGGACATGGACATCATCGCGCGGGAATGCCGCTACGTGACGGGCCGCACGCCGGCCCGCGGCGGGGCCGGGGACTCCTCGGTGCTGACCGCCCAAGGCGTCCTGTACGGGATGCAGGCGGCGGCCGAGCACGCGTGGGGCAGCCCCGCCCTGGCCGGCCGGACCGTGGGCGTCGAAGGCGTCGGAAAGGTGGGGCACCGGCTGGTCGACCACCTCATCGAGGCCGAGGCCCGCGTGGTGATCTGCGACGTCAGCGCCGAGGCGGCCGAGGCCGTCCGGGCCCGCCACCCCGAGGTCCAGGTCGTTCCCGGCCTCGGCCCGCTGCTGGCCGCGGACCTGGACATCCTGGCTCCGTGCGCGCTGGGCGGCACGCTGACCGACGAGGTGGCCAGCGAGCTGACCGCGCGGATCGTGTGCGGCGCGGCCAACAACCAGCTCGGCCACCACGGCGTGGAGAAACTGCTCGCCGACCGGGGCGTGATCTACGCGCCGGACTACGTGGTCAACGCGGGCGGCGTCATCCAGGTGGCCGATGAGCTGGGCGGGTTCAACTTCGATCGCGCCCGGGCCGCCACCGAGCAGATCTTCACCACCACCGCGAAGATCTTGTCGATCGCGGACTCCGACGGAGTGCCGCCGTCGGTAGCCGCGGATCGCCTCGCCGAGCGCCGGATGTCCGATGTGGGGCGGCTACGCGGAATCTGGGTCGGCACGATGGGATCACCGTAGGCATCACAGGCACAAAGCGGGTACGGTTGTACCTGTACGGACGCTGGTGGACGTCGCGCTCCCCGTTGCGGGGCGGCGGCGGCGTCATATGACGCACCGAAGCCAGCGAGGCGGAGATCATAGGGGCCTGACTGGCTCCGGACGTTCGAGGGGGTCGAGCCAATGGGGCGCGGCCGAGCCAAGGCCAAGCAGGTTAAGGTCGCCCGTCAGCTCAAGTACAAGAGCGACGACACCGACCTCGATCGGCTGCGTGCGGAGTTCGGCGTCGGCGCGGACTCCGGCAACGGTAATTCCGCCGGGGAATACGACGACGACGAAGAGGACGACGAGGACCCAGGGTCCGACTCCGAGGACGCCTGGAAAGACGCCGACGCGTGGCCGAGGTAGCACCCGGCTAGGAGCCGACGCCTAGGCCGTCGAGTACGTGCTTGCCGCGGTCGCCTTCGGCGACCGGGATCGGGTACTGCCCGTCGAAGCAGGCCCGGCACAACCGGCTGGCGGGCAGGCGGCTGGCCTCGGTCAGCCCCTCCAGTGACACGTAACCCAGGGAGTCGGCGCCGATCGAGGCGCAGATCTCGGCCGGGGACAGATGGCCCGCGATGAGTTCGGCGCGGGTCGCGAAGTCGATGCCGTAGAAACAGGGCCAGCTCACCGGCGGGGATGCGACGCGCACGTGGACCTGCGCGGCGCCCGCCTCCCGGAGCATGGCCACGAGCGCGCGCTGCGTGGTCCCGCGGACGATCGAGTCGTCCACCACGACCAGCCGCCGGCCCGCGATGACGTCCCGGAGCGGGTTCAGCTTCAGCTTGATGCCCCGCTCCCTGATCGTCTGGCTGGGCTGGATGAAGGTCCGGCCGACGTAAGGGTTCTTGACCAGTCCCTGGCCGAACGGGATGCCGCTGGCTTCGGCGAAGCCGATGGCGGCCGGCGTGCCCGACTCCGGGACCGGGATGACCAGGTCGGCGTCCGCGGGATGCTCGGCAGCCAGCCGCCGGCCCACGGCGACCCGGGTGGCGTGCACGCCCCGGCCGGAGATCGTCGTGTCGGGACGGGCCAGGTAGACGTACTCGAACAGGCAGCCGCTCGGCTGCGGCGCCGCGAACGTCCTGGACCGTACCCCGCGCCCGTTGATGCAGACCAGCTCGCCCGGGGCGATCTCGCGCACGAACGTCGCGCCCACGATGTCCAGCGCGGCGGTTTCGCTGGCCACCACCCAGCCGCCCTTCAGGCGGCCCAGCACCAGCGGCCGGAAGCCCTGCGGATCCCGCGCCGCGTACAGCGTCTGCTCGTCCATGAACACCAGCGAGTACGCGCCCTTGGCCAGCGGCAGGACGGCCGCCGCGGCATCTTCGACCCCGGTCGAATCGCCCGCGGGATCGCCAGCCGAAGCCCCGGGCGCCATCCGGTCGCTGACGAACAACGCGGCGAGCACGTCGGTGTCGGAGGTCGCGGCGATCCCGGCGCTGCCCTGGCCGGCCCCGCCGAGCAGCGCGGCCAGCTCGCGGGTGTTGATCAGGTTCCCGTTGTGGCCGAGCGCCAGGCTGGTGGTGGGCGTCGAGCGAAACGTCGGCTGCGCGTTGGCCCAGACCGAGGCGCCGGTGGTGGAGTACCGGCAGTGCCCGACCGCGATGTGGCCGCGCAGCGCGGTCAGGGCGGGCTCGTCGAAGACCTGGGCGACCAGGCCCATCTCCTTGTGCACCATGATCCGGCTGCCGTCGCTGACCGCGATGCCGGCCGATTCTTGCCCGCGGTGCTGCAGTGCGTACAAGCCGTAGTAGGCGAGCTTCGCGACGTCCTCACCCGGCGCCCAGACACCGAATACGCCGCAGGCCTCTCGTGGCGGCGGGTCCTCGGGAACAACTTCATCCGCCAGACCGCCGTCGGGGGGTGTCACCACGTCAGTCTATTCAATAATTCAACAAGCGGCAGGTAGGCCGCCAGGTCGGCGCGCGGGCCGCTGGCGTGGACGGCGGCCGAGCCGACCGCGTCGGCCCAGCCGAGCCGGCCGGTAGCCAGCCGGACCCAGGTGACCGGGTCGGTCTCCACCACGTTGGGCGGCGTGCCCCGGGTGTGCACCGGCCCGGGCAGGCACTGCACGGCCGCGACCGGCGGGACCCGTACCTCCAGCACCCGGCCGGGATGCCGGTTGGCGAGCAGCGCCAGCAGGTACCGGGCCGCGTCGCGCAGCTCATCCGGCTCCGGAGCACAATCGCCGTCGAGCGCCCGCAGCACCGAGGCGACCAGCTGCGGTCCCCGGGGGTCCGGGCGTCGCGTGGGCATGGCAGAACCCGAGGTCAGCCGAACAACGCGGGCAGGGCAGCGGTGTGCGCGGCGGCCAGCTCGGCCAGCGGGATCGCGAAGCAGTCCTCGACGACCAGGTCCCCGCCGCCGGTACGGCCGATGGTCTCGCCCGGCACCCCGTGCTCGGCGCGAAGGGCGTCAAAGTCGGCGAAAGCGCCGGGCCGGACCGCCACCACGGCCCGCGCGGCCGATTCGCTGAACAAAGCGGTGAACGGGTCCCCGGGCAGCCGGACCCGGCAGCCGGTCCCGCCCCGCAGGCAGGATTCGGCGAGCGCGACCGCGAGCCCGCCGTCGGACAGGTCGTGCGCCGCGGCCAGCAGCCCGGCCGCGGCCGCCGCGGCCAGCAGCCCGGCCAGCCGCCGCTCGGCGGCCAGGTCGGGGGCCGGCGGCCGGCCGCCGAGGTGGCCGTGCAACGCGTGCGCCCAGGCCGAACCCCCGAACTCGGCCTCGGTCCGGCCGAGCAGTACCAGCTCCGCGTCACCGGCGGAGCTCGCGGAACTCGCGGAGCTGGCGCCGAATCCGATCGACAGCCGTCGCCGCACGTCATCGTGCACGCCCAGCACCCCGATGACCGGGGTGGGATGGACGGCCACCGTCCCGGTCTGGTTGTAGAAGCTGACGTTCCCGCCGGTGACCGGCACGCCCAGGGCCGCGCAGCCGTCGGCCAAACCGCGGACCGCCTCGGCGAACTGCCACATCACCGCGGGATCCTCCGGCGAGCCGAAGTTCAGGCAGTTCGTCACGGCCAGCGGGCGCGCGCCGGTCGCCGCCACGTTCCGGTACGCCTCGGACAGCGCCAGCTGGGTGCCCAGGTAGGGGTCGAGCTTGGCGTAGCGGCCGTTGCCGTCGGTGGCCAGCGCGATGCCGAGCCCGGTCGCCTCGTCCACCCGGACCAGCCCGCCGTCCTCCGGCATGGCCAGCACGGTGTCGCCCCGCACGTAGCGGTCGTACTGGTCGGTGACCCAGCTCTTGTCGGCCAGGCCGGGCGACCCGATCAGCGCCAGCAGGTCGGCCCGCAGCGCGGGCCCGTCCACGGGCCGGGGCAGCGCGGAAGCCGAGTCGGCCACCAGCGCGTCCTGGCCCGCGGGCCGCGAAACCGGGCGCTGGTAGACGGGACCGTCGGCCGCGGAGCCGGGCGGGATGTCCACCACCACCTCGCCGTGCCAGGTCATGACCAGCCGGCCGGTGTCGGTCACCTCGCCGATGACCGCGGCCCGGACGTCCCACTTGGCGCAGACGGCCAGGAACTCATCCACCCGGGCCGGCTCGACGACCGCCATCATGCGTTCCTGGGACTCGCTCATCAAGATCTCGGGCGGGCCCAGCGAGGGGTCGCGCAACGGCACCGCGTCCAGCTCGACGCGCATGCCGCCGGTCCCGGCCGCGGCCAGCTCCGTGGTCGCGCACGCCACTCCGGCCGCGCCGAGGTCCTGGATGCCGACCACCAGTCCGCCCGCGAAGAGCTCGAGGCAGCACTCGACCAGCAGTTTCTCCATGAACGGATCCCCGACCTGGACGCTGGGCCGCTTGGCCGCCTGGCCCGCGGCCGACCCGCCGAACGCCGCGCTGGCCAGCACCGAGGCCCCGCCCACGCCGTCCGGGCCGGTGGTCGAGCCGAACAGGATCACCTGGTTCCCCGGCCCGCTGGCCGCGGCGACCTGCAGGTCACCGTGCCGCATCACTCCCACGCAGAGCGCATTGACCAGCGGGTTTCCCGCATAGCAGGCGTCGAAGTCCAGCTCGCCGCCGATGTTGGGCAGGCCCAGGCAGTTGCCGTAGAAGGAGATGCCGCTGACCACCCCGGGCAGCACCCGCGCGGTATCGGGAGCCGCGGCGGGCCCGAACCTCAGCGCGTCCATCACCGCCACCGGGCGCGCGCCCATGGCCAGGATGTCGCGGACGATGCCGCCTACGCCGGTGGCCGCGCCCTGATGCGGCTCCACGTAGGAGGGATGGTTGTGCGACTCGATCTTGAACGTGACCGCGTAGCCCTGGCCGATGTCGACCACGCCGGCGTTGTGGCCGATCCCCGCGAGCAGCGCGGCCGATTGCGGCGCGGTCGGAGCGAGCTGCCGCAGGTACACCTTGGATGACTTGTACGAGCAGTGCTCGCTCCACATGACCGAGTACAGGGCCAGCTCGGCGCCGGTCGGGCGGCGCCCGAGGGTCGCCACGATCTTCGCGTATTCCGAACCGGTCAGCCCCAGCGCGGCGAAGGGCTGGGGCAGCACCGTGTCCGCGGTCATGCCAGCACACCCGTCACGACGGAGGAAACGACAGAGGTAAAGAAGCGCAGCCCGTCGGCGGACGGGCCGGTCAGCGCGTCGACCGCGTGCTCGGGGTGCGGCATCAGGCCGACCACGTTGCCTTCGGCGTTGCACACCCCCGCGATGGCGCCGGCGGACCCGTTGGGGTTCGGATCGGCGTACCTGAGCACGATCTGGCCGGCCTCCTCGAGGCGAGCCAGCGTGCCCGGGTCGGCGGCGTAGGCTCCCTCCCCGCTCTTCAGCGGCACCACGATCTGCTCGCCCCCGGAGTAGGCCCCTGTCCACGCCGTCGTCGCGTTCTCCACCCGCAGGCTCAGGTCCCGGGTGATGAAGCGCAGGCCGGCGTTGCGGGTCAGCGCGCCGGGCAGCAGGTGCGCCTCGCACAGGATCTGGAATCCGTTGCAGATACCCAGCACCGGCAGCCCCGAACGGGCCGCCGGGACCAGCTCGCTCATCACCGAGGCGAACCGGGCGATCGCGCCGCAGCGCAGGTAATCGCCGTAGGAGAACCCGCCGGGCAAGATCACCGCGTCGACGCCGCGCAGGTCCCGGTCGCCGTGCCACAGCGCGACCGGCTCCGCCCCGGCCAGCCGGACGGCCCGCGCCGCGTCACGGTCATCAAGCGACCCCGGGAACGTGATGACCCCTATCCGCACGCAGGCAGCCTACCGGCCAGCGGAGACTAGCTGACCGCCCGGTAGTGCCGCAGCGGGGCGTCCTGCGACCATCTGATGTGCTTGCGCAGCGTTACCACCGTGCCGCGCTCCGGGCTGCTGTCCAGGGTGACCTTGTCTACGCAGGCCCGCATGACCGCCAGGCCCCGGCCGGACTCGGGCAGCTGGGCGATCGGGATGTCCGGCTCGGCCGCAGGCTCACGCCGCCGGGCCTGGCGAAACACGGCGCCGGGTCCCTCGTCGGCCACTTGGACCTGGCAGGCGACCGGGCCCAGGCTGGCTATCACCGCGTACTCCCGGACCTCCCGGCCGCCGTGCCGCAGCACGTTGGTGCAGGCCTCTGTGGCCGCGAGCAGCAGGTCGTACACGGATTCCTCGTCCACGCCCAGCCTGCGCAGGGTATCCCCGAGCACCCGGCGCATCACCGGCACGCTCAGCGTCTCGCACCCGAACATCAGGCAGAACTCCACGTCAGGAACCGATTTCGCGCGCATTCCAGTAACCCCGTACCCACCGTCATTTCGTCACTCGTACCCATAGTCGAGTGATTCCCCGTTAACGCGGCTGAAACACCAGGCCATGGTCCCGCGGGTTATTACGGTTTGCTCAACGCCGCGGTGGCCG
>Ga0302229_10001259_pt1 | contig 19373 bp, 13 predicted proteins | sample II_Palsa_N1_3_FD_193518 | JGI IMG/M metagenome (GOLD analysis project Ga0302229, IMG submission 193518) | Peat permafrost microbial communities from Stordalen Mire near Abisko, Sweden - II_Palsa_N1_3 | ecosystem: Environmental > Terrestrial > Soil > Palsa > Peat permafrost | place: Sweden... | reverse complement strand
GCCCGCCTGGCTGCAGTGGGCCTCCGACTTCGGCCAGGATGCCCCGTGGCGAGAGGTGTTCGGGGCCAACGGGGATCCAGTCCCGGCCCGGGTGGATGCGCTGCTGGCGGCCGAGGGCGTGGATCTGGCCCTGCTGTTCGCCGAGTACAGTCCGCGGGCGACCGGGATTCAGCCGGTCGAGGACCTGCTGCCGGTCATCGCACACAACCCAGGCCGGTTCCGCCTGGTGGCCAACGTCAACCCGGAGCTGCACCCGGTTCCGGTCGCCGAAGCCGAACGTCAGCTTGACCTGGACGCGGTCGCGGTCAAGGTCCATCCGGTGCACGGCGGCTTCCGCCCCGACACCGCTGACATGTACGCGGTCTACGAACTGTGCGCCGAGCGCGGCGTGCCGGTGATCGTGCATACCGGCGGGAGCATCTTCCCCGGCTCGCGTCCCGAAGCGGGAGACCCCGCTCTGATGAGCCGGCCCGTGGCCGACTTCCCCGGCGTCCAGTTCGTGCTGGCCCACGGCGGGCGGGGGCAGTGGTACTCCGGCGCCGCCCGGATGGCGCTTGACCGCGCCAACGTCTGGCTCGACCTGGCCGGGTTGCCGCCCAAGCGGCTGCCCGACTACTACGCCGGATTCGACCTGGCCGAGCTGGCCGCCAAATGGATCTTCGGGACCGACTGGCCAGGCGTCCCCGGAGTGGCGCGGAACGCGCGTGCGGTGGCAGCGCTCGGCCTGCCCGATGACGTCCTGGCCGGCGTCCTGTCCGGCCACGCGGCCCAGGTCTACCTCGCCGCCGGCTAACCCCGCTCCGGCTTCAGCCCAGCAACCGCTGCAGCACCACGACCTCGTCGCTGTCCAGGTCCGTGGTGATGGGCGCTCGGCCTGGCCGCCCGGCGCGCTCGGCGGCCAGCGCCAGCGCACGCTGCGCGGCCTTGAGCTCCTCCCGCAGCCTGACATTCTCCTCGGCCAGCTCGCCCTGCTTGGTCCACGCGCTGGCCAGTTCATATTCCAGGCCGGTGACCATGGCTCGCAGGACCGAAGGGTGCAGCTCGGAGGCTTCGGGCGCTTTCGTGGCGTCCGGCTCGGTCGCGGCCAGCCGCCGGACCAGCTGGACCAGCAACCGGCGGGCCAGCTCGTCGTAGTCGAAGCCGTCCGGGCCGCCCGCGCCGTTGATCACCGTGGTCCCGGCCAGCCCAGCCGTCCCGGCCCCCGCGTCCTCAGCGTCTCCCAGGCCAGTGTCTCCCAGGTCAGCGTGGGCCAGGTCAGCGTGGACCAGGTCAGCGTCGCCCAGGCTGATCCGGTACGTTCGCTTACCGCGCACGTCCCGCTGAATGAGTCCCGATCGCTCCATGCCCGACAGAAGCTGGGCGAACGCCACGCTCGAGCCCGGGTAGCCGACGGCGGCAGCCAGCTGCGTGCTGGCCATGCCGTGAGCGTCGAAGAGCTCCTGGACCTCTGCGAGATACGCGACGATATGCTCGCGCGTCCCCACGGCCCGTTTCCTGGCCGTCATTTTCCCGACCCCCACGTCAGCACCCTCTCCCGTGGCATCACGCCTGCCGACGAGTTCATGATAGTACGGCAGGATGTTGTCGGTATGGTGAGCTTTTGTACGGGTAGGCCCGGCAGATAACAGTTCGGCGCCAATCACGTTAACCGGAACGCTTTGAGGTTCAAGCGCCCGCAGCGGCGGCAGTAGGGAGGCGGGCAGCTAGCGTAGGATCGACCTGCGTACCCAGACACCCGTGCGTCACGCGCTGCGCCAGAAACTAGCCGCCGGCAGTGCACGTTGTTCCTGATACCTGCACCATCTGCACCTGATGAAGACAGAGCACCGTGAACCTGGATGTGGACTACGCGACTACCCTCGTGGCTGCCGTGCTGCTTGGGATCGGCTTCGTCCTGCAGCAGTGCGCCGCCGAGCAAGAGCCTGAGTCGCGTTTCCTGTCCTGGCGGATCCTGACCGACTTGCTGCGCAAGCCGAGATGGCTGTTCGGTGTCGGGTGCATGATCGGCGGCTACGGGCTGTCAGCGTGGTCGATCGGCCATCTGGAGCTGACGCTGGTGGAGCCCCTGCTGACCACCTACCTGGTGTTCGCCCTGGTGCTCGCGGTCCCGATGTCCAAGCAGTCGGTCCGGTGGACCGAGGTGGGCGGCGCGATCGTCTTGTGCGCGGGGGTGACCCTGCTGTCGGTTTCTCGTTCCACCAAGCCCATCGGCATGTCGTTCGGCTCGTTCTCGCACTGGTATGTGGCCGCGATCATCGCCGGTATCGCGTTCCTCGCGGTGCAGACCGGCCACCGACGGCGAGGGAACATCCGGGCTACCCTCACCGGCCTGGGGGCGGGGCTGGTCTTCGGTATCCAGGACGCGCTGACCAGGCAGACACTGGAGATTTTGCAGCGGCATCCGTTCTCCCACCTGTTCACCGTCTGGCCGCCCTACTGCCTGATCGGAGCCGGGATCGTGGGCATCTGGCTGATGCAGAACGCGTTCAGCTCGGGTCCGCTGCACGCCTCACTGCCCACCATCGCGGCAGGCGAGCCGGTCGCGGGCATCGCGCTCGGCATCGTGGTCTTCGGCGACAGGATCCAGATTTCACCGGGCCCGCTGGCCCTCGAGGCCGGCGGGATCGCCGCGCTGATCGTCGGGGTGGTCATGGTGGCGCGCTCCACGGCCTTCGGCGGGCTGCGCAAGATCGCAGAAACCATCAAGCCGGATCCCGGCGGCCCAGCCGACCGCCCGCAAGACACCGCCCTGCCGCGCCTGGCCCCAGTCGCCCTCCGCAAGGACCAGCTCCGCCCGCTCAAGGACCCGGCCCGGGCGCGCAAGGACCCGGCCGGCCCCCGCAAGGCGACCTAGAGCTGTCCCGCGTCCGGTGAGGAAGGCGGCTGGGCCCGCACGTCGGCCAGCGGGCCCGGTCGCCCGGCTCGGCCCCCTCCCGCCCCTCCCCACCCGGCCAGCGCGTTTCCCCGGTGCAGCATTGCCTCAAGCGCCCCGCTCATGCTCCCGTCGATCGCCACCATCTGCCTGATGATCGTGATCATGGTCGGCACGGCCCAGAAATCCCCGCACACCCACAAGATGGCCGCGCCGATCTGCTGGTCGGCGAACGGCGGCAGGGTGACTCCGGGAATGTGCGCGTAGACCGAGTACACCGAACCCGAGGCGAAGATGCTCAGCGCCATCGCCAGCCCGATCATGAGGACGTTGGTGACCAGCAGCGCGGCCGCCCGGCTGAGCAGCGGCATCCGGCGGCGGAACGGCGGCGACGGAATGAACTGCAGCCAGAACAGCACCCCGGCGGCGAAGAAGCTGCCGTGCATCAGCCAGATGTGGATGGCCTGGTTGCGTTCGGCCAGGTCGTAAGGACCTGGCAGGTGCCAGAAGATCATCACCGCGTCGAAGATCCCGACCGATACCCAGGGCCGCAGCACCAGTCCGCCCAGGGCCCGCAGCGGCCGGGACCAGGCACCGGCCAGCACCCCGCGGGTCACGCTGCGCCCGGACCGGCCCGGCAGCGCGGCGAGCAGCGGCTGCCACGGTGCGCCCGCGACCACCAGCGACGGCGCGGCGAACATCAGCAGCAGGTGCTGGATCATGTGCACCCAGAAGTAGTCGCCGGCCCAGTAGTCAATCGGCGAGGAGACCGCGAGCAGCAGCACCACCAGCCCGGCGTAGAACCACAGCGACCTCAGCCGCCGTTCCCGCGTTCGTTCCGGCCGGGACCGCCGGGCCATCCGCCACAGCCCGATCTCCTGCCACCCGGCCACGACGATGGCCAGCGCGAGGAAGGGGTCGAAGGACCAGTGGCCGGTGAGGTAGCTCATGCGCCGTCCTAGCTCGAAGAGCCGTACTCGATCGGCACCTTGATCAGCTGGGCCTGGACCCAGGCTGCCTTGGTCAGCCGCCAGACGGTGAGCTTGGACCCGGACACGGCCAGCGCGTCGTAGCCGCCCCCGGGCCCTGACGCCAGCGTCGCGGTCCCGGCCGGCGCCAGCGTCATGGTGCCTGGCGGCACGGTCGGCAGCTCCTGCCAGGCGGCGCCCGGCCCGCTGACGGTTTCCGCGCGGCCCCCGCTGAGCAGCAGCCACGCGCTCCCGCCGGGCCCGAAGCCGGACGCGCGCACCGAGCCGGCCCCGACGGACCCGACGCCCGTGACCGGGGCGGACACGGTCCAGTGCGTCCCGTTTGACCACGCGGCGAGCAGGCTGTGCCCGGCGAGCAGCAGCGCCACGTCGCCGCCGGAAGCAGCGGCCAGCCTGAGCACCCGCGCCCGATCGCCGCGGTACTGTTCGGGCAGCGTCAGCCCCGCCGACCGCCATGTACCACCGGTATCAATGAAAACCCCGGCCACACCCGGCCGCTCACAGCTTCCCACCGCCATCGGAGTTTTATCGACGCCGAACGAGACCGCATCCAGCCCTTGCAACCCGCAGCCGCGGCCCGGGGCCGACGCCGCCAGGGCTGGCCGCGTCGTCAGCTCCGACCACTGCCCGGCCGCCGCCGCGCTCGCCGTGGGCGCGGTCTGGATGGTGCCGTCTTGCAGCAGCGCGAGGGCCTGGCCCGACGGGTCGACGGCGATGGCTCCCGGGTCGTTGGCCAGGTCGGCGTCGAGCAGGCCAGGCGTCCAGTCCTTACCCGTGTCGGTGCTCGTCGCCAGCGGCGAGAAGGCCAGCTCCTGGCTCGGCCGGAAACCGATGACCAGGGACTTCCCGGTGCCCGCGGCGACCAGGCCGCCGTTGTCGGCCACGCCAGGGGGAGTGGCAAGCGACCACCGGCTGGCGCCCGCGGGCCTTACGAAGAGCTGCCAGAAGTTGTTCTCCGAGGCGGCCGACCCGCCCATGACCGTGATCGCCCAGGTGCCCTGCGCGGTGACCAGCGAGGTGCTGAGCGGCACCGTCACCGCCGGAGCGCTGGGGATGGCCGGCTCGCTGCGTGACCCGGACGCCCTCGGTGACCCGGACCCGCAGCCGGCCGCGAGGCCCGCGCAGGCCAGGGTACTGAGGACCAGGGCCGCCCGGGCCCACCCCGAGAACCCCGAGAACCCCGAGAACCCCGAGAACCCCGAGAACCCCGAGAACCCGGAGTTCATGACCGGCCCAGCGCCTGGCGGGCGTACTGGGTGAGCAGGACGGAGAACGAGGACTGGGTGCTCGTGGTGGCGGGCCCCGGGTCGGCGCCGACCTCCGCACGGATGTCACCTGACCCGTCGATGACGATGGCCAGGTCGTTGTGCGCGGACATCGCCCCGGCGGGCAGGTTCGTCACGCTGACGCCGTATTGGTTCCAGACCGCGCCCAGCGCTGCGACCGAGCCGGTCAGGTACAGCCAGTTGGGCACGCCGCTGAGCCCTTCCTGCCGGTCGAATGCCTGGGTGAACGTGGTCGACCGGTAGGTCGGGTTGGCCACGATGGCGACCAGTTCGACGTCCTTGTCCTTCGCGCCGAGCAGTTCCCCGGTCTGCTTGAACTCCTGGGCGATGATCGGGCAGTCGGTCGTGCACACCGGGTCGAGAAAGGTCATCAGCACGACCTTGCCGTGCAGGCTCGCCAGGGTGACCGCCTGACCGTCCTGGCCGGTGAGCGAGAAGCCCGGAGCGGGAAGGTCAAGGCTGGTGCTGCCACCCTCGATGGCCAGGGCCAGGATCGGATCCGCGCTGTGGTTCGCCGCCGCCGAGGCCATCGGCGCCGCCCCGAGCACGATCACCGCCACCGCGGCGACCGCCGCGACCGATCGAGCGCTCGCGCTCGCGACCACACCGCCCAGCGTCCGAGGCCCGAGGCTACGCACTCGCTGCCCCCGACCAGCTCCTGCCGCCGTCCCGCCCGCCGCCGTCCCGCCCGCAGCGACCCCACCGGCCACAACCGTCGTAGCCTGCCCAGCCGCCTCGTGCGGCAGCGGCGTAAGGGCCAGATAGCCCGTCAGGAACAGCAGCGCCATGGGGATCATGCTGTTCGGGTCGGTCCCGACCCCGCCGAGGAAGCCGAGGTCCTGGACGAGCACCCAGTCGGCGAGACAGAACGCGATGCCGAACCACACCGCGTACCTGACCAGACGGGCCCGGGCCGTCAGGAAGATCGCGCCGAGCACGGCGAGCGCGATCACCACGACCAGGTTGACCGCGAAGCCGTGGCTAGCGACGAAGGAGGCGAACGCCGACAGCAGGGCGGAGAGAAAGCGCGGCTGAGAGGTCGAGACCATCGACTGCACCATGTCGGTGAGGGATCCGGGCCGACCGCGCACCGTACCCTGCCAGAAGCCGCGGCCGGGCCAGGCCTGCAGGACCGCCATGCCGACGAAGAAGACCCCGAAACCGGCCAGCACTAGCCGGCCGAGCCTGGGGCTGCGCCAAGCACCTTCGGGCAGCGCGATGAGCGCGCCCGCGACCACGTAGAACAGCACGCCTCCGGGGGCACCGGTCAGCCAGCTCAGGCCGGGCGCGAATATCCCGCCGAACGACTCCCCGAACACCCAGACGATCAGTCCCCAGCCCACACTGGCGGCGCCGGCGAGCCTGGACCACCGCCCGCGTCCGGCCACGATGAGCCAGGCACCGATCCCGACCTGGATCCAGACGCTGGCCGCGCCGGCCTGGATGGGGTGGTAGGACCAGATGGTGCCGCCCCAGTTGACCAGGTGCTGTACCCATGCGGGTGAGCTAGCCGCGGTCGGCTCGATGACCAGCGACGGCAGCCCGGCCGCCATCTTCGGCTGCGCCTGCAAGATCCCGTCGAAGACCCAGAGCACCCCGAACCCGATCCGGAGCAGCCACCGCCCCCGGGCTTCTCCCGGGCCGCCCCGCTCACCGTTCGCGGCGTCACCTCTGGCAGCGTCACCTCTGGCAGCGTCACCCTCGACAGTGTCGGTTTTGCCCGCGTCGGTTTTGCCCGCGTCGGTTTTGCCCGCGTCGGTTTTGGCAGCATCAGCCGTCTCTTCGGCCTCGCTGGCCGCACCAGCACCGCCGGTATCTGGTGTCGCGCTCGGCGTGGTGAGCCGCCAGGTACGTGCCGTCGCCCAGATAAGCCAGAGGAGCACGACGGCGATAAGGGCGATCGCGCCCTGGTGAAGCAGCGCCGACCTGAACGCGGCGACCAGGGTCGGGTCATCGGGGCTCAGGCCCGAATTCATGCCGGGCACGGAATCCGCTCCTCTCGTTCCGGGCGCGTCGGGTTCGCGTGCGGCCAGGCTCGGTGTGCCAAGGGTAGCTCGGTTACAGCACGGCGGGACCCAGCCCAGCGGCAACATGATGAATATGTAATGCCCGAGGCGGATCGCCGCCGGGTCGGACCGTTTCCGTGGTCTCCCACCGGGTGTCGTCAGGTGTGTCGCTGAGATCGAGTCCGGCCGCCGCCAGAGCGTGCCTGATGGCGTCGGCCGCGGCGAAATTGCCCTCGCCGCGCAACCTATTCCGCAGCGCGATGAGTGGCTCGACCGCAGGCCGCAGCCGGTCCCTGGGGTCGGCGAGCCCGTCCCGCGCCGTCCGCCCGAGCCGGCCGATCAGGCTGCGCAGGAGCGCGCGCGCCTGTTCGGTGCCCTGGTCCTCGTCGGTGTCGGCCTCCCACTGCTTGATCGCGGTCTCCAGGGCCAGGATCACCGCGGCCATCGCGTCGCCGTCCCGGGCGCCGGCCGCCACCCCGAACCCCCGTTCCGCCTCTGCCATGACCTCAGGCAGCGGGGCCGGCGGCACTGGCACCGCCTGCGCACCCGCGGCCTGCCCCGCCCGGGCCCCGACGCCACTTCCGCCCGCCTCCCCGCAGACCCCGCCTTCCCCGTCCGCCCCCACGTCCGCCCCCACGTCCGCGCCGCCGTGCGCTCCCACGGCGGCGCCGTCGTGCGCTCCCACGTCCGCGCCGTCGTGCCCTCCGTCTCGGGCCGACCGGGCCCGGTCGGCCCGGGCCGTCGGCTTCGCGCCCAGGACAAGACCTCGCAGGTCCGCCACGGACAGTGACGTGCCGGCGGGCAGGATCGTGCTGCCGCCAGCCCGGCGCACGGTAACGCCGCCGCGGCCGCGGATCTCAATGCCATCGGTACGCAGGTCGATCAGCATCGCGGTGTGCTCATCCACGCCGAGAACGGCCGCGTCGGCCGGAAGTTCGCCCTCCATGACCGCTAGCCTTCGCTCCCCGAGGTAGCAGTACCTGGTGTCGTAATGGCCGCCCTCGGCGTTGTCGTAATGCGGTATGACCGCGACCCTGAGGCCGAGCGCGCCCAGCAGGTCAAGCCCGGCGAGCCAGCGCGGCGCGCCGCCCACCTTGTAGATCTCGTACACCGGCAGGGTGAACTGGCCCGCCGTGGCCGCGGCCGCGGAGGCCAGCACGGTCAGTCCGTCGCCCGCCAGGATCCGCTCCCGCAGCGCGGCGCCGACTGGCCCGGTCCGCCAGTGCGCGAGCGCGTATGACGGGCTTCCCGGCCCGGCGAATACCCAGTCCCCGGACCTGATATCGGTCGCCTCCCGGCTCTGTTCGCCGTCGTGTCCCAGGCCCCGGCCCGATGCCCCGGCCCCGTATGCCGTCTTCCCGACCATGGGCGGAGCCATTTCGGGGCCCGCGTTATGGCTCGTACCCGGCGCGACGCGGACTTCCAGGCCGACGCTGTCCGCGAAGTACCGTCGCGCCCGCGCCGACACGCTGGCGGCGTTTTCCTGGAACGCGTAGGGAGTAGCGAGCAGCAGCGCCTGCGGACGGCGCCGGCCGAGCCGCGACAGGAGGTCCCTGTGCACCGTGACCATCGTCGGGCTAGTCTCACCGGAGCCGATGAGCGCCAGCATGCGGCATCCCGGGTAATCAGTCGTCCCTGCTTCGATAACCACGCGCCGCACCCTCTTACGTCTCGCCGCGGACGATCCGCTGAACCGATGATTGAGGCAAGCTGCCTGGTGCCTGCGGTTGCCGTGAGGCGAGAGCGTGCCGTGGTGCGTCGTATCGGGGAGGATTTCGGCTCCTGGGAGCTCTTTGTGCACAATAGACCCCCAAATACTCCAGCGAGCCAAAATCCTCCCTGGTAAAGACCGATATATGGAAATCATGAGCTATCAGTTGCGGGTGAGGCTGACGGGCCCGCAGTGCGTACGCAGCGCCCGACCGCGCGGGTACGGCGCGGCTGCGATAGGCCACGGTACCCACAAGTCTCCGCGAAGCCGAAAAGTCCGCTCTCGACAGCCCGTCATCATCAGTGATGCGACAACCGAAAATAAGCCCCGACCTGGCTTCAGCTCGTAGCCTGCCGTGCCGGTCGCTGCCCACGCAGGTTCCGCGGCGTCAGCCTTTGCGGCCAGGCCGCTCCGGGCTTCAGGCCCCAGGCCGCGATCGCGAACATGGTCAGCACGAACAGCAAGAACGTAATGACGTGCACGCTGGTGCAGTACAGGCAGATGCTTCCGATGATGAAAAGCTCCGCATACAGCAGGTAAAGCACGAAGCCGACCCCGACCACGAGGGAGGCTATCCGGACCAGGTGAACCTCGCGCCGGGCCGCCCGCCAGGCCCACGGGCTCATGATCGCCACCGCGAACAGGTAGAACGCCAGCCCGAGCACGGCCACCGGAATTCCGAACACGTACGACTGCGCGCTGGTCGTCACCTTGGTGCAGTTCACCAGGCCTTTGGTCTCCGTGCACCCGGCCAGGTGCGACTCGGTGAAGTGCGCGATCGTCAGGTAGATCGACACGCCCAGGCCGAAAAGCGCGAGCGCGAACGTGGTGAGCTGCACCCACACCGCTGGTCCGGTGCTGGCCGCCCTGGTATCCAGGCCGTCCCCGGCCCCCGCCCGCCCGCGGGGTCCGCCGGCCGTCTTGGCCGTGACACCGCCCTTGGCCACGGGACCGTTCTTGGCCGCGACACCACTCCTGGCCGCCGCGGCGTTCCGCGCAGCGGCGCCGTTCCCGTTCTTGACCGCCACGTTCCTGTCAGCGGTGGCCCCGTTCCGGGCCGCGGTAGCCCCGTTTCTGGCCGCGCTGCCGTTCCTGGCCCGGCCGGCCTGGCCGCCGCTTCGCGCGTTCCGGGCGCGGCTTGACTTCGAAGCTGTCATCAGAGCTTCGCCTCCGGTGGGTTCACGGCTGCTCTATGCGGTCCAGTGCTGGCAAGCTGGAGGCCTGCACGCGACCGGCACCTGCCGCCAGAGTGTACCGTGCCGGTCACGCCCACCGGCCTGAGCGTTCGCTGCCGGTTAGCTGAACGTCAGATCTGACTCTCCAGCGACTGGACGACCGAGGTGCACGCGCTGGCCGGCTGGTTACCCGTCAGCTTGCAGATCGCCGCGGTGATGTAGTTCGCCGTTCCGCCGATGGCCTTGGCGACCGGGCTGCTCGGGTTGTGCAGGTCCGTCGCGATCGTGGCCCAGCTGAGCTTGGCGAGCAACCCCGCGTCGTAGCTCGCCCCAGAGATCATGTACTTGTTGCCGAAGTCGATGAAGGGTATCGCGCCCCCCGAAGCGCCGTCATATTTGGATTCCAGCGCAGTCTCCGCCGCGTTCGGGGTCTGCAGGGGCACGTAGCCCATCGGGGCAGTGGAGTCCGGCACGTTCGTCGTCAGCTCGACCGGCTTGAACGTCAGGTACTTGCTGGTGTACGTGACGTTGGCGAACGTCCAGGTGGGTGTGTTGGGGTCGACGTCGGTGCTCGAGGAGTGGACGGTGGCGAGCCCGGTGAAGGTGCCGAACCGGCTCAGGGCCACGATCATCGCCCAGCGCTCGGCCCCGCAGTACGGGCAGTACTCCGCTCCTATGTAGAGCATCTCGGGCTTGCCGCCGCTGGTCAGCGCGCTCCCGCTGATCGTCGTGGGCTTAGCGGTGACCGCTCCGCCGCCTTCTCCTACCGAGTCGAGCACGCTCGCGGGCACGCTGGTGACCTTGGCGACCACGCTGGCCAGGGCCGAGCCGGTGGGGCCGTTCGCCGACGAGGTGGTGACGGGCTTCGGGGAGCTCGAGTTCGCCTTGATTACGATGAAGGCCACGACGACGATGATGACGGCCAGGATGCTGCCCCCAGCGATGAAGATGCGCCTGCGCTGCTCGGCCCGCTTGGCCGCGGCACGCTGCGCGGCGATCTTTTCCCTGCGGTTGACCTCAACCTTGGTTCTGCTTGCCTTGCCCATTGCTCGCTTCGTCCAACCCTTGCCTCAGCCAGCCCGTGGTCAGGCCGCACGTCGCTGGTTCCAGTCCTGCGCCGGCGCACAGGGGTAGTCGTCGTCCCGGTACCGCGCTCTATGTTAGGTGTTCAACCTTACCGTCGCGCCCGCCCGCGCGGTCCGGTTCGTGAGCGGCTTCGAACACGCCGAGGTGCCGGCCCTCACGGCAGGTAGTGAGGGGGGTGCCGTGCGGGCCGGCGGCTCCGGGGCATGCGGTGCCCGGAGGTTTCGGTCGGCGATGCCTGGCCAGCGCCGGTAATGTGCAGGTACGAACGACCGGTAAGCGGGCGGGGGGCGGGACAGGTAGCGTAGAGAAACGCGGCTAACCGCATCTGCTGATCCCCCAGGAGTCCGACCCACTATTAAGCGGCGTTCTCTATACGATCTAGATTTTTTCTGGATGAGCAGAACAAATCACTGTAGCCTTAACGAAGACGCTCCGCCCGGGGGGTGGGCGCAACCTTGGGGTGGGTCTAGCGAGCGGAAGGTCGGCGATGCCGAGGTGTTGCGCGTCGGCGTACTTGGTCCGGTAACAGCATGGTATGGCGACCAGGAGTTGTCCGTGGGGCAACCCAGGCAGCAAGCTGTCCTGGCCATTCTGGCGATGCGGGCCAATCGGGTGATTTCCCGGGGCGAACTGGTCGATGCGGTCTGGGGCCACGATCCGCCCGCCAGCGCCGAGGGCGGGATCTACACCTATGTGGCAGGCCTTCGCCGCATCATCGAACCTGACCGGTCCCTGCGCGGGCCAGGCCGGGTCCTGGTCTCCTCCGGGGCCGGCTACGTCCTTCACCTGGTGCCAGGTCAGCCGGACGCCGTCTCCTTCGAGCAGCATCTGGGCCGGGCCCGTCAGCTGCGCAAGGGTGGCGACGCGGCCGGCGCGGCGGCCGAACTCAACTCCGCGCTCGCGCTGTGGCGAGGCATCGCGTTCGCCGGAGTGCCCGGGCCTTTCGTCGAGACCGAGCGGGTGCGGCTGGGCGAGCTGCGGTCCGCCGCCGCTGAAGAGCAAGCCGACGTGCTGCTTTCGCTAGGCCGGCATGAGGAAGTCGTGCCTGACCTGACGGCGATGGTGGCGGATCACCCGCTGCGGGAGCGGATGCGCGGACTGCTGATGATCGCGCTTTACCGCAGCGGCAGGAACGCGGAGGCACTGCGGGTATTCCAGGAGGGCAGGCGCGTGCTCGCCGAGGAACTCGGCATCGATCCAGGCGCTGACCTGTCCCGCATTCACCAGCAGGTGCTAACCGCCGATCCCGCGCTCGACGCGGCTGACGCCGCGACGGCACCAGACGGAGCCGCAAATCCGGTCATTACCATCGTTGAGCCGGATGACGGCTACCGGCGGCCACGTCATGAGGTCGCGGGCATGGGCGTACCGGCTCAGCTGCCGCTCGACGCGCAGGGCTTTTCCGGTCGCCGCGACGAGCTCGGCATCCTGCAGGACACGCTGGCCACCCGGTCGGCCGGGCCAGATGAAACGGTGCCGATCGTCATCATCTCGGGAACGGCCGGTATCGGGAAGACCGCGCTTGCCGTCCGCTTCGGCCGCCAGGTGGCGAAGCGCTTCGGCGACGGGCAGCTGTACATCAACCTGCGCGGCCTGGATCCGGCGACGCCGCCGATCGAACCAGCCGAGGCGCTGCGGTTCTTCCTTGACGCCCTATGCGTGCCGCCGCACCGGATCCCGGCAGGCACCGAAGGCCGCGCGGCGCTTTACCGCAGTCTGCTCGACGGCAAGCGGATGTTGATCGTGCTCGACAACGCGCGCGATGTCGTCCAGGTGCGTCCGCTGCTGCCCGGCGCGCCCGGATCCCTGGTCGTGGTGACCAGCCGCAACGAGCTGACCGGGCTGGTGGCCGCCGAGGGAGCGGTGCCGGTCACCCTGGACGTGCTCGGCGAGGATGAGGCGCGGGAGATGCTGGCTCGAAGGCTCGGCCAGGATCGGACCGCGGCCGAGCCCGAGGCGGCGGACGAGATCATCTCCTCGTGCGCGCGGCTTCCGCTGGCTCTCGGCATTGCCATCGGGCGCGCCGCGGCCCGGCCTAAGCGCTCGCTAGCTGAGCTGGCCGCCGAACTGCGAGATGCCAGGGGCAGGCTCGACGTGCTGGAGGCCGACGCCGCCACCAACGTGCGGGCTGTCTTCTCCTGGTCCTACGACCAGCTCAGCGAGACCGCGGCCCGGATGTTCCGCCTGCTCGGCCTGCATCCGGGCCCCGACATCTCACTGTCGGCGGCGGCGAGCCTGGCCGGGATGACCCGGGCGCAGGCGGGCGCCGCGTTCCGCGAGCTGACCAGTGCCCATATGGTCGCCGAATACCTGCCCGCTAGGTTCACCTTCCATGACCTGCTCCGCGCCTACGCGGCCGACCAGGCGGAACGGCACGACTCCGCCGACGAGCGGCGGGCCGCCGTGCACCGGGTTCTCGACCACTACCTGCACACGGCGATGGCCGCCTCGCAGCGGTTCAGCCCGTTCCGGTCGGCGCTGCGGCTGACCTCGCCGCAGCCGGGCGTGCTGCCCGCTGACGTGGCCGACAAGGACCAGGCTATGGCCTGGTTCGACGCCGAAGTGGCGGTCCTGCTCGCACTGATCGGCTACGGCGATGCCGATGGATTCGACGTCCACGTCTGGCAGATCTCCTGGACCCTCGGCCCGTTCTTCCACCGGCGCGGCCGGTGGCGGGACTACGCCGTCGCTGGCGAAACCGCGCTGGCGGCGGCGCGGCGCCTGGATGACAGCCTGGCCCTCGCGCACGCCCACTACCTGCTTGGTCACGCACAAGCGCAGGTGGGCGACTACGATGCGGCCGACCCGAACGTCCGGCAGGCACTAGAGAAATTCCGGAAGCTCGGCGACCGGGCCAACGAGGCCGTGGTGCTCAATGGCCTGGCGGGCATGCTGGAAAAGCAGGACCGCTACCCGGAGGCACTGGCCGTCGCGCTGGACGCGCTCCGGATGCTCAAGGCCGTCGGGCACTGGTGGACGCAGGCGACCCTGGAGAATGGGGTCGGCTGGCTCTATGCCCACCTCGGCCAGTATGACCAGGCCGTGATCCACTGCCAGCGAGCCCTGAGCCTGCACCGGGACTCCGGTCACCGGGGCGGCACCGCGGACACGCTCGACAGCCTCGGCTATGTGTACCTGCACTTGGGCGATTTCGTTCAGGCCAAGGCCCACTACACCAAGGCCATTGAGGCCTACCGCGAGATAGGCGCTCCCTTCGGCGTGGGTAACTCGCTGGCCGGGCTCGGCGATGCCCTTCTCGCCGAGGGTGCCCCCAGCGCCGCCGGCGCGGCCTGGCGGGAGGCCGTGGCGATCCTCGACCGCCTGCCGCACCCGCTCGCGGACGAGGTGCGGGTCCGCCTCCGCGATCTTGAATCCCGCGCGGACCAGCACAATGCGGGTCACGACCATGCGGGCCAGGATGATGCAGAACAGGACGATGCGGGCGCAAGCAAGGCGGAATCACCAGGCAAGGCGGAACTATCAGGCCACTCGGAACCATCAGGCCGCGCGGAACCGGGACGCCTGACCGGCGCGGCCACCACGGCTCGTTAGCAGTCCGGTCCGGCTGCCACCAGGCCGGTCGTCCGCGCCCGCTGCAACCCCGGCAAAACACCAGGTCAGACCGAAGAATCGCGTAACGAACTGAGCGTAACTTCCGGTATAAAGGAAGCGAGCTGCGGGGATCCCGTCCCCGCATCCCACAAGGGCGGGGCCGATGCCCGCGAATCACGAAAGGTGGATGCTGGTGACCATGAGGGCACTGCTGCTCGAGAACATCCATCCCGACGCGTCGCTGCGACTGGCCAAGGAGGGCTACCAGGTCGAGACCCTGCCGAGCGCGCTCGGCGAGGACGAGCTCATCGAGGCCATCGGCGGCGTGAGCCTGCTGGGCATCAGGTCGCGGACGCTGGTCACCGAGCGCGTCCTGGCGGCCGCGCCCCAGCTGGCCGCGGTCGGCGCGTTCTGCATCGGGGTCAACCAGATCGACCTGGCCGCCGCGACCAAGCGCGGCGTCGGGGTGTTCAACGCGCCGTTCTCCAACACCCGGAGCGTCGTCGAGCTCGCGCTGGCCGAGATCATCGCGATGGCGCGGCGGTTGCCAGAGAAGAACACGCAGATGCACGCGGGGACGTGGGACAAGTCAGCGACCGGGAGCCATGAGGTGCGCGGCCGTCGGCTCGGCATTGTCGGCTACGGCAACATCGGCAGTCAGCTGTCCGTGCTTGCGGAGAACCTGGGCATGTCCGTCTACTTCTACGACGTGGCGGACAAGCTGGCCATCGGCAATGCGCGGCGGTGCTCCACGCTGCAAGCGCTGCTCGCGTCGGTCGATGCCGTCACCCTGCACGTGGACGGGCGGGCCGGCAACCGCGGCTTCTTCGGCGCTGCCGAGTTCGCCGCGATGCAGCCGCGTTCGCTGTTCCTCAACCTGTCCCGCGGCTTCGTCGTGGACCACGCGGCGCTGCGCCGCAACATCGAGTCCGGGCACATTGCCGGGGCCGCCATCGACGTCTTCCCGGCCGAGCCCAAGGGTCGTGGCGATGAATTCGTCTCGGAGCTGCGCGGGCTGCCGAACGTCATCCTCACCCCGCACATCGGCGGCTCGACCGAGGAGGCGCAGCAAGATATCGGCGAGTTCGTCGCGGGCAAGCTCGCCGATTACATGGCCTCCGGGGCCACCTCGCTCAGCGTGAACCTGCCGGGGGTCACGCTGCCCGTGACCAGCGGCACGCACCGGCTGGTGCACCTGCACCAGAACGTGCCGGGCGTGCTGGCCTCGATCAACCGGGTGCTCGCCGATCATGGCGTCAACGTCGAAGGTCAGCTGCTGCGGACCAAGGACGACGTCGGCTATGTGCTGACCGATATCGGCTCCGAGTACAGCGAGGCCGCGCTGGCCGAGCTCCGCGCGATGCCGGTCACCATCAGCCTGCGGACCCTGCGCTCACCCTGAGCCCAGGCCACACCTCGCTCATCCCTACGGAAGCGGCTCGTCGGCGTACTTCACGCAAGACATCATGATCCGTAACACGCAAACGATGTCTATGCCTCGCCTGTATCTGGCATACTCGGCCGGTGGCGACTGTTCAATGGGGTGACGTTGCGACCTGGGTAGGCGGCATTGCGACCGCTGTAGCTCTACTCCTTACCTACGCCCTATTGCGTGTGACCCGTCGCGAGCAAAGAACCGCTCAAGTCGAGAAACGCGAGGCCCAGGCGCGTCTCGTATCAGCATGGACGAACCAAATTCAGCAGGATCCCGGCAGCTCGAAGTACTCTGTCACTATCACGCTGCAGAACTCTAGCCACGAACCGGTCTACGGACTTAGAGTGGCGGTCGGCGCCGAATGGTCTGGACCGGACATAGCGTACGTCGAGCTTGACCTGGACTATCTAGTGCCACCGAAGTACAGCCAGGAGAAGGAAATTGTGCTCCAATTTGCCCGGACCACGGCTGGCACGGCTAGCACGGCTGGGTCATCGCTGCCGGTCGAGCTACTCTTCACCGATGCCGCAGGAAAACACTGGCACCGCGACCGGTACGGTAGCCTCATCCAAATCACCGAGAGATTGCCGCCAGCTGGCACCAAGTATTTCTTCAAGCCTACTGCCAGTACCGGCTTAAAATCACGCAGCTTCAGCTGCTAAAAATGCTCTTCAGCCGCTCAAATTCTTGTGCCGCGGACATCACTTCCTCATCAGTGCGAATACCAGACACGAATTTCGTAAGCTGAGAACACTCCGTTTCCAGATTCCGGCTCATGGCTTCCAGAGCCTCTAGCTCTTTTGCGGAATCCTCAGCTCTCTTCCCTTCACGCGCCGCATCCGAAACGTCATTTCGCAGCGTGCGCGAACGCTGATCCAGTCCCAGCAGGATATCCTCTTTCCAAGAGCGCACACTGGTCAGCATTTCCGACTTCATAGCCCTCAGTTCACGCGGAACATCGTTGTTCGTTCGTCCAAGGGCCACCTCTACCACTTCACGCACTACCGCCAGGTTAATAGTCTTATCCTTGAGCAGCAAGTCGTCGACGTCAAATCGATCGAACACTGTTCTCACGGAGGTAAGACGCCTACCCGTAAGGGCGATCCGGCGTATCGAGGGATAACAGTCTCTCATAATTTCGAGAAGCGCCCCGCCGAGCCCGTCTGAACCTATCCCGAGAAGATTCAGGTCCACAATCGCGACGTCATACATCGCACCGCCGCCCAGCAACGCCAGCGCATCATCGTACGACTCCGCTTGGTCGACATCGTACTCCGGCAACGCCCGGCGGATGAGCTCCAGCCATTCCCTCTCGTCGTCTATCAGCAATATGCTCGTCATTTGACCCACGCCTAGACAGATGTAACCTAATCGCGCATGACAGTTGGCCGGGTAGCGGACGTTGACACAGACGCCCGCGTCTATCAGCCCGCCTGAAACTCGTCCCGTTGGCTCCCCTCCACTCGGAATACCGCGCCCCTGACGCCATGGCTCGCCAGTTCCTTGACCGGGACGCTGTCGCTCAGGATACCGCTATCTGCAGATATGGCGTTGATGCCCTTATCAAATACCTCGGCGGCACCAAAGCAAATGAGCATGCCTGCGCCAATCGCCCTGCTCCAGTAGTTACCGTAGACGAGCTTATTCTGATTATCAATACGTGCCTGCTCCGTGCCGATCCTATTGACCAGAGGCAGATACTCGCCGAATAGCTTGTCAAGAAGGCCGTAGAAGTCCCTGGCGCTCCCTCTGAAATCAATCGCGTCGGTGACCCGGCGATCCCAGACCATCGGATCGGCCGCGCCGCGAATCGAATTACGAGCGTCCACCAGCTGAGAAGTCCGCGCGTTCCTATAAGCCTCGAGGCCACCAGTGAGCAGCCGCCTGATGTCGGAAGGCCCGGCACTACCCTTACCGATGGTATCGAAAGCGCCATACTTCTTCATGGCGTCACGAGCTATGGGCAGGACATCCTGACCACTCCGGCCCGTCACCACGACGATGCTAGTGTCATCACCCGTGTCGCGGATCTTCTGCATTACGCGCAGTCCGTCTACATTATGATCATCTGATATATCCAGGCCAACGTCCACAAAAGCTACCGCAAATTGCGTCGAATCGATCAGGCGCTCCGCGCCGGTGAGATCTTCGGCGACCTTGATAGTTTGTCCCGGCTGTTGAGAACTCACGGCACGTTCATATATCTTGCGCCATTGCTCTTCATCTTCGACTATGAGAACATTCTTGTCAGATCCCACGCTTTCTTCCCTCCAATCTATGCCCAGCGCCTAGACCTCAGCACTCGATCGATTTATCGGTATCTTGACGACAACGTCGGTCCCGGATCCGATGGTGCTCCGGACTGTGATATCGCCACGAGCGCGCCGCACGAAATTACGCACCCACCAAAGCCCGAGTCCGAGCCCCTTCCCCTTCTCGCGTTTGGTCGTGAAGTTCAGTTCGAACATACGCTTCTGCACATCAGGCGGAATTCCTTGACCTGTATCGCTTATTGATAGCTGCAGGTAGCCTGTCAGGAGTTTCTTATCAAACACCATCGAAGTACAGACGGACAGCCGCCCGCCCGCTGGCATCGCATCGAGGCCATTCTGCAGAAGATTCTGGACGACAATATCAAAGCAGTACAAAGGTAGCCGCGGTATATTGTCGGCGAGCTTCAGATCTAGCACGATGCGCTGCGGACGCTCGATCTGGCTAATAGCCCTCCTGATGCATTCATTAACGTCAACACTTGTGCCTTCGCGGCCGAGCTGCAAGGTAATCTCATCCGGCATTCTCAAGGTGCGCTCAGCGAGCTCACGCAACGCGTCAAGAGATTCTTTCAGAGAATCTTCGTCCAAGCTTCCGTTACCCTGCATATCCTGCAATTCCATGATCCGGAAACGCATCGCTCCTACGGTATTATTGAGTCGATGAATCATATGACTCGTCTGGTCGCCGATGGCCAGAAGCAAGTCATCAGCGCTGCGCAATTCCAAGGCCTCGGTGACATCGCCGCGGAGCCTGGCAAAGGCGAGGAGAGTCCTGACTTTCTCCGCGAAACTCTCCAGCAATACCTGATAGAAGCCGTAGAAGGCATCCGACTCATCGCTTTCGACGTTCAGGATCCCTATGACCAGTTCCTCTTCACCGAATAGAATCGGAACAGCAATCTCGCTGCGAATTGAGTCGCCGAGCAGCCGGACATATTCCCCTTCGTTGTTGACGTCTCCGATTATGACCGTCCTTCGCTCCCGGACG
>Ga0302229_10001258_pt1 | contig 19381 bp, 18 predicted proteins | sample II_Palsa_N1_3_FD_193518 | JGI IMG/M metagenome (GOLD analysis project Ga0302229, IMG submission 193518) | Peat permafrost microbial communities from Stordalen Mire near Abisko, Sweden - II_Palsa_N1_3 | ecosystem: Environmental > Terrestrial > Soil > Palsa > Peat permafrost | place: Sweden... | reverse complement strand
CGAGGCTTTCCGCCGGGTCGATGACCAGCTCGCCGAAGCGCTGTTCCCACCGCTTGGCGTCGTCTCCGTGCTGCCCGGCGTACGGCAGCCCGAGGGCGTAGGCGATCAGCAGGTCCTCGGGGTTGGCGGGCCTGCCGTCCGCGCTCACCACGCGCGGGTCGACGTCAGCCGGAAAGAACGGGCTTACGGTCGCGCCGGAGGCCGCGATCCCGGCGACCACCACGCCGCCGACGCTGAGCGGCATCCCGCCCGCGCCAGGGAACAACGCCTCAGGTGACGCCACGGCGAAGCCCGCGGCGACCGGCGGGGCGATCATCGTCATCCGGTTCAGGTGCTCGGCGCTCGGGATCTGCTGGGTCGCCGAGATCCAGGCCTTGGAGCGAGCCCGCGCCATCCCGCCCGGTCCCCCGGCGTCCATCCGCGACGCCGTGAGCAGCGTCCCGGTCGCCCCGACCACGGCGATCGCGCCGCGCAGACCGAGCTGCTCGGCCTTGTCGACGGCCCGCTGCACCAGCGCCCGGGCCTCGGCCAGGCTGAGGTCTCGCGGGTGCAGCCGCTGCGGGTCGACGCCGTTCAAGCTCCGACCATGTTGTAGCCGCCGTCGGCGACCATGTACCCGCCGGTCATGTGCGAGGCGTCGTCGGTCGCCAGGAACAGGGCCGTGCCCGCGAGCTCGGCCGGGCCCGGGATCCGCCCCATCGGCGTGAGCGATCGCAGCTGGTCACCGCGCCCTGACTGCCAGTCCTTGCGACCCAGGGTGGCCTCGGTCTCGATGAACCCCGGGGCGAAGACGTTGACCCGGACGGTGGGGGCGAACGCGTGCGCGTACGACTTCGTCACGCCGAGCAGCCCGTACTTCGCCGCGGCGTACTGCGGCGCCCGCGCGCTGCCGCGGACGATGACGGTCGACCCGATGTTGACGATGGCGCCGTGGCCCTGCTCGAGCATCCGCGAGCCGAACTCGTGGACGCACAGCAGCGTGCCCTTGATGTCGACGGCGAGAATATGGTCGATCGATTCCTCGGTGATGTCGCGCCACGACATCTGCTCGCGCGCGACGTCGCCGACGTTGTTCACCAGGACGTCGACGCCGCCGAGGCGCTCGAAAGCGGCGTCGGCGAGCGCCTTGATCTGCTCCCAGTCGACGATGTCCGCCTGAAGCAGCACGGGCGTGCTGCCCTCCGCCGCGACCCGGTCGGCGGTCCGCTTGGCCCCGTCGGTGGAGCTGCGGTAGTGGACACCGACGGCACGGGCACCCTCCTGGGCGGCGCGTACCGCGATCTCGGCACCGAAACCGGTACCGGCGCCGGTGACGACGACCGACCGGCCCTGGAAGCGGCGCGGCGGGGGAACTGGTGGGAGTGGCACGGGTGTCCTTCCGACGTGGATGGCTGGATATGACGGTCAGACCAGGACGCGGCCGCCGTCGACATACAGGACCTGACCGGTGATAAAGCGGGCCCGGTCCGAGGCCAGGAACGTGACCGCGTCCGCCACCTCCTCGGGCCGGCCGAGCCGCTCCGCCGGGACGAGCGATTCCAGGCTCTCCCGGTGGTTGTCCGCCTCCAGGTAGGCCTTGGTCAGGTCGGTCTCGATGTAGCCGGGCGCGACGGCGTTGACCGTGACGCCGTACGGGGCCCACTCGCGCGCCATGACCCGGAGCAGCTGGTTCATCCCGCCTTTGGTCGCCGCGTACGGCGCGTGGTGCGGGTGGGCGAGCAGCCCGGAAACCGACGACACGAAAACCATGCGGCCGTACCGCTGCTCGACCATCAGGCGCCCGACGGCTTGCCCGAGCCAGTACGCCGACGACAGGTTCAAGCTGACGGTCTCCTGCCAGTCGCCGTCCTCCAGGTCGAGGACCGGCTTGCGCACGTTGCGGCCGACAGCGTGCAGGAAGACCTGCGGAGTTCCTACCAGCCCGACCGCCTCGCCGACGGCCGCGCGGCAGGCCTCCGCCGTCCGCAGGTCGGCGACCAGCGGCTTGACCTCGCCGCCCGCGTCCTTGGCGGCCCGGACGACGGCGTCGAGGTTCTCGGTGCTGTAGTCGACGAGCGCGACCAGCGCACCCTGGGCGGCCAGGCTGACCGCGCTGGCTCCCCCGAGCCCGCCGGCGCCGAAGACCAGGGCTGGCCGTCGGCCGAGCGTGAGCCAGTCCTGCATAGGGCCTACCCTTCGCGCCATAATTCTCGTACTATGAAAGTCACTTTCCATTACCGTAGCCGACTCGCCGAGCGGCTGTCCAGGGTCCGCCCGTGGCCGCCGTAGGCTTATCTCACCCGCCATCACCGAGGAGGAAGGCATCCATGCCCCGCCGCACCGCCAGCTCCTCAGCCGCGGCCCTGGCGCCCGTCGAACCCTCCGCCGACGCGGAATCCCCGGACCGCCCGGAATCCCCGGACCGCCCGGAATCGCCGGAACGCCCGGGGTACCGCGTGGAGGCCCTCGCCAAGGGCCTGCGCATCCTGTCGCTGTTCGACGAGCAGCACCCGTCCTGGCGCGTGAGCGACCTGGCCACCGTCACCGGCCTGCCCATGCCGACCGTCTACCGGGTGGTGATGACGCTGGCGTCGGAAGGCTACCTCGATCACCTGCCCACCGGAGATTACCGCCCGGGCGTGCGCACGCTGACGCTCGGCACGGCCGCGCTGCGCAGCCTGGACTTCGTCAGCATCGCGACGCCGAAGCTGCGGGACCTCGGCCAGCGCACGGGCGAGACGGTGAACCTGGCCGTGCTCAACGGCGACCGCGTGCTCTACCTCGTCCGGCTGCGCAACTCCGATCTGGTGACCGCGAACATCCAGGTCGGATCCACCCTGCCCGCCGTGCACACCTCGATAGGCAAGCTGCTGCTCGCCCATCTCACCGAGGCCGACCTGGAGGCGCGCATTACCGACGCGTCGTTCGCCGCCAACTCCGGGCCCAACGCCAAGGTCTCGCTGGCCGAGCTGCGCACCGAGCTCGGCCCGATACGCGACCAGGGCTGGGCGATGCAGGACGAGGAGCTGGCGTACGGGCTCCGGTCGGTCGCCGGCCCGGTCACCGGCCCGGACGGCCGCGTGCTGGCGGGCGTGAACCTGGCCGTCCAGGCCCGCGACTGGTCCACGCAGCGGATCATCCGCGAGCTCAAGCCCGCCGTCCTGGCGACCTGCGCGGAGATTTCCGGCCTGCTGTCCGACACCAACGTCGGCGAGCTTTGACATCCGGCGCACGCATCGGCAAGTTCGAGCCGTCCAGCCTCGATGCCGAGCAGCGTTCGCTCTACGACGCGATCGCCGGGGGGCGCCGGGCCCAGGGTCCACAGCTGTTCCGGCTGGTCGACGGGGACGGCCGCCTCGAGGGCCCGTTCAACGCCTTCCTGCTGCAGCCGCGGCTCGGGTCAGCCCTGCAGGCGCTCGGCTCCTCGGTGCGCTACGACACCGGGCTCGACGACCGGTGCCGCGAGATCGCGATCCTCGCCGTCGCCGCGCACTGGCGGTCTGACTTCGAGTGGTACGCCCACGAGGCAGTCGCCCGCTCGGCCGGGCTTGACGACGCCGAGCTGGCCGCCGTGCGCGACGGCCGCCACGCCGCGCTAGCCGGACGCGAAGCGGTGGTCGCCCGGACGGTCGCCGCGCTCACGGTGCGGGGCGACCTCGATGACGCCGAGTACCTCGCGGCGGTCGAGGCGGTGGGCGCGGCGGGACTGTTCGAGCTGCTCACCGTGGTCGGCTACTACGCGACGCTGGCCCTCCAGCTCCGCGTGTTCCGCGTCCCCGCTCCAGACGGCACCGACCCGCATTCGTGACCGTGTCCCGTGGCCCTGTGCCGTGCCCTGTCCCTTGGCCCTGTCCCCTTGACACCGTGCCCGCGAGGGCACGATGATATGCGAAAGTTACTTTCGTAGAATGAGAGCGAGTTCGGGCAATGAAGCTGGTCACCTTCGACGCTGGTCGGGTAGGTCGCCTGGAGGGCGAGATCGTCGTCGAGCTCGATTGCGCCTCGACGCGCGAGTACTTCGATCGCGGCGGCCAGGTAAGCGAGACCGGGGAACGCCTCCCGCGGGCCGACGTCCGGCTGCGGGCGCCGATCGTGCCGAAGAAGTTCTTTCACACCGCGGGCAACTTCTCCGACCACGACAAGGAACTGCAGGCCGTCGACTGGTCGCACCCGGTGCACAAGGGAATCGTGTTCTTCCAGAACGTCGACGCGATCATCGGCCCGGACGACGCCATCGTGTATCCCGAAGGGCTGACGAAGGAGCTTGACTACGAGCTCGAGCTCGCCATCATCATCGGCCGGGCCGGCAAGTTCTTCGGGCCCGAGGACGCCGAGGACTACATCGCCGGGTACACGGTCTTCAACGACATCACGGCGCGTGACATCCAGCGCCGGGAGATGCAGTCCGGCGTGTTCTCGTTCTCCAAGTCGATCGACACCTTCTGCCCCATCGGTCCCTGGATCGTGACCAAGGACGAGGTGCCGGACCCCCAGGCGCTGGCGATGGAGCTGCGGGTCAACGGCCAGGTCCGTCAGCGCGGGAACACCGCCCAGATGCTCATCTCGATCCCCCACCTCGTCGCATACCACTCGGCGCAGGGCTACTCGGCCGGGGACATCCTCACCACCGGGACGATCTCGGGCGTGGCGGCGGTCCAGCCCAACCCGTTCGAGTTCTACCTCCAGCCCGGTGACCGCATCGAGGCCGAGATCGAGGGCATCGGCGTGCTCCGCAACCACGTCGTGCCCTGGAGCGCCGCCCACAACACCCCGCCGTACTCGACCGACCTGTACTCCTCGACGGGCTGAGCCCGCGTCCGGGCGCTCGGCGCCCCGAGGCACGGGACGCAGGACGGGCAAGAGAAGGAGATCGCCGTGACCAATACCGAACCACTGCACGTCCTGATCGCCGGCGGCGGCCTGTCCGGCCTGGCCCTGGCTCAGGGCCTGCTTAAAGACGGGCACACCTGCGACGTCTTCGAGCGTGACGCCGACGACAGCCGCAAGATCGGCTACTACCTGCACATGAACGCCGACGGCGGCGAGGCGCTGCGGCGCTGCCTGCCCGAGGACCTGTTCGAGCTGTCCGCCGAGACCTCACGCCGGACCTACGACCGACGTGAGTCGATCGTCCTGGACGATCAGCTCAACGAGCTCAGCTCGCAGCCGCACCTGGGCCCGCCGAACGAGGGCGAACGCCCGCACACCGGTGTACACCGGCGGACGCTGCGCGCGATCCTGCGGGCCCGGCTCGGCGAATCGTTCCACCCAGGAAAGGCCGTCACCGGGTACGACGAAACCCCCTCCGGCGTGTCGGTGACCCTCGCGGACGGCACTACGGCCCAGGGCGACGTCCTGGTGGGCGCCGACGGCATCCGCTCGGCGGTGCGCAGGCAGCGGCTCCCCGGCACGACCGTCATCGACGCCGGCGTCCGCGGGCTCGGCGTCTTCGGCCGTACGCCGCTGACCCCCGAGCTGGCCGGGCAGCTGCCACCGCATCTGTTCGAGGGCGTGCTGATCGCCGCGGATCGCAAGGGCTCGCGCCTGCTGATCTCGGTCTACCGGCCCCGGCAGCGCCCCGAGGACGCGGCGGCCGCGATCGCGCCCGACGTGGTGCTCGAGCCGGTCGAGGATTATGTCATGATCAGCTGCAGCGTGGCCCCGGGCACGGTGATCCCGCCCGCGGCCGAGTGGACGGCCGGCACGCCGGCCATGCTCCGCGACGCGATGCTGGCCGCGATCCAGGGCTGGCACCCTACGGCGCGGGCCCTGGTCGCCGGCGTCGACCTCGACTCGATCTTCGTGATCCCGTTCGGCTTCCTCTCCCCGGCGCCGCCGTGGGAGCCTTCGCGGGTGACGCTGATCGGCGATGCCGCCCACGCCATGCTCCCGTCGCTCGGCCTGGGCGCGAACCTGGCGCTGCGCGACGCCGCGCACCTGCTTGACCAGCTCTCCGCGGCCGCCCGCGGCGAGACCGGCCTGGTCGCGGCCATCGGGACCTACGAGCAGGAGATGCGCGACTACGTCTACCCGTTCATGCGGATGACCATGGATCACGACCGGCAGTTCGGCGGCGGGGCGCTCACCGAACGCGAGCAGCATGACGACGCGACCGTCGGCTAACGGCGCGATGCGGAGCCTGCACCACGTCGGCTACTGGGTCGACGACCTCGACTCGGCGCTGAAGCAGTGGGGCCGGGACCTCGGCGTCGGCCCATTCGACATCATCGGTCACATGACGTTCGATTCCTTTGTCCTGACCGTCGACGGCCAGCAGTACCGCGATGTGGTCTTCGACCATTCGGCCGCCTTCGCGGCGTGGGGGCCGGTGGTGGTGGAACTCAGCCAGGTCCACGCGATCGACGACCGCCTCGCGGCGGCGTACGGCACCGCCGCGGGCGGTCCTGCTGGGGTGGTCAGCCACGTCTCATGGGTGGTGCCCGACGTGGAACAGGAGAGCGCGCGGCTCGCACGGCTGGGCTGCCGGCTGATCAACACGGCGCGGTCGGGCCCGATCTCGGTCGCCTGGCACCACGGCGGGCCGCTGTTCCCCCATCCGATCGAGGTCCACCAGCACAACGATGTCATCGCCGGCATGCACGACCGCCTGACCGCGCTGCGCGCCGGCGAGAACCAATGCCCGGCGTAGCCGCCGTCATCCCCGGGTTCACCGGTCAGGTCATCACCGCGGGCGATGGCCGGTACGACGAGCTCCGCGGCATCTGGAACGTCATGCACGACCGCCGCCCCGCGGTGATCGCCCGGTGCGAGAATGGGGCCGACGTGGCGGCCGCGATCGCCTACGCCCGGCGCCACGACCTGGTGATCGCGGTGCGCGGCGGCGGGCACAGCCTGCCCGGGTTCGGCACCTGTGATGACGGGCTGGTGGTGGACCTGCGGCCGATGAGTAAGGTCACGGTCGACCCGGGGGCCCGCCGCGCAACGGTCCAGGGCGGTGCGCTGCTCGGCGATGTGGACCGGGCGGCCCAGGAGCACGGGCTGGTGGTCCCCGCGGGGGTCATCTCGCACACCGGGGTCGCGGGCCTCACCCTGGGCGGCGGCGTGGGCCGGCTGATGCGCCGGTTCGGGCTGACCATCGACAGCCTGCGCTCGGCCGAGGTGGTGACCGCCGACGGGCGGGTCCTGCGCGCCGCGCCCGACCGGCACCCCGACCTGTTCTGGGCGATCCGCGGCGGCGGCGGGAACTTCGGCGTGGTGACCGAGTTCGAGTTCGCCCTGCACGAGCTGCCGGCCCGGGCGCTCACCGTCTTGTCCTGCTACCACGACATGGCGGATGCGCGCCGCGTGCTGCGCCTGGCCCAGCAGGTGATGTCCGCCGAGCCCCCCGATGAGCTGCTCTGGACGAGCTTTGCCCGCAAGGCCCCGCCGCGGCCGTGGCTGCCGCCCAGGCTGGCCGGACGGCCGGGGATCATGTCCGTGATCGAGTGGTCCGGGGATCAGCGTCCCGGGCAAGACGATGGCTACCAGCTGCTCAGCGAGCTGCGAGCTGAGCTCCGGCCGTCGGCGAGCGACCTCGGCGTCATCCCGTTCGGCCAGATCCAGAGCGAGGGTGACGAGTTCTTCGGCGCCGGGCTGCGGTCCTACGTCAAGGCCACCTTCGCCGATGAGCTGACCGACGAGCTGACCGATGTCGTCTCGGCGCGCGGGGCGCTGATCGGCTCGGAGGTGTCCCAGATCGAGCTGCTGAGCATGGGCGGGGCCATCCGCCGGGTCCCCCCAGACGCCACGCCCTTCCCGCACCGCACCGCCTCGTGGCTGGTCAACATCCCGGCCAGCTGGCGGTCCGCCGCGGAGACCGAACGGGAGATCGGCTGGGTCCGGGACACCTACGCCGCGCTGACCCCGTACTGCCGCGGCGGAGGTTACGTGAACTTCATGGATGGCGACGAGCAGGCGGCCGGGCACGCGGCGTACGGCGCGACGCTGCGCCGGCTGCAGGCGGTCAAGGCCGCCTACGACCCGGGCAACGTCTTCCGGCTGAACCAGAACATCATCCCGCTGAGCCCGGACACCGCGCCGGACGGGCAGGTCATGTCGTCCGGCGCCAGCTCCGCCGGCGGCGGCGGCGGCGCCGACGGCGGCGCCGGCGGCAGGCAGGTGGCGGCGTCATGACCATCCGACGGCACGGGACGCTGACCGCGGCGGCGCAGCTGCAGCAGGGGCTGTGGGGTACTGATCCTCAGGGCTGGGCGGAGCTGGCCGAACCGCACAACCAGCCGCTCTTCGAGGCACTGCTTGACGCGACGGCCACCCGGTCAGATACCCGGCTGCTGGACATCGGGTGCGGCAGCGGTCTGCTGATGTGGTTGGCGGCCGGCCGGGGCGCCGGCGTGGCGGGCGTGGACGTGTCACCTGGCCTGCTCGCGGTCGCGGCGGACCGGGTGCCCGGGGCCGACCTGTGGCTCGCGGACATGCAGCAGCTGCCGTTCGCCGACGCCGCCTTCGACGCGGTCACCGCGGTGAACGCCATCCAGTTCGCCGCGGAGCCGATCACCGCGCTCACCGAGGCGGCCCGGGTCTGCCGGCCCGGCGCCCTGGTGGGGCTGGCCGCGTTCAGCGAACCGGACCGGGTGCAGTCCACGGCGGTGCACCTGGCCATGGCGGCGCTGAGCCCGCCGGAACGCGAGTCCGACCACGCGCCCTACGCGCTGTCCTCCCCCGGCGGCCTGGAGGCGGCCCTGGCCGCCGCGGGCCTGCCGGTGGCGGCGAAGGGTGAGGTGGAATGCGTCTGGCGGTACCAGACGGCGGCGGACGCGGTCCGCGCGCTGATCGGCTCGGCGGGCGGAACCCGGGCGGTGCAAGATGCCGGCCAGCCGGCCGTCCGCGCCGCCATCTCCTCGGCGCTGATCCCGTTCACCGACCCGGCCGACGGCACGATTGCCATGCGTAACGTCTTCCGCTGGGTCACGGCCCGCCGCCCCGGCTCTTGGACCGCACGTCCATGACGCGGGTGGCGGCGGTCACCGGCGGGGCCGGTGCCATCGGCGGCGCGATCGTCGACGGCCTGCGCGCGGCCGGACACGAGGTCGCGATATTCGATCTGAACGGCGATCCCGTCGTGAACCTGGCCAACCGGGGCGCGGTCCGGGCCGGCGCCGCCGCGATGCTCGACCGGCACGGACGCTGCGACGTGCTCGTCCACGCCGCGGCCGCGTTCGATCGTGCGTCGCTGTTCGATCTCGACCCGGAGGTGTGGCACCGGGTGCAGGCGGTCAACGTCGAGTCGGCGCTGTGGCTGGCCCAGGCCGTCGCCCCCGGCATGGCCGAGCGCGGCTTCGGGCGGATCGTGTTCGTCGTCTCGGACACGGTTTGGGACCCGCCGGCCGGTGACCTGCTCGCGTACGTGGCCAGCAAGGCCGCCCTGATCGGCATCGCCCGCACGCTGGCCCGCTCGCTCGGCCGGGACGGCATCACGGTCAACTGCGTCGCGCCCGGGCTCACCCCGACCCCGGCCGCCGTGGCCGGCACGGCGCCTGAGGCGTTTGCCGCGGTGCGGGCCCGGCAGGCGATCGGCCGGGCCCTGGTCCCCGAGGACATCGCCGCGGCGGTCACCTTCCTCGTCTCCGACGCGGCCGGCGCCATCACCGGCCAGACCCTGTGCGCCGACGGCGGCCTGGTCCTGCGGTGAGCCTGCCCCGCGAGGTCGATGTCCTGATCGCCGGGTTCGGCGCCGCCGGCGCGAGCGCGGCGCTGGCGGCCAGTGAGGCCGGCGCGAGCGTGGCGGTGGTCGAGAAGACCTCGGCCGGCGGGGGTAACTGCGTGCACTCCGGCGGCTTCCTGCTCGAGGTCGACGGCCCGCGGGCCGTCGACCACCTCGACGCGCTGTGCTTCGGCAAGACCGACCGGGCCGTGCTCCAGGCGTTCGCCGACGGGCTCCCCGAGGTCGCCGGGTTCCTGGCTTGGCTCGGCGGGGCCACCGCGCCCGTGGATCTGGCCGCCTTCGGCGGGATGCTGCCTTCGTGGCCGCACTTCCCCGGCGCGGGCCACGTGCGCTACCGCCAGTTCACCCCCGTGGACGGCGAGCGTCCGGGGATCGGGCTGTGGCGGGTGCTCGAGGCGGCCGTCCGGGACCGCGGTGTTCCCGTCGCGCTGAACTGCCCGGTGCGCGATCTCGTGCTCGACGGAGGACGGGTCGCCGGCGCGATCGTCGAGGACGAAGGCGATCCCGTCCGCATTGGCGTACGGCGCGGCGTGGTGCTGGCGAGCGGGAGCTTCGAGGCCGATGCCGGGCTGCGGGACACCTACCTGCCGCTCCCGCTGGTCTCGGTCGGGCACCCGGGCAACACCGGGGACACGATCCGCCTCGCCCAGGCGGCGGGCGCGTCGCTGTGGCACATGAGCGCGTTCTTCGGCTGGCTTTCCTTCGCGCACACCGCTTACCCGGCCGCGTTCACGCTCGACGTCCATGCGCCGAGCTTCATCTACGTGGACGGTGATGGACGGCGGTTCGCCGACGAGACCGGCTGGGAGGTGCACGACCGGGTGCGGGCGCTCATGGCGTATCTCCCGCGTCGCCGCAACCGCCCGCGGCTGCCGGGGTGGATCATCTTCGACGAGGGCGCCCGCCGGGCCGGTCCGCTGCACGGGATCGTCGGCAGTCCGAACGGCTATGACTGGAGCCCCGACAACTCGGCCGAGGTGGCCGCCGGGTGGATCAAGCGGGGCGAGAGCCCGGCTGAGCTGGCCGCCGCCATCGGCCTCGCCCCGTCCGCGCTGGAGGCGACCCTGGCCGCGTACGCGCAGGCCGTGGACCTGGGACGAGACGATGAGTTCGGCCGGGCCCCGCACACGCTCGCCTCGTTGGTGCCACCCCTGTACGCGATCGCGATGTGGCCCGGCGTGGCGACGGCCTCGGGCGGCCCGCGTCGTGACGCCCGCGCGCGGGTACTCGACCGGGACGGCCAGCCGATCCCTGGCCTGTTCGCGGCGGGCGCGGCCGGCTCGATCTGGGGCCACCTGACCGAGCACGGCGGCGGCCTCACCGACGCGATCGTCTTCGGCCGACTGGCCGGAGCCGGAGCGGCCGGCGCATGACCGGGAACGGCGCCTGACCGGGTGCGCCGGGCACCTGGTATGAGCGCGGCCTGGCGACCGAGGATCGCTAGAGCGGGTAGACCGTGGGGGTGGTGGTGTGGGTGCGTCCGGCCGGGGTCCGCCATTGCAGGACGCCTGGTTCTGGCATTTCGAGCCACCAGCCCTGGGCCTGTTTCACGCGGTGATGGTGACGGCAGAGAGGGGCGGTGTTACAGGGACAGGTGAGACCACCGAGATGCCAGGGAGTGGTGTGATCCAGATCGCAGCGGGCGGCGGGCTGCCCGCAGCCCGGCGCGGTGCACGTCGCGTTCCGGGCGGTGACCAGGTGGCGGAGCTTGCGGCCGGGCCGGTAGCCGGGGTGAGCCTGGGCGTGGTCGCAGGGGCCGCGGATGACGGTGTTGAACTTGAGGGTGCGGGGGTCGGGGGGACCGCCGGGGTGCGGGCCGGGAGCGCAGGCGTGCGCGGCGGCGGTGCCGTCCGGGGCCAGCGCGGTATAGCACCACCGGGTGTCCGGGTGCCGGGCCGCGGCGGCCAGCAGGTCCCGGGCGCTCTCAGGGTCGAGCAGCCCGAACCCGGCCGCCTCGCCGGGGGCGCCGCCGCCTTGGGAGGTCTCCCACGGGATGGTGAGGGTGAGGCGCCTCCCGGTTTCCGGACAGGGATCCCAATAGGATCTTTGCCGGAAAGGACGGAGGGATCGAATGCCGGGGGGCAAGAGTCCTAATAGGTACTCGCAGGAATTCAAGGAACAGGCGGTCAGGAGGGTAATCGATAATTCCCTGACTGTCGTCCAGGTTGCGCGCGAGCTCGATGTTAATGAGTCGACGCTGGGCTGCTGGGTGACAGATTACCGGAAGAAGGCATCGGGGGAACCGCTTCCTGCGGGCACGGGAGAAAAGAAGGAAGGGGCTTGGGAACAAGAATACCATCTTTCGAGTTCCTGTTCGAGTGTCTACCGAACTTTTTTCGATTGCATGACGGGTGCGGCCGCTCGCGGTCCAGATCCAGGCGGCGCCGTGCCGATGATGGCGAGCTGCCGGACCGCAAGGACGAGCGGCTCGCCGGCTGCCCGGAAGACCCCGGCTACGACCGGTAATCGCGCCTGACCGGTAACCCGGATGCAGCGGTGCGGTCGGGCCGGACGGTGCGGTCGTAGGCCTCGAACGCCCGGGCTCGCTGCTCGATCCGCGGGCGCAGGTCGCGGTGCCGTTCGGCCGTCTCCTGGATCTCGACGGCGTGAGCCTGCTTTTCTTCCATGGAGATGACGGAGGTGGACAGGTCCGTCCAGGTCACCTGGGGGCCGGGCCCGAGCCGGCCTCGGGCGCCGCAGGTCGCGCACTCCACGTCCGCGCCGCGCAGGGCGACGACGTCGAGGTGACACATGGGGCACAGCCCGGGCGGCCCCAGGTAGCGCGCCTCGTCGAAGGTCGACCCGAGCTGGCTGGCGACGTTGCGCCCGAGCACGGCCGCACGGTCGATCGCGGCGGCGTCCAGGACCACCGACTGGGGCGTGCCGGCCCCGCCGAACTGCACCTGGTCGACCACGGCGATGTGCATCGAGAACGTGGTGGTGTGCATGATCGGCAGGGTCAGCGTCTTCCACTGCGGCGTCAGCGAGCCGCCCACGGCGAGGAAGCCGGCCACTCTCGGCTTCAGCACCCGCTCGTCCACACGGAACGGGACGGCCGGCTCACGTCCCTGGCTGCGCAGCGCCAGCAGCCCGGCGATGATGGCGGCGTCGGCGTTCGGCCCGAGCAGCCGGTCGCCGAGCAGCTTGAGCCGGGCGGCAACCGTCCGGCTGATGATCGGGGTGCTCACGATAAGCCCGTCGCACTCGACCAGCCGCTCCCACAGCCACCAGGCGTCGTCCGGCTCGGTGCCTTCCGCCGCGCCGCTGGGCAGGCGGAGCTCGTCGAGCCGCACGAGCCCGACATCGGCGCCCACGTCCTCGGCCGCCCTCAGCGCCGCCTTGAGCAGGATCTCCGCGCTGCCGTCGGGCTGACCGCAGCTGAGCCCGAGCACCCGGCCACCCGTGCCGCTCATCGACATCAATCTCCTCGGGTCTTTTGGGGCCTTATGGGTTGGGTGCCTCAGACAATCTTGTGACACATACTCTCACTGTGAGATAGTAACTTCCACAGAATGAACGAAGTCGACGGAAACCCGGGTCGATCGGAGGCGCCGCGCATGGGTCGGCTGGACGGCAAGCGGGCGCTCATCTCTGGCACCGGCGGCGGGATCGGGCGGGCGACGGCACTGCTCTGCGCGCGTGAAGGCGCCCACGTGGTGGGCTGCGACCTGCGCCCGGAGACCTCCGACGAGACCGTCGAGCTGGTGCGGGCGAGCGGCGGGCGGATGGACGCGGTCGCGCCGGTGGACCTGGCGAGCGAAGAGGGCGCCCGGCGATGGGTCGATACCGCCGTGGCCCTGGCCGGCGGGCTCGACATCCTCGTCAACAACGCGTCGGCGATCCGGTTCGGCCCGATCGACCGGCTCTCCTTCGCGGACTGGTCGTTCACGATCCGTAACGAGCTGGACATTGTCTTCCTCGTGACCCGCGCGGCCTGGCCGCACCTGGTGGCCGGCGGCGGCGGGTCCATCGTCAACGTGGCGTCGATCTCGGCCTCGCGCGGGGCCTTCTTCATGCCGCAGAACGCGCACGGCGCCGCCAAGGGCGGCGTCCTCGCGCTGACGTACCAGCTGGTGGTCGAGGGCGGCCCGCACGGCATCCGCGTCAACGCCGTGAGCCCGGCGATGACGGAGACGCCGCACACGACACCGCTGCTCCAAGACCCCGACGGGCCGGCCGCGAGCATCGCCGCACGCGCGCCGCTGGGCCGGTGGGGGCAGCCGGAGGACGTCGCTCAGGCGATCTTGTTCCTCGCGTCGGATGAGTCGTCTCATGTGAGCGGCGCCAACATTCCCGTCGACGGCGGCTCGGCGGTCGTCGGATGACGGCTCACGATAGGCTCTCCGGCCGTTTGCTCCGGCGCGGGGACCCCGGGTACGAGCAGGCCCGCGTCGGGCGCATCTTCAACGCGCGCCGGCCCGACCGGTTCCCGGCCGCGGTGCTGCTCGCCGAGAACGACGACGACGTGATCGAGGGCGTCGGGCTGGCGGCCGAGCTCGGGTGGACGGTCACCGTGCGCTCGGGCGGCCACTCGTGGGCGGCGTGGAGCCTGCGCGACGATGCGCTGCTGATCGACCTCGGCGCCATGCGCGACATCGCGTACGAGCCGGCGACCGGGGTCGTCTCGGCGCGGCCGGCCGTCAAGGGCGGCCTGGAGCTCGAGCCTTTCCTAGCCGAGCGGGGCCGGGCGTTCCCCGGCGGCCACTGCCCCTCGGTCGGTCTCGGCGGCTACCTGCTGCAGGGCGGACAGGGCTGGAACGGGCGGGAACGCGGATGGGCCTGCCAGAGCGTGATCGGGCTGGACGTGGTGACGGCCGACGGCCAGCTGGTGCACGCGGACGCCGGCCAGAACGCCGACCTGCTGTGGGCGGCGCGCGGCGCCGGTCCGGGCTTCCCCGGCGTCGTCACGCGGTTCCACCTGCAGACCTACGCCGCAGCGCGGGCGATGTGGCACGACACCTGGACGTTTCGCCTCGACGACACGGTGGAACTGCTCACCTGGCTGCACGACGTCCTGCCCGGGCTGGACCGGCGCGTCGAGCCCGTGGTCGCGGCCACCCGCCTGCCGGACGTCCCGCTGCACGACGGCACGGCGCGCCCGGCGGGGACCCTCCTGCTCCTGCACACCACGGTGATGGCCGACTCCGACGCCGAGGCGATCGCTCTGCTCGCGCCGCTGCAGGACGGCCCGCTGGCCGGCCGGGCGCTCGGGCACGTCCAGGCCCGGACCAACGTGCTCGAGGAGAACCTGGCCCAGGCGGGGCAGAACCCCGAGGGCTACCGGTACGCCGTCGACTGCACGTGGACCGATGCGCCGGCTCGCGTCCTGGCCCCGCTCCTGCAGGCCCTGTGGAGTGAGCTGGACACCGAGCACTCGTTCTCCATCTGGTACGGGTGGGCACCGCGCGGCGACCTCCCCGACATGGCGTTCTCGGTGGAAGGGAATGCCTACGTCGCGACGTACGCGATCTACGCCGACCCCGCCGACGATGCCAGGTACCGCGATTGGGTCCACCGCCGCACGGCCGGCCTGGCCGTCCATGGCACCGGCGTCTACCTGGGCGACACCGACTTCACCCGGCGGCAGGACCGGTTCCTTTCAGACCGCGCGTACCGCCGTCTCGGCGAGATCCGCGCGGTGCGCGACCCGTCTGGCCGTTTCGCGGCGTACCTGACGTCTGACCCGGCCGGGCTGAACGTCCATGGCTGACCAGGGCGCCGTCGCGGCCCGGCTGGACCACGTCGGGCTGGCGGTCGCCAACCTCGAGGCCGCCGCCGCGTGGTTCTGCGACGTCTTCGGGCTGGTGCCGGAGCTCACGCTCCGGGTCGACGCGATCGACCTGAGCATCGCGATGCTCATCCATCCGTCCTACGGCTACCGGCTCGAGCTGCTGCACCGGCCTGGTTCGGCGGCAGACGGCAAACCGGGGACTCCGGCGCAGGCCGCGCTGCGCGAGGGGTACGGGCACGTCGCATTCGACGTGGCTGACCTCGACGCAGGGTACGACCGTGCCGTCGCCCGCGGAGCGCGACCGGTCATGCCGCCGGGCCCGTCGCCGGAGGCAGGGGTGCGGATGGCGTTCGTCGCCGATCCTGAGGGCAACCTCGTGGAGCTGCTGCACCGGAGCGTCGAGGCGGGCCATCGCGGCGACGACGAGGCAAACCAGTGGACAAGCCGGGTTGTCCTCGGTGAGCACGATCTGCCTGGTGAGCCTGATCTGCCTGTCATTCATGGGTACCCCTCCGCGTCGAGGGTGAAGTAGATGGTGGCGCCGCTGTCGACGGCGCCTTCGGCCCAGGTCCGGCCGCCGTGGCGCTCGATGATCCGCCGGACGCTGGCCAGGCCGATGCCGGCGCCGGGGAACTCGTCGGCGTGGTGGAGCCGCTGGAACGGCTGGAACAGCTTGCCGGCGTAGGCGGAGTCGAAGCCGGCCCCGTTATCGCGCACGAAGCAGCAGATAGGGGCGTCGCAGGCGGGTACCGTCGCGAACTCGATGGCGGCGCCGTCGCGGCGGGAGGTGAACTTCCAGGCGTTGCCGAGCAGGTCGTCCAGCGCGGACCGGATCAGGGCGCGGTCCGCGGTCACCCAGACGCCTTCCTGCACGGTTACTTGGACCCGGCGGCCGGGGTCACGGGCGCGGAGCTGGTCGCAGATAGCGGCGACCTCGGCGCTGAGGTCGACGTCCTTGAGGTTCATCTTGGCCTGAGTCACCTGTGAGAGGTGCAGCAGGTCATCGAGAATGGTCGCCATCCGCGCGCAGCCTGCCTGGACGCGCCCGGCGTACTCGCGGCCTGTTTCGCCGAGCCGATCACCGTAGTCCTCCGCGAGGGCTTCGGCGAACCCGCTTATCCCCCGCAGCGGGGTTCGCAGGTCATGAGCGATTGAGTAGGCGAAGGCCTCCAGGTTCTTGTTGGCCCGCTCCAGGTGAATGGTGCGATTTTGGACCTGCTGTTCCAGGTTCGCGTTCAGCGACAGGATCTCCTCCCCCGCCCGGCGCAGGCGGCGGCGAAGGACAAAACTGGCTAGCAGATCAGTGGCAGCCAGGACAGCGGCCAGGACAGCGAAGGCAACCAGCTGGGTACCCAGGGCCGAACGCCGCGAGGCGTCTGCCGCACCGGCGGCGCGTTGGAGGTCTGCGATCACCCCCCGTGTATTGTCCATCACCTGCAGGCCCTCTTTGGTGTTCACAATCTTCAGCGCACCGGCGTGATCGCCGGCGCGCGCCAGGTTGATGGTATTGGCCAGCTCCGCCATCTTCTTCGCGACCAGGGTCTTGAGCTCTACGACGTCTTTCCCGCCACCAGGGACCGCTGAGACCTCCGAGCCGAGACGCTGCTGGTCGGCCGGGACCGTCGAGAGCGCCGTATCGTATGGCTGAAGATAAACTAGCTTGCCGGTCAGCAAATAGCCGCGCTGGCCAGTCTCGGCATTGAGCAGCTCGATCAGCAAGCTGTCGCCCGCCGCGGTGACACCCGCGGTGGCGAAGTCGGCCCTCTCATAGAGCACATAGGCCCGCACCGAGAGGGCCGAGACGCCAACGAACAAAATTAGGAGCAGAACCACCAATGCGCGCACAAGCGCCTGCGGAACGGGTGCCCGCCGCGTAGTACCCCTGCCCGCGGTATCAGCGACGGCTGCCGTCGGTTGCCTGGTCCGAGACGCACCAGCTGCAACCTCGACCCGGGACCGGGAGCTAGTCACCGAGAACCCGGGCGCCTGCGCGAACGCCGATGATCTTCGCGCTCAAGACTGCTCCCCCCGGGGATTGCGCGTACAAACGCCCATATTCTGGCCGGGCCAAAGACTCGGACGATAAACCCGTCCTCTCCGCTACTATATCCTCTCCACTCCTTCTCCCCACCAAAGGTCAAAGGTAATAAATCCTCAGGTGGCCGACCACACCAGCCTGGCCCGGCACCTGACACAGCCGTCATTTTCCTGAGTTCCGCCGACGCAAATCATAAAATACGATCATAGTTCGCGGCATAATGCCTATAATTCCGGTTTGCGTCTCTTAGGGCGTAGAATCTTTACTCTCCGCGATGGCCCACGAGTGCAGCGCCCGCCGTTGCGTCGCTGCCACCGGTGTGCCAATGTCGGCATAATTTATGTGAGGTCAGGCTCTTTCCGAATGCTCACGTGCGCGGGAGCGACGCCCGTGGTCGGTGCGCTTAATGGTGTCTGCCGAGGACGTCCCGATGGAATCAAGCATCGACAACGTCGTGGTCGTGGTCGTGGTCGAAAAGCGTGACCATGAGACGATCCGAGACACTCATCGGGCTGGCATCCTCGAACATGATCCTAGGTGCCACTATGACTGTCACGGCGAAGCCTGCCGGGCGAGAACCCTGTCACCTTGACAGTCAGCTCCGACTTGTCCTTCCGCCGGGGGCGCACCGGCGGAAGGACTGTCCACTCGATATCCCTTCGGGCCGTGCTGGACCGGCCTGCGCCCGGGGCGGATCGGGCCGTGGGCGTGTCAGCGGGTGATGGCTACCTTCAGGGCCTTGGTCTCCGCTGCGCGGCCGAAGGTGTCGTAGGCGTCGACGATGGCTTCGAACGTGAAGCGGTGGCTCACGAACTTCTCCGGTGTGAGCCTGCCCTGGGCGACCAGTTTGAGCAGCATCGGCGTCGTGGTGGCACTCACCAGGCCGGTGGTGAGCGCGATGTCCTTGATCCACAGATCCTGGAGTTTCAGCTCCACCGACTTGCCGTGCACGCCGACATTCGCCACTGTCCCGCCGGCGCGGACGAGCTCAGTGGCCATCTGGAATGTCGCCGACATGCCCACGGCCTCGATCGCGACGTCCACGCCCAGTCCGTCGGTCATGGCCAGCACCTCGTCCTTCCAGTCCGCATCGCCGCTGTTGACGCCGTCGGTGGCGCCGAAGAACTTGGCCTGCTGAATCCGGTTTTGGTCGAGGTCTATGGCGATGATACGAGAGGCGCCGTAGAGCCCGGCGGTCATCATCGCCGACAGGCCCACCGGTCCGGCACCGATGACGGCGACGACGTCGCCGGGCTCGACGCGGCCGTTGCGCACCCCGATCTCAAAGCCCGTGGGCAAGATGTCGGAGAGCATGACCGCGGCTTCGTCGCTAACCCCCGCCGGCATCTTGTGCAGGGAGTTCTCCGCGAAGGGTACGCGCACGTACTCCGCCTGAGTGCCGTCGATGAGGTGGCCGAAGATCCAGCCGATGCCAGAGGTGCCCTCGTCGTCCAGGCAGTGCGAGGGCAGCTGCTGGTGACAGTAGGAGCATGAGCCGCACGAGGTGACGCAGGAGATGATCACGCGGTCCCCCACGGCGAGCTTGCTCACCGCCGGGCCGACCTCGGTGATCGTTCCGACACCTTCGTGTCCTAGAATCCGCCCGTCGGTCACCGCCGGGACGTCCCCCTTCAGGATGTGCAGGTCGGTGCCGCAGATCGTGGTGATGTCCACCTGGACGATCGCGTCGGTTGGGTTGATGATCTTCGGGTCGGGGACGTGTTCCCACGCCTTCTGACCGGGTCCGTGGTACACCAGAGCCTTCATTAGGTGACTTCCTTGTCGTCGCGTGCCGGTACTCCCGTAGGAGACGATTGATCAAATGCCGGCAATCAGACGGCAACCCGTCCGCGGGACCGGCGACTGAGCACTGAATATGCCAACGCGACCTCCCGGTGAGTAAACGTCCGTGTCGGTACGGAACGCCACCGGGGTCCGGAGCAACGCCTAT
>Ga0302229_10001246_pt1 | contig 19460 bp, 22 predicted proteins | sample II_Palsa_N1_3_FD_193518 | JGI IMG/M metagenome (GOLD analysis project Ga0302229, IMG submission 193518) | Peat permafrost microbial communities from Stordalen Mire near Abisko, Sweden - II_Palsa_N1_3 | ecosystem: Environmental > Terrestrial > Soil > Palsa > Peat permafrost | place: Sweden... | reverse complement strand
GGACCTGCGGGAGATCGCCCGCGGCATCCACCCGGCGATCTTGTCCGAGGGCGGGCTAGGGCCGGCCCTGCGCACGCTGGCCCGCCGGGCCGCGGTCGCGGTCGAGCTCGAGGTGGCCGGGATTACACGGCTGCCGGAGGCGGTCGAGGTGGCGGCGTATTACGTCGTCTCCGAGGCGCTCACCAACGCGACCAAGTATGCGAACGCCTCGGTCGTGAGTGTCGCGGTCGAGGAACGGGCCGGCGGCCTGCACCTGTCGGTTCGTGACGACGGCGCGGGCGGCGCCGATCCCGCCCGCGGCTCGGGCCTGATCGGCCTCCGCGACCGGGCCGAAGCACTGGGCGGATCGCTCGAGGTCAGCAGCCCTCCTGGCCACGGGACGCTGATCCGTGTCCGGCTCCCGCTGCGGCTGCACTGACACTAACAAACGCCCGTTGACCCTCAGCGGGCTGCCCTGGGATACGCCTGCCCACTTGCGACATGACGCGACACTGATTATCGTACCGATGTATCGAATCGATATATCGGACCGACAGTTTGCCGTAGCCGGGCTGACGTGGGAGCTGCGATGAGGCGGATCGACTACGACACCGAGCAGTACCAGGACTACGCGCGTGGCCGCGCGCTCACCGGACCCCAGCTGCAGGCCTGGATCAGCGCCTACGCAGCCCTGCTGCCCGAACGGCGCCCGCTGGCGGGGCTGGACGTCGGCTCAGGGACGGGCAGGTTCACCCCCGCGCTGGCGCGAGCGTTCGGGCCGGTGACCGGCGTCGAGCCGTCGGTCCGCATGCGCGAGATAGCCCAAGCGCAGTCCCGCCATCCCGGTGTGCGGTACCTGGCAGGCTCCGCCGAGGACCTGCCAGTGCCGTCCGGCAGCGCCGACTACGCTCTGATGTTCTTGTCCTGGCACCACGTCCAGGACAAGAACCGGGCCGTCCGGGAGCTGGCCAGGGTGCTCAGGCCCGCCGGGCGGCTGCTCCTGCGCTCGAATTTCAGCGACCACATCCCCCCGTCAGGGTGGTGGCTGGAGCACTTCCCCCGCGGGTTCGAGGTGGACGCCGCGATGTTTCAGCCGCTGCATGAGGTGATCGCGACCTTCACCTCGGCCGGCTGGCGCGTGGCCAGCTTCGGCAGGGTCACCGAGCCGTCCTCCGGCACCCGTGCTGACATGCTCCCACGGCTGCGCCTGCGCACCCATTCGACCTTCGCTCACTTCACGCCCGACGAGCTGGAGACCGGCTTTCTCCGCCTGGAGCAGGTGATCGCCGCAGATCCCGGCGCACCGGCGCCCGCAGATCGTGCGACCCTGCTCACGCTCGAACGGCGCTAACCCTCCTGGCCACGCGCCCCATGTAGTGCAGGCCTCCGAGGTGGCGCTCCACCTCCCGGGCCGCGCCGTCGGCGTCCCAGGCGCTCAACTCGCGCAGCAGCCTGCGGCGCGAGCTCAGGATCATGCCGTCGGCCGCCGGACCGACCGTCATGACGAGGTCCTGCAGCCGTTCGGCGGCCGAGCTCACCAGCCGCGCCAGGTCGCGATCACCAGTCACATCGCCCAGCATGGTGAACAACTCGGCGTGAGCGGTGACCTTACGCTCCCAGTCGTACCGGGCCGACAAGCCGGACGCCCGCTCGACGCTGGCGTGCAGGGCGTTCAGTTGCTGCGGGGTCATCTGCCTGCAAGCGATGCGGGTGGCCGCCGACAGCAGCGAGATCATCGCGTCCTGCGTCATGGCCCCATCATCACGTGTTCCGGCCGCCATGTCGTCACGGCGGGCGGCCAACTCCGGTTACCTGCTAGCAGGTAACCGCGGATCTGGCTAGCGGGGGTCCGCGGATGGCCGCTGGCAGCGATGTGACGAGGCCGGGTGTTGCGAGATCGTCGAGCAGGGTAAGGCATTCACCGAGGAGGTGGCGAGATGGCGGACGCAAACCCATGGCGCTCGACCGGGGCCGAACGCACGAACTGGCGTGATCACGCCGCCTGCAGCCACCAAGATCCTGAACTGTTCTTCCCGGTCAGTACGTCAGGGGCGTCCCTGAGCGACATCGAGGCGGCCAAGCGCATATGCCAGCGCTGCCCGGTCACGACAGCGTGCCTGCGCCGGGCCCTAGACCTCGGACAAGTTTCCGGTATCTGGGGCGGCACCACAGAGGAAGAACGGCGCGCCCTACGGCGCGCACCGGTGCCGCGCTGACCGGCCGAACCAGTCCCGCCGGGGCTGCGCCCAAGACTCAAGACAAGCAAGAGAGAGGGAACGGCCATGGTAGGAGCGAATGGCAGCGATGCCCGCACGACGGTGGCGGTGCTCGGCGCCGGGATCATGGGGTCGGCGATGACCCGCAACCTAGCGGCCGCGGGCCTGAACACGCGAGTATGGGACCGGTCAGCAGCGGCGACCGCCCCGCTGGCCGCCGCGGGCGCGGTCGTGGCGCCGTCGGCGCCAGAGGCGGTGCGGGACGCGGACGTGGTGATCACGATGCTGCCCACCGCCGATGCCGTGGAGTCGGTGATCTTCGACGGCGGCGTGGCCGACGCATTCGCGGATGGATGCGTGTGGGCGCAGATGGGCACGATCGGCATCGAGTCAACCCTGCGCATCAGGGACCGGCTGGCCGCGCAGCGGCCTAGCGTGATATTCGTGGACGCCCCGGTGTCCGGCAGCAAGGGACCGGCCGAACAGGGCCAGCTGCTCATCCTGGCGTCGGGGTCGGCCGCGGCTGCTGACCGGGTTGACCCGGTGTTCGACATCCTCGGCCGCAAGACCGTCTGGCTGGGCCAGGTCGGCCAGGGCAGCGTGGTGAAGCTGGTCGTCAACACCTACATGTCCATCCTCATCGAGGGCGTAGCCGAGACCATGGAGCTCGCCGACCGGCTCGGTATCAGTCACGAGCAACTCGCCGAAGCCATCGAGGGCGGCCCGCTGGACGCCCCGATCGCCGACGCCAAGCTCCACAAGATCGACCGCGGTGATTATGCTCCGGAGTTCCCGCTGGAGTGGGCGCTGAAGGACGTGGACCTTGCGATCAGTGCCGCGGGTGACCAGACGCCGCCGCTGCTGGCCGCGCTCTCTCGCCAGTGGCATGCCGCCGTGGCTGCCGGGCACGGCCGCCAGGACGTCAGCGCCGCCCGCCTGGCCCTGCCCAGCGCAAGCCCGGCAAGTTAACCGGCTCTTCGAAGTTAACCAGGATGGGGTTTGGCCCGGTTACCGGGTGTTCCCTTTGCTAGTTGCGGTGCGTGATTTGCCGGCTGGCGCGGGTGCAGGCGATGCGGACGCGTCTGCGCTGGGTTGGCGGGGTTACTTAAGGCGCCCGTAGTGCTGAAGTTATGCGCTTCGTTGCTGGTCCGTGTGGTCGCTGCGGGCGAGAGCGGCGTCGGCGGGCGACGCGGACGGCGGTCGGCTGTGGTACGGCGCTCACTTGCCGACCTGTCGCGCGAACCGATCCGGTTATGCCCCGTTATGTCTGAACTTAACATTGAGACATCCCGAGCGTCGACCATGATCGCGGGCACTTTTGGTCCATATTTGGCCATTTCTGCCCGTGATCATGAAAAGGACCCGATCCGAGGGCTTCTGGCGTTGGATGATAACCCGTTGAGCGTCTGCTGCTGCATGATCTACGCTCTGCTTGCCGCCGCAGCGGGCGCCGCAGCGGGCGCCGTAGCGCGCGGCGCAGCCGGCCAGGAAGGAGGCGTTTGATGTTCATCCGCCCTCCGGCGCCTCCGAGGATCCGGGCCTAGCCGATCCCCGGTCGCGCCTGTGCCGAGCAGAGGAATGCAATGACTCCTGGTTCCCGAACCATCTTGAGCGACGACCTCGTACGCGCCGCGGCCGCCGCGGCTCCGATCACCGAGTCCTCCCGGACCGACGACATCCCGGCCAGCTTCGACGAGCGGACCGTCCTGACCACGATGCTGGACTACGTCCGTGACACCGTGCACGTGAAGTGCGCTGGCCTCACCGATGAGCAGGCCCGCCGCGCGCCGCTGCCCGGCTCCCCGCTCACGACCATCTCCAGCCTGGTCAGCCATCTGCGCTGGGTGGAGTACTACTGGATCCGGGTGGTCCTCCTCGGCGAGGAGAACCACACGCCGAGCACCGAGGATGACCCTGACCGCGAGATGCGCGTGGCCCTGGACATCCCCCTCACCCGGCTGCTGGCTGAGTACCGGGCCAGCTGCGGTCAGCTCAGGCAGCTGGTGGCCGCACTGGACCTCGATACTCCGTCCCGGGGCACGCTGAGCTGGCGCGAAGAGTCTGTCACGCTGCGATGGGTGCTCTTCCACCTGATCGAGGAGACCGCACGGCACAACGGCCACATCGACATCCTCAGGGAGATGGCCGACGGCGTGACCGGCAGGTAAGGCCCGCAGCGCGGGCCGCGTCTGCACGCTTACGGCAACGGGAGCTCCCTCGCCGCCGACTGCGCCTATGGTGAATTAGCATCGCCGGTCGGCCGGGGCGCGGCATCGCCGCCAGCCCCCGTGGCCCCTGGATGCTCGCTGCGGTCTCCGGATTACCGCTAGCAGGTAGCGGGGGTCCGGGCGCCTGCGGTAAGGACAGTGCCGCGGTGATGCGCAATGGTTGACGATAAGCAGCAAACGACCGGCAAACAGAAGGATGCACACTCGTGGCCATCACCGACCGGGCGCAGACGACAGGGAGCACGGCCGGGACTCGATGTGCGCGGAGTCTGCCGCGCGGTGGTGCTCGTGATCGATAATCGGGGTGTGACGGCACCCGCGAACAGAGCCGGAGCGGCGGCGGGCCGGCCCGCGGCCCGGGTGGTGCTGGCCGATGATGACGTGCTGCTGCGGGAGGGCCTGGCCAGCTTGCTGGACCGGTCGGGGTTCGATGTGGTCGGCCAGGCGGGCAACGGGGTGGAGTTGCTGGCGCAGGTCCGTGCGGAGCGTCCGGAGCTGGCGGTGATCGATATCCGGATGCCGCCCGGGCATGGCACGGAGGGGTTGCAGGCGGCGCGGGTGATCCGCGCGGAGCTGCCGGGTACGGCGATCATCGTGCTGTCCGCCCATGTGGAGGTGGAGGAGGCGATGGAGCTGCTGGCCGGGGGGGCGGGTACCGGGTACCTGCTGAAGAGCCGGGTGACCGATGTGGCGGAGTTCATCGAGACGGTGGGGCGGATCGCGGCGGGCGGGTCGGTGGTGGACCCGTCGCTGGTGCAGGAGCTGATCCGGGCGCGGCGGCGAAGTGATCCGCTGGACGTGCTGTCGCCGCGGGAGCGTGAGGTGCTCGCGCTGATGGCCGAGGGCGCGTCCAACGCGGGCATCGCCCGGCGGATCTTCGTCACCGAGGGCACGGTCGAAAAGCATGTCCGCGGCATCTTGACCAAGCTGGACCTGCCCGAGAACGACACCGAGCACCGCCGGGTACTGGCCGTCCTGAGGTACCTCGAAACCCGCTAAGAAACCAGCCGCAGACCGTCTGAGGCGACCGACCTCGTGAGCCGGCCGGCTCGGATCGCACCCTGTCATTGGCTCGGCCCCAGCTGAGAGTGTCCCGGAAGGTTGCTGCAGGTGGCCCGATTTTCACCGGGGTTTCACAAACCGGCCGCACGCTGCACTTACCGACGTAAGGAGAAGCCAAATGAGCACGATGATCTGTCCAACCGCTCCCGCCAGCGTGCAGCCCGGCCGACTACTCGGCGCGCGGCAGCTAGCCGACGTGGTGCAGCGCCTGGCGGCCCGCCCCGCGGACTGGATCGCGCGGGTCCGACTGAACACTGCGGGCCGTTGGTATGAGCGGATCCACCTCGACGACAGCCACGAAGTCTGGGTGATCAGCTGGCTGCCGGGCCAGGCCACCGGGTTTCATGATCATGGCGGGTCGGCCGGCGCGTTCGCCGTAGTCTGGGGAACCTTGACGGAGCACCGGGTCACAGGCGCCGCGGCGACCGGGCACGTGCTGGCGAAGCCGGTCGGAGCGGGCGGTTCGTGTGCGTTCGGTCCCCGGTACATCCATGACGTGCGCAACGCCGCCACCTCGGCGCTGGCGGTTAGCGTGCACGCATACTCGCCGCCGCTGCCGCAGATGACCCGCTACGACCTCACGCCGGCCGGCCTGGTGAAGCTCGATACCGAGGGCGCCGCCGCGTGGTGACGGCTGGCGGTTTTACGGCGTGTGATCGAGGATGCGGCTGATATTCCGCGCCGACAGCTCCGACTTGGCCAAGAATCCGGCGGCCGGGCTTTCGTCGATCAGTTCCCTATAGTCTGCTTCGGCTCCGGTCGAAATCAAGATCACTTCGGCGTCGCCGCCCGGCCGTCCTGGGTGAGGAGGCGGGCTAGGTCAAAGCCGCTCTCCTCCCCCAGCCCGATGTCGACCAGGCTGACGTCCGGCAGCAGCGCGCGGGCCTGCCGCAGCGCCTCGGCGATGCTCGAGGCCACACCCACGACCGTCACGCCCTCTCGCTCCAGGAGAAGCCTCGCGGCATCGAGGAAGGCCCCGTTGTCATCAACGATCAGGCATCGTAGCGGCATGTGATCAGACTGCCACGGATACGGCATCAGCCGCATTGCGGCTAGCAGGAACTTCGGCCATGACTCCAGCCTCGGTCGACAACTCGCGTTCAAGGCGTTCAAGCAGCGCGGCGAATTGCGGCTGATTGGCCTTCAGCAGCGTGCGCACGTAATTCATGTTTTCCTGCGCCCGGTCAGCGATAGCCACGAGCCGCTCCCTTCGATTTTCGGTCGTTCCCTACTGCGCCGCGCTGCTTGTCCTTCACCATCGCGCATCGGCATGGCACTGTCGTCCCGGCAGGCACCCGGTCTTGCTATCTGCTAGCGGTAATACGTAACCGGCGGGCAGCGGCCACCGGGTGGTCACCGGCTTCACCGCGGCGGCTAGTCGTCGGCACCGATGACCTGGAAGTCCTGGTTGACGAAGATGTGGTGGGGCCAGTTGACGCCGATGTTGTGCACCTCGTAATCGCCGTTGCCCAGTTCCACGACACGGTCCACGATGCCGCCCGGGTAGGCGGCCAGCGCCGCTTCGGTCGCCTTGGCCGCGGTGGTCCCGCTGGCGAGCGTCCCCGACCCTTGGGTGTAGTCCGAGGGGATCGTGCCGACCTTCTCGGTGGAGCCCTGCGTGCCCTGGGTGTAGCCGATCGTCTTTCCGCCCGGGTTCGATCCGCTGGTGGCGGGCGGCTGCACGATGATCTGGGTAGCGGTGATGGTCGTGTTGTCGGTGGCGCCCAGCACCAGGACGGGTTCACCGGTGGTGACGGCGGCGGACGTGGCCGTGCTCGTGCCCTTTTCATAGGTGGTGGAGGAGGCCTCCTTGACCGTCACCTTCTCGCCGGTCGCGGTGGTCAGCGTGAACCCGGAGGAGGACACGCTGGTGATCGTGCCGACTGACCCGCCCGCGGCCGGGCCGGACCGGGCGTTGGAACCGCTGCCAGATCCGAACCCACCGGCCGGGCTGCTGCTGGCGGTGGGCGCGGCCGAGGACGACGAGCTGCCGGCGGCGGGCGCGGCCGACGAGCCGTTGGTGCTGGCCGTGCTCGATGTGCTGCTGCCGCAGGCGGTCACCGTGGCGATCGCGACCGCCGCGGCTCCGGTCGCGATGACTTTGCTGCGTTTGCTGGAAAACATGCGCCTAACTCCTGTCGTCGAGAATCCTTGATCTCAGGTATCGCAGGCCGGGCCGGAAATGCCTTGGAAAAGGCCCGAAAGGTGCGTGTAAGGTTGTGCAGCGCGGGCTGACCGCAAGAAATTCGCAACCTTTCCGCAAGGGTATGCCAAGGCATTCGGAAATGGCCGCCGAAAGTATTGCGGCTATCGGGTACCGGATAATTCCCGCTGGCCGGTAGAGATAATTGCGCCTGAGGCAAATCTCCACGGTGCCGGGTCGGTAACGGTAACGGCCCGGGTCCTGGCGTTGCCCGGGTGACGCTGCGTCAGGCGCGTGGCTTGCTCGGGTCGAGGGGCACGGACTTGGAGTCGATCAGGCTGAATGAGGTGGCTTCCGGCGGCGTGACGGCGTTCAGCGACCAGTCGGTCAGGACGCGCATCCGGTTTCCGGCCATGGCAGACAGGTGATAGACCCGGGTGACGGCGTTCGCCGGCGGCCCGGACAGCGGGATATTCAGCGGGTTGGCGGCGGCCGCCGTTCCGCCCAGGTCGACCAGGAAGCCCAGATCGTGGTGCTTGTAAGGCTCCGCCTTCCCGGTGCCGAGGGAGGCCGCGACGTTCCGAGCGACCAACTTGCCCTGCCGCTGGGCGTGCTGGGCGGTCATGCCGCAAATCTGGCCCGGCCGGGTCAGGTCGGGTACGGCGGCGCAGTCCCCGCACGCGTAGATATCAGGTGCGCCGGGCACGGTCATGAACTCATCGACCACCAGGCGCCCGCGGTTGGTGTCCAGGTTCAGGTCGCTCACCAGCGGGTCGGCGCGGACCCCGACGCACCAGATCAGCGAGCGTGTTGCCACCTTCTCCCCGGTGGACAGCTGCACCTGCCCGTCCAGCGCTTCGGCGACCGACTGCCCGGTGCGCACCTCGACGCCGCGCCGCCGCAGCACCCGGTCGGCGGTCTTGGACAGTCGCGGATCGAGTTCGGGCAGCAGCCGCGGGGCGGTGTCCAGCAACAGCCAGCGGATCTGCTGGCCGGCCAGGCCAGGCAGGGTCTTGGCCAGCCGGGTGGTCATCAGCTGGCCCTGCGCCGTGACCTCGGTGCCGGTGTAACCCGCGCCGACCACGACGAAGGTACAGCGCGCCTGCCGTTCGGCGGGGTCAGTAGCGACGGCGGCCAGTTCGAGCTGGCGGGTGATGTTGTCACGCAGGTAGAGCGCCTCGGCGATATCACGGAACCCGTGCGCGTAGTCGGCGATGCCGGGGATGGGCAGCAGCTTGTTCACGCTGCCTACGGTCAGGATGAGCCGGTCGTAGCTCACCTGGCCCGCCGCGCCCTCCGGCCCGGCCCAGCTCACAATCTTCTGCTTGGCGTCAACTTCCTGCATCGTGCCGAGCACGAACCTGGCCCGGCGTAGCCGGCGGGGCAGCCCGACGCAGATGTGCCGCGGGTCGACCAGCCCGCTGCCGACCTGAGGCATCAGCGGCAGGTACAGGAAGTAGTCAGTCGAATTGATCACCACGATCTCGGTCGTGGCACCGACCAGCCGCAGCAGCTCCCGCGCGGCGTTAAAGCCGGCGAAACCCGCCCCCACGATGACGACGCGATGTGCTTTCGACCGGTCCGGCATGTCGGTTCGCCTCCGCTGGTGGTGTCACTCCCGTGGGAGCGTGCCTGACGGCAGGTTCACGTCAATTGTCCTGCCGGGCAAGGCTGCGTTCGCATCTGCCCCCGCACAACTCCAACTGGCCAGCCGAGGCTAGCGGGTGATGGGAAAGCGGCGGGCCAGGTCGGCACGGGCGGCGGCGTCGAGCCGGACGTCGGCGGCGGCCAGGTCCTCGGCGAGGTGGGCGCGGGTGCGGGTGCGGGTGCCCGGGATGAGCAGGATGTTCGGGGCGAGATCCAGCAGCCAGGCGAGCGCGACCTGCACCGGCGTCGCGCCGAGCCGTGCGGCCACGGCGGCCAGCACGGGGTCGGCGAGCAGCCGGCGCCGCTCCTCGCCGGGCAAGCCCAGCGGGCAGAAGGGCACGAACGCGATGTCCCGCGCCTCGCACTCGGTGAGGACGTCCCGGGACCGCTGGTCGGCCAGGTTGAACAGGTTCTGCACGCAGACGATCTCCGTCTGGGCGGTCGCCCGCAGCAGGTGCCGCCGGGAGATGTTGCTGAGCCCGACGCCGTCGATCAGCCCTTCCTCCCGGGCCCGGGCCAGCGCCGCGAGCTGGGCGTCGAACCCCTGGCCCGGCGGCTCGGACGGGTCCATCATGCGCAGGTTCACGGCCGCCAGCCGGCCGGCGGCGAGCGTGACGAGGTTGCCCTCGATGCCCTCGCGCAGCTCGGCGCCGCCCCGGCCGGCCACCTTGCTCACGATCGCCAGTCCGTCTGGGTAGGGATACAGCGCCTCGCGGATGAGCTCGTTCACCGTGCCCGCCCCGTAGAACTGCGCGGTGTCGATGTGGTCTACTCCGGCCGCGACGGCCGCGCGCAGCACCTGCAGCGCCTCATCGCGATCGCGCGATCGCGGCCCGAAAAACCCGTCGCCGGCGAGCTGCATCGCCCCGTACCCGGCCCGGCGCACGCGCCACGGGCAGAGCGCAAAGGATCCGCCCAGAGGCTCAGGCACCGTAGGCGGGCATGACCGCACCGCTGACCGGCGCGGCAGCGTCGCTCACCAGGTAGACGATGATGTCGGCGACCGCCTCCGGCGGGACCGCGTGCGCCAGCAGCTCCGGCGTGAGGTACGGACGGTTCTTGGCGGTGTCGAGCAGCTGCGGCGCGACGGCGTTCACGCGGATCCCGAGCGGGCGCAGCTCCAGGTCGAGCACGCGGGTGAGGTGGGCCAGGGCCGCCTTGCTGATGGCATAGGTGGCCATCCCGGCGGTCGGCTCCAGGCCCGGACGGGCGGTCACGTGCACGATGGAGCCCGAACCGCGCTCGCGCAGGTAGGGAACCACCGCCTGGGTCAGCCAGAGCGCCGGGCCCACGTTGACCTCCATCATCAGCCGCAGGTCTTCGGGCGTCGCCGCGAGCGCATCGCCCAGGTGGTAGGTGCCGATGGTGTTCACCAGGATCTCGGGCGCGCCGACCTCGGCAGCGATCCGGTCCACGACGCTCCGGGCCGCGGCCGGGTCGGTCGGGTCGGCCGCCTCGCGCCTGATGGCGTCCGGCAGATCCTTCAGCCCCTCCTCGCTCCGGTCGACCCCGACCACGGTGAACCCGGCGGCCGCCAGCTTCTCCGCCGTCGCGCGGCCGAGCTCACCGCCCGCGCCGACCACGATCGCCACTCCCCCGCTCATGCCGCCACCTCCGTGGGAACCGCGCGGAAAACGAACGTCATGGCTCTCTCCCTCCGGACGACGAGCGGACCTGGTCGGTACGCGTGGGTCCAGACTCCCGGCCGGGTAGGTGAGAGGTCGTCACCGGATTCTGGTGATCTGCCGACGATCTACGGTGGGTTCGAGCTCAGGCCGGGATGGGACAGTGTGGGACGCTGGGGTTTTACTCTTCTGGTCTCGGCGTCAGGACTTCGAGTTCGGCATCTTCCTCATGTATGACCCTGGTGCTATTCGCTACCGGGGTCATATCCTCGTTCATCTCCGTTACCCGGAACGCAATATTCGCTGCCGAGTATTCTTGCAGGCGGATTGGTTCCGGTGGGGTATCCACGGTGTAGTAACGGCCATCTGACCCTTTGAAAACGTCACCTACCCGTAGATCTGTCGCGATCACTGGCACGGTGGATATATTTTCGGTCACTGCTTCCCTCGCTCCCTAGCGGCTATCCGGCGTCGAGAGTGGATGATAGCCGGGGGTCGCTGAGAGGATGAGGCTGAGGTGTCTGTCGTTGCCACCGGGACCCCCGGCCGTGCGGCGAAAGGCGGGTGCGAGCAGGCCGAGGGCGCGGGCCTCCTCCACGGCCTGGGTCCGGCTGCGGGCGCCGAGCTTGGCGTACAGGTGCCGCTGGTGCGTCTTGACCGTGTTCACCGACAGGTACAGCTCGTCGGCGATCTCCCGCGCGGACAGGTTAGTCGGCAGGTATTGCAGCACCCGGGTCTCGCCCTGGGTCAGGGCCACGCGGCGGCGTCCCGCGAAGGTCAGGGGGCGCCCGGCGCCGGCCGGTTCGCCGAGCGCGCCGCGAGCGATGGCCCCTAGCAAGAACGCGGCCATCACCCAGACCCGCTCGGCCCCCAGCACGTCGGGGACCGGCATCAGCGCGGCCGACGCCGACCGGTCCGTACGGGCCGTACGGGCCGACGGCTTACCGTTGGCGTGTGCTCTCGGGGAGGAGCCGGTGATCATCGCGGCCGGGCTCGCCATCTTGATTCCTTCCGCCGGGTTGGTCCTTGTCAACGGAGAAGCAAAAAGAGGCGGCACGGCGCAACATCGAGAAGGCTCGTGAGGTCGAGAGCGAGCGTGCTCACGGAGAAGACATTCCGCGCAGTACGGAGGGCCTGAGCACGGCGGAAAAGGATCGCCTGCCGGTCGCGGAGTTCGCCTTTCCCTCCGAACGCAAAGAACCCCTCACCGATGCGGCGCACGTGCGGAACGCGATAGCGCGCTTCGACCAGGTGGAAGGGGTTACCGACGAGGAGCGGGACCGAGCCTGGGAGCGGATCCGGGCCGCGGCCAGCAGGTACGACGTCCACATCTCGGAGAATGACTGGCGCGACCTGTTCGTGGGGGGAAAAGAAAGAAAGCAATGAGGTTTTTCACGCTCGAGGTGTAACGCGCCCAGGCATGCCGGGCAAGCACCACGGCCGTTCCGAAGAAAAGGGAATCCCGCCATGCTCGAATCGCTCAGCACGCCGCTGATCCCGCGGATGCTGGCGTGAGGACGGCGGCCAGAGTGCGCCGGCCGCCGCGGGTCCCGCAGTGGCTCACCGAGCTCGCCCAGTCGAGTAGTGGCCCGGTGCCGTGGGCCCAGATGGGCCACGCCGTGCTGGCGATCGCCGTGCCGATGGCCGTCGGCCTGGCCTCCGGGCACCTAGCCCCCGGGGTACTCGCGGGGGTGGGCGGGCTGATCGGCACGACGGCCGACCGGGCCGGTCCCTACCTGATGAGGGTGCGGCGGATCGCGCAGCCGGTACCGTGATCGGCGCGAGCGTCGGCGCCCTGATCCTGGCCTCCCGGCCGCCGGGACCGCTCCTGGTGATATGGCTGGCGCTGTTCGCGCTGGCGCTGCCCTACGGGCAGAGCCGTAACTACGGCCTGTTCACCGTCTTCTTCGCCCCGCTGGTCGTGTTGCTCATCGACCTGCTCGCCAATGACGGCTGGCATCTGGCCCAGGACAGGCTGATCGACGCGCTGCTCGGCTGCGGCATCGCGCTGCTCATCGGCTACGCGCCGTGGCCATCGAGCTGGCATGGCAGCTGGCGTCCCACGCACGCTCAAGAGGGAGACCGCCATGCAAGCAGCCACGGTCAGCGCGAACGCGGCAGCGCCGGGCAGGCGTGCCGGCTACGCCCTGACCGCCGGGGTGCTGGTGGCGGTGATGCTCGGCGGCACCCTGCCTATCCCGCTGTATGTGGGAGGCATAAGCTGCGCTGGTCGTTAGTTGTCAGATAGCAACTACTAATGTTTCGTGACGCTGAAGCTGGGGTGATCGTGGTGTCTGGGCTGAGCCGGCGGCGCCAGTACCTGGTGCTGGCCATCTGCTGCCTGAGCCTGTTCATCGTCGGCCTGGACGCGACGATCGTGAACGTGGCACTGCCGTCCATCGGCCGGGAGCTGCACTCGTCGGTCTCCGGCCTGCAGTGGACGATCGACGCGTACTCGCTGGTGCTCGCGAGCCTGCTGATGTTGTCCGGGTCGACCGCGGACCGGGTGGGCCGGCGGCGCACCTTCCAGACCGGGCTGGCGCTGTTCACGCTCGGGTCGCTGCTGTGCAGCATCGCCCCCGGACTGGGCTGGCTGGTAGCGTTCCGGATGCTGCAGGCGGTCGGCGGGTCGATGCTCAACCCGGTCGCGATGTCGATCATCACCAACACCTTCACCGAGCCCGCCGAACGGGCCCGGGCGATCGGCGTGTGGGGCGGGGTGTTCGGGCTCAGCATGGCGATGGGACCCGTCCTGGGCGGCGCACTGGTCGACGCGGTGGGCTGGCGCGGGGTGTTCTGGGTGAACATCCCGGTGGGGATCGCGGCGCTCGTGCTCACCGCCTTGTTCGTGCCGGAGTCCAAGGCGGCCCGGCCCAGGCGCCCCGATCCGATCGGGCAGCTGCTGGTGATCGTCCTGCTCGGGTCGCTGACCTACGCGCTCATCGAAGGCCCCTCCTACGGCTGGGAATCGGTGCGGATCTTGTCCCTGCTGGCCGTGGCGGTGATCGCGCTAGGCGTTTTCCTCGGCTATGAGCCCCGCCGCCGCGAGCCGCTGGTCGACCTCAGGTTCTTCCGCAGCCTGCCGTTTTCCGGCGCGACCTTGACCGCGGTGAGCGCGATGGGCGCGCTGGGCGGGTTCTTGTTCCTCAATACGCTGTACCTGCAGGAGGTCCGGGGTTACCGGCCGCTGATCGCGGGGTTGTTCCTGCTGCCGATGGCGGCGGCGATGGCGGTGGGCGCCCCGCTGGCCGGCCGGATGGTCGCCCGGCGCGGGACCCGGAGGCCGCTGCTGGTCGCCGGGGCCGGGCTGATGGCCGCCGGCGTCCTGCTGACCGCGGTGACCGCGTCGACGTCGCCGGGTTACCTCATCGTGAGCTATCTGGTGTTCGGGATCGGCATGGGCATGGTGAACGCGCCGATCACGAACTCCGCGGTGTCCGGGATGCCCCGGGCCCAGGCCGGGGTCGCGGCCGGGATCGCGTCGTCCAGCCGTCAGGTCGGCCAGGTGCTCGGCGTGGCGGTCATGGGCTCGGTGCTGACCGCGAACCTGCACGGCCCGCTGCAGTCGGGGTTCACCGCCGCGACCCGCCCCGGCTGGTGGATCATTGCCGCCTGCGGGTTCGCCGTCATCGTGCTGGCCCTCATCACCACCGGCCAGCGGGGAAAGGCCAGCGCCGCGACAGCCGCGACCCTGGTCGACACCGCGCAGGACGCGGCGGACGCGGCGGAGAAGGTCCCCACCGCCTCAAGATAGGCGCTGGCCAGCAGCTTGCCGGATGGGAGCGTGGGTGGCGCCGTCGCTGTCGCGCACGGCAGCACCCCCATCAGTTGTCCCGCCAGATGGCGGCGTGGGATGGAAGCCGGATGTCAGCCGCGGTGTGCGGTGTCAGCGGGGCCACCTCCAGGAGCGCCCTCATCTCCGCGTACGGAGCCGATCTCCTCATCGGTCAGCGCCGCGCGGTCCTCGAAAAGCGCGACCAGATCGTCCAGGCCGAACGTCCGGGCGGTCTCGCCATTCGCGCCAGGTCGCCAGCCGCGACTCGTAGTCCGCTACCGCGATGCCCAGCGGCGCCTCGCCCAGGAACAGTCGCAGGGGCGGGTTCGGGGTGTCCACCAGCTGCAGCACGGCCTGGCGAGTCGCGGCCGGATCGCCCTGCGCCGGGAAGCGCCGGGCACGCGCCTGGACGGCCTGCTCACGGACCCGCTCGTAGGCGGGCAGCGGCGTTGCGTGCTTCGCGGAGGGGCCGGCCCAGTCCGTGGCGTAGCCGGTCGGCTCGATCGGCGTGACGGCCATCAAATACCCTTCCGTTCACCTCAGCGGGTTAGCATCCGGAGGTTATTTTCTTTTCCGTTCATGGAAATTCGATGCGGCCCGGCTAAGGCGGAATAGCCCTCGTGGCTTATTCCGCGCAGGTCGTCTTCATTTTGTCCTCGGCTCGAGTTTCCTGTACGCGCCAACGATCCCGCATAAGTCGTACGGCCGTCATCGCGGTCAGCAGGGTCTCGGCACTCATGCTGGCTTCAGTCGCTGAATTCCTGCTAGCGGGTAACGGCGATGGCCGTCTGCGGTGAAGACACAGCCATGCGGATCGGCGATCGTGAGTGATAACTCCCACCGTGATAACCCCCACCGTGGCTGATATCAGTCGTCCCGCACGACGGAAGGTGGACTAAATGAGGCGGCTCGTGCGCCTGCTCGCACCCAAGGCGGTGGCCTATGCGCACCGCGACTTGCCCGGCGGCATCTTCGACGCGGCCCAGGCCCGGATCAAGGCCGAGTCGAACCTGGTGACCGTCCGGGCTCCCGAGCGAACACCCGACCGGCCGTGTGTCGACTGCCTAGACCACCCGCCAGCCGCCGGGCGCACTAGGCCGGCCGTTGCTAGCAGGGTCGCGTTCTGGGTGGCGGCACTGATCTTGAGCATCACCATGCTCGGCACCACCCTGCCTACTCCTCTGTATGTCATCTACCAGGCCCAGTGGCATTTCTCCGCGGCCATCGTGACGGTGACCTTCGCCGTCTACGCCGTCGCGGTCCTGGCCACGTTGCTGCTGGCGGGGCGGTCCTCGGACCAGGCCGGACGCAAACCCGTGCTGGCCGCCGCCCTGGCTGCCAGCGCCCTGAGCACGATCGTGTTCATCCTGGCCCCCGACGTGGGAGTGCTGATCGTCGGCCGGATCCTGTCCGGGCTGTCCGCTGGCCTGATGACCGGCACCGCGACCGCCGCGCTCACCGAGCTGGTCCCGGCGTCGGCCAGCCGCCGGGCATCCCTGGTCGCCACGGCCGCGAACATGCTCGGCCTCGGGCTCGGCCCGCTCATCGCCGGCTTGTTCGCCCAGTACGCACCGGACCCCACCACCCTGGTGTTCGAGGTATACCTGGCCGTGCTGGCGCTCGCGGGCCTGTGCCTGCTCCTGGTACCAGAAACAGTGAGCCCGCGCCGCCGGCCCGCCCTGCGCTTCGCCGGCCTGGGCATCCCCGAGCGGGGCCGGAGCGAGTTCATCGCCGCCGCCGTGGCCGCGTTCGCCGCCTTCGCCCTGCTCGGGCTGTTCGCCGCGCTGGCGCCCACCTTCCTCGGCAACGACCTGCACCAGAACAGCCACGCCGTACAGGGTGGCGTCGTGTTCCTGCTGCTGGCGGTGGGAGCCCTGGCTCAGGTGGCGCTGGCCCGGTTCAACAGCCGCCGGGTCGTGATGGCTGGCCTAGGCGTATTCCTGGCCGGGCTGGCCCTGATCGTGGCCGCCCTCTCCCAAGCCGGCATGGCGCTGTTCCTGGCCGGGACGGTCGTGGGCGGGGTGGCCGTGGGTGCCGTCTTCCTGGGCAGTCTGGCCACCGCCAACCGCCTGGCCCCACCCGAACGGCGCAGTCATGCGCTATCCGCCTTCTTCGTGGCGTGCTACACCGGCCTGATCATCCCCGTGGTCGCCGTCGGGGTGGCCACGGAGTTCATCAGCGACTTCGCGGCCGTGCTCGCACTGTCCATCGTGCTCGCCGTCCTGTGCCTGTTCTCCTTCGCCCGCATCAGGAGCCCGCGCTAGCACGCGGCGTGGCAGGATGACCCTAGTGGAACTTGGCATCTTGTCGCTCGGCGACCTGCAGCGCGACCAGCGCACCGGCCGCCCGCACCGGGCGGTGGACCGGATGGCCGAGATTCTTGGCTACGCGGCGCTCGCAGACCAGCTGGGCTTGGACGTCTTCGCGCTCGGCGAACACCACAGCGCCGAATTCTTTACCTCCTCCCCGGCCGTGGTGCTGGCGGCCGCCGCGGCCAGGACCTCGCGGATCCGGCTGACCAGCGCGACCACCCTGCTCGGGGTGGCGGACCCGGTCCGGGTGTATGAGGACTTCGCCAGCCTGGACCTGATCAGCCGCGGCCGGGCGGAGGTCATCGCCGGCCGCAGTGCGTTCGTCGAGCCGTTCGCGCTGTTCGGCTACGACACCGCCGACTACGACGCCTTGTTCGCCGAGAAACTGGGCCTGCTGCTGGACATCCGCGCCCACGAGGAGGTCACCTGGGCCGGGCGGTTCCGCCCTCCGTTGCGGGAGGCCGCCGTGGTGCCCCGGGCCGTCCAGCAACCGCTGCCGGTCTGGGTCGGCGTCGGCGGGTCACCCGAGAGCGCTGAACGAGCTGGCCGCCTGGGCCTGCCGATGGTGCTTGGCTACATCGGCGGCACGCTCGGGCACCTGCGGCCGCTCGTGGATGCCTACCGCGCCGCGGGCGAACGCGCCGGACATCCGGACCAGCTCAAGGTGGCCCTGTCCACCCACTTCCACGCGGGCGCCGACCCGGCCAAGGCTCGCGCCGTTTACCCCTACTACCACGAGTACCTGCGTCCCAAGCGACCCGGCGGGCGCGGTTTCGTCGTCAGTCCCGCCGCGTTCGAGGCCGGCACCGGTCGCCACGGGGCGATCATGATCGGCTCCGCCGGCGAGATCACCGACAAGCTGCTCGACGCCGCCAAGGCCCTGGACCTGGACCGCATCTTCGCCCAGGGCGACTGGGGCGGCCTCCCCCCGGACCTGGTCGGGGAATCCATCGCCCGCTACGCCACCGAGATCGCTCCGGCCCTCCGCTCGTAGGGCCCGGTAGGTCGCCTCCCGGGCGTCTCGGCCGCTAAAACGACCCCGGCGTCCGGGTCCGGAAAGCTGCGAGGACCCCCGCGGCGGAAGCCTCTATCTCGGCGAGCTCGGCATGGAGCTTTCTGATCTCGTGCGCTCCCCAGACCGCCGAGTTGAACCGGTGATGCGTGATCGCCGTCACCATAAGGAATCGGGATTCGGCGGAGTCGAAACCACCATCCAGCCAATCCGTGCGCTCCATGTCGGCCTCCTACCTCCTGCCTCTCCGCGCTGCGGCCTTCTTTCACCGGCTTGTCAGCAAGCAGTCTTCGCAGTACCGCTACCAGGTAGGTGAGCTAGCCGACCGAGGCGCCTGAGGTGGCGGTACGGGCGAGCGGTATGACCTCGTCGGCGAACAGTCGTAGCTGTTCGCTGGTTTCCTGCTCGAGGACGAGATTGACGGTGTCGAACCGCTGGTCGGCGGCGAATTCGGCGATGATCTTGGCCCAGATGTCCGGGGTGGTACGGATCGGCTGAGCGCCGGGACCGGAACGAGGCCGGCTGGTCGTGTGCGGGGTGCCGGTCACGGCGCCGACGAGCTGGATGACACGGCGGATGCTGGCCGGGTCCCGGCCGGCGGCACGGGCCGCGCTGTCGATGCGGTCCTGGGCCGCCGGCTTGGTCTCGTAGCCGGTGGCGAGCGGCGCGATCCAGCCGTCCGCCTGGCGGCCGGTAACGTCGAGCATCTGCGGGCCGACGGCGCCGAGCCAGATGCCGATGCGGTGAGCGGGGGCGGGCCCGGTAGCCGCCGTGACGGGGTAGTACTGGCCGGGCAGGGTGATGGTGCGGCCGGGAAGCCACAGGGCGTGCAGTACGTCGATCGCCTCGCTGACGGCGGCCACGGCCTCGCGAGGGCTGCGCCGGGGGCCGCCCAGCCCGGCAATCTGGTCCCCGGCCCGGCCGGCCCCGAGGCCAAGCTCGAACCGGCCGCCGGAGAGCACGTCCAGGCTCGCGCTGGTCTTGGCTAGCATCTGGGCGGGGCGCAGCGGCAGGTTGGCGACGTCGGTCATGAACCGCAGGCGGCTGGTCTGGCCGATCAGGGCGCCGATCAGGGCGAAGGTGTCGAGAAAGTCCGGTACGTAGGGGTGGTCCTGGAAGGATACGTAGTCGAATCCGGCCGCCTCCGCCACCTGTACATGCTCACGCAGCTGTCCGAGGTCAGCGGCACGGGGAGAAAGGAAGACCCCGAACTGCAGTGTGTTCATGACGCCTCCCGGCGATTGTCGATGCCCTGGTCAAGACGTCATCCCTACTAAATATTCCTTAGTAACACAGGAATGTTTAGCGTCACCGTCCCGTTGAGGCTGGCATGAACGATATTCATCCTGTCTGTACGCGGTTCCATGCGGCGATCGAGCTGATCGGGGCCAAGTGGTCCGGGGCGGTGCTGCAGGCGCTGTTCACCGGCTCGCACCGGTTCGCTGATATCAGGGCCGCCAT
>Ga0302229_10001239_pt1 | contig 19504 bp, 19 predicted proteins | sample II_Palsa_N1_3_FD_193518 | JGI IMG/M metagenome (GOLD analysis project Ga0302229, IMG submission 193518) | Peat permafrost microbial communities from Stordalen Mire near Abisko, Sweden - II_Palsa_N1_3 | ecosystem: Environmental > Terrestrial > Soil > Palsa > Peat permafrost | place: Sweden... | reverse complement strand
AATAGTTCGATATCCTTACCACGTGCCCGCAACGGCGGCTCGTCGATCTGCAGCACGCACAGGCGGTGATACAGGTCCGAACGGAAACGCCCTTCGATCATCGCGGCATTCATATCGACGTGAGTGGCCGAGATGATGCGCACGTCGACGTCGATCGCGCCGTGGCCACCCAGCCGTTCGACCTTGCGCTCCTGCAGGAAGCGCAGCAGGCTCGCCTGGCTTTCGAGCGGCAGATCGCCGATTTCGTCGAGAAACAGGGTGCCGCCGTTGGCGGCTTCAACCCGGCCGATCTTGCGCTGGTTGGCGCCCGTGAAGGCACCGCGCTCATAGCCGAACAGTTCGGATTGCAACAGATGCGGCGGAATCGCGCCGCAGTTGATCGGCACAAAAGGCGCGCTGCGGCGTGACGAACGCTCGTGGATCGCCACCGCCGTGAGTTCCTTGCCGGTACCCGATTCGCCCGAGATAAACACCGGCGCATCGGTCATCGCCACCTTGCGGATCGAGCGGAACAGAGCGAGCATCGCGTCGCACGAACCGACCATTTCGCCCTCGGTGCCGCTCGGCGAGGCGTCGTTCGAGGCAGACTCGCCGAGCGAGATCATGCCGTAGGCGTGTCCCACCGAGTCGACGATCCTGTCGCCCGAGTAAGGCACCGTTACGTAATCGAAACAGTAGTCTCGCACGAGCCGGCGCAGCGCGGCGTCCTGCAGTTGGCCGGGCATGGTCGCGGCGACCCAGCCGACGTTCGGCATCGTCAGGCACGATTCGAACGCAGCGATCTCATGTTGCTGGAAATGGCTCGACAGATCGAGCAAACCGCCCGCGGCCATACCGGCGCGAACGGCACGACGGACATCGCGCGCCGAACCCACCACTTCGACATGCCAGCCGCGCTGGTGAAACCGCGTATTCAATTCCGCGCTAGGGTCACGCGAAACGTAAATCAGTTGCCGCGTTGCGGGTTCCATTATTCAGATCCTCTCGTCAACGAACGTTAAGGATGACGGCACGCACCTGAACAAGTTTCAGACACGTTGACTCAGCTCGGGATTCGCGCATAGCAAAAACCGAACGGCCATTCCATTCCGTGCGGACAGCTGATCCCCGAAAAGCGGCGTGTGTGATTGAGACGGCCCAGCTTCAGGCTTTTTTTAAATGTGACTCTGTTTTCGAGAGCTTACTATACGCGCGCCGCTTCGAAAACAAATATGCGAATTTAATCGCCTCGGACGCCGCTCAGCAAGGCTGGGCGGGCGTTGCACAAGTCTACGTATTCTGAATAAAACGTTTCCAGGAAGGCCGGCTACGTATCTACCCTGGCCTTTCGCGTACCGACGCTAATTGCGATTTATCGGTATTTCCTGCCACCCGTTTCAGGGCTGAAACGTTTTTGCCGCATTTTTGCGGATTCCCTTCTCACTGCTTACCTCACACCCAGACGCATCAACGGATTGCGCCTCATGGCACATGTTTCGCTAAAAGTCCTGCACCAAGGAGACACACCATGCGACTCGCTTTCCGCATCGACTTGCGCCACTTCCGGCCTCACGCCGCAATCTGCGCCGCATTGCTGATTGGTGCACTGCCCCCTGCCGTCAATGCACAGGAACCCGTCACTGCCAGTTCCCCCGATACCGGGTCCGTCACCCTCGCGAGCGTGACGCCCGCAGCGGCGACGGCCCCGGATACCGCGGCGGCCGATCCAGCCAACACCGCGAATCCCGCTGCCCAGCCCAGCGATCTCGCCGGCGACGCGCTGAGCATCCCGGCCGACGCGGTCGCGGCGAACGATCTGGTGCTCGACGATCAGGCGTTGTCGCAACAGCGCGGCGGCTTCGGCGGCATGGTGATGGTCGCCGCCACGCCGCAACTGATGCGCAGCAGCAACAACGGCGGCAACGGCGTGACGCTGTGGGACGAAATCGCCCCGCCCTCGCCGCTGCCGATTCCCGTCGACGTGGCCCGCTCGGCACAGGGCAACGTGACCACCTATCAGCGCAATTAGCTGAACGACGCCCGCCCGCTGCCCGCTAAAAAAACGGCACCGAACGATCGTCTGCCAGCAAGGAACCGACATGAACGCCTCAACCCAGATGCCACGCCTGCGCAGCGACCACACCGCGCTGCTCTGCGTACTGTGCAGCGTGCTCGCCGCCGGCGCCGCGATGCCCGCCGCCGCGCAGCAGGCGACGCAGCCCGGCAACCTGATTATCGAGCGCGACGTCACTCCGCGTGATGCGTTCGTGCCGGTGCCGAAGAACGACGATCCGATCGGCGTGCAGGTCCAGACGTTCCCGACGGCCGCTTTCGACGCCGCGATCGGCTCGATGGCGAGCGATCTCGACCTGAACGGCGCGCACGGCACCGCGGGCATCGCGGGCAATGGCTTCATGCCGGCGCTGGTCGGCAGCAACGGGCTCGAACACCTGCTCGCGGGCAACGGCAACGGCAGCGGCCTGCCGGTCGGTGCGGCGGCCGGCCTGAGCGGCGGTGCGGGCGGAATCGGCAGCACGATTACGCAGACCGTCACCGGCGCCCTCGCCCCGCTCGGCGCAGCAATGGGAGCGATCAAATGACAACGTCCCGCGCTCCGGCCATGCACACCTTGCCGTCACGCCAGCCCGTACGGACGCTGATCGCCCTCGCGCTGCTCGGTTGGGCCAGCTTCGCGGCCCACGCCCAGACGCTGCCCGCCCTGGTGGACGCGCAGTCGCTGATCGGCAGCGGCGTCGCGAACGGCGCCATGGGAGTCGTGGCCGTCAACGAGGCATCCGGGCTCGACAACGTGCAGGCCAATCAGGGCGTCCTCATGAATGGGCCCGCGCCCATCAACCTGACTGGCAGCGTGCAAGCCGCGTCGACCAACGCGAAGACGACGGCTGCAAAAAGCGACATCGGTAATAACGCATTCTCAAACACCTCTGGCCTTATCGAAGTGAATCAGTCGGCGGGTGTAGCGAATCTTCAGCGGAACAGTGCCGTGATCGGTTCTGCGCCGGTTGAAGGGGAGATCGTAGGGGATGGGGTCCTATCCGCTACGACCGCCAAAAACGGCGGTACAGGTAGATCTGGCGAAAACCACGACGCACGCGAGGTGTCCATCGGCACGGACGCGCTCAAGAACGTCAGTGGGATTGTCCAGATCAACCAGGCTGCCGGTACAGGCAATGTCAGTTCAAACAGTTTTGTGCTCCGTCCCCCGGCGGGCACCTTTTTCTAACGAGCCACACTCTTTATCGGAGCGTCATCATGAAGCGCACTCTCATTGCAGCAGCGGTTCTTTCGACGATGGCAGCAAGTTCGGCTTACGCCGAATGCACAGCGGGCTGCGACCCGGCTGAGCTCTTTACGGCCACCAACGTCTACACCGACATCGGCGAATTCGGCTTCATCACCCTGCACGGCAGGGTCAATGTGTCGAGCAGCAACGGCGCCACGGTCAACAACACGCAGAACGTCGACCTCGGCGGAGTCGACATGAAGACGCCGCCGCAGACCTACACGTCCGGCAATGTGACGACCAAGATCAATACGAAGGACAGCTGGAACAACGCGAGCGGCAGCAGCAGCGGCGGCGGCTACAGCCAGTCGTACAGCACCAGCGGCTATGCGTACAAAAACACCAACACGCATACGACGACCAGCTCGTCCAGCGGCGGCTTTATCGCCGGTGGCGGCTTCGCAACGGGCCTGTCGACGGCTTATCAGGGCTACAACTATGTGAACACGCACGCCTCCGCCAACGGCGCGCTGGCTGCGGGCTTCATTGCCGGTCTCGGCTTCGGCCCGGGCGTGATCCTCGGCGGCGTGGCAGCAGGCTTCGCGGCAGAGCTGAACACCCATGCGTCGGATAGCTTCGGCGGCGGACTCGCGGTCGCAGCAGCAGGCTATGGCGTCGCCTACGGCGGCTACGCAGCCGGCAGCACGAGCACATCAACGAAGTCCGACTCGGGTTCCGGCAGCAAGACGAACTACAGCTTCTCGGAAGGCAGCCACGCCTATGCATGGACGCATGACTACTCCGACAACTCCGGTTCGGTGACGGTAACGGGCAGCGTCACGCAGCACATCAACACCGAAACGGCCACGGATATGTCGGCAGGCATCGGCAACGGCGCCCTGAGCGGCACGAGCGGCAACATCGGCGTCAACATCGCCACCGGTGTCGACAACGCGCAGTCCAACGACGCGGCTCTGTCGAACATGGATGTGGGCCCGGTCTTCGGCAGCTCGCAGATCTACTCGACCCAGGCATCGAGCGGCAAGGCCACGATTGGTGATTTCAACTTCATCGCTGCGGTCGGCACAGGCGCACTGGCAGGTGCGACCGGTAACGTCGGCGTGAACGTGGCGTCGGGTGCAGGCAACGTGCAAAACAACAGCCTCTCTGCATCGGCCACGACTGACAGCACCCCGAGCGGCAAGGGCTGGTCGCATGGCAGCTCCGACGGCGGCGAAGTGATCGCCAGCGATCAGAACTGCCAGACCGCCAGTGCTAGCGTGAACGGGGAGTTCACCGGCTCGTCGCTGCTCGGTAACGGTGCGCTCGTCGGCGCAACCGGCAACATCGGGGTGAACATCGCGTCGGGGGTAGGCAACCTGCAACACAACGGCCTCGCAGTCGCCAGCGTGTCGCACTAAGCAACTAAAGCATCAACGCAGGAAGACTCCGGTCAGCCTTCGGGCTGGCCGGCCGTCTCCGCAGGGGGAAGTACCATGTTCGGGGTGAGCAGGGTAGCGCGTTGTCTGATGGTCGCGCTCGGTGCCGGCCTTTTGCTGTCGCAGCCGGGTCATGCGCAGAGTGCGCTCAACATGTATGCCTCGGCGGGCGTGCCGTTCGACCTGAACGTGCATTCGATCCGCGAGCTGCGCTACAACCACATCGTTTCCCAGCGTTACGACTATAGCTGCGGGTCCGCAGCCCTCGCCACGTTGCTGAAGTACGGCTACGGCATCGACATTCCCGAAACCGAAATGATCCGCCGCATGATGGTGTTCTCGACACCGGAAGTGGTGGTGAAAAACGGCTTCTCGATGCTCGACATGAAGAAGTTCGTCGAAACGCTCGGCCTGCGCGGCCGCGGCTTCCGGGTCGCATCCGAAGCGCTCTACCACCTGCAGATTCCCGTGATCGTGCTGATGAACAGCGACGGTTACGAACACTTCGTCATCGTCAAACACGCGGAAAACGGGCTCATCTTCGTTGCCGACCCTGCGTTGGGCAACCGCATTATTTCCGAAGACGACTTCGTCAAGAAATGGAACGGCCTCGTGTTCGCGGTCGTCGGCAAGCCATTTATGGAGGATTCTCCGCTCTTGCAAGGCAACGAGTCGCTCGCGCTCAAGCTGCGTGAACGTGCGCTGGAAAACGGTACGGCAGCGACTCCCTTTGTTGAATACGGTTTGATCAAGGCAGAGCTGTTCTGACTCATCATGGATCGAAACCTAATCACTGTCGGCTGCGCGTTATGCTTCACCACCTGCAGCCTTGCCTCCGTCGCGCACGCTGCCGAGCCGACGACAGCCCCTATTTTTGAAGACGTCGCCGCCGTCAAACTGCAACCGGTCGACGACACTATCCTCGCTGCGCAAAGCGGCAAAGGCATCGCAGGCGACATCATTTCCGGCGTCGTGGTGAACCTGCTGTCGCAATGGAACCTGCCCAACGGCACCACCGCCGTGGCGCAGGGCGCGCTCGCCATCGTCACCAACACGCTCAACCAGGTGTCCGTTCAGGTCGGCTCGTCCGCCGCCGTGATCGGCTCGAACAACACCTTGGGCAACGGCGCCAATCCGAACGCCAGCGCCACCGGCGGCCAGAACGCGAACGTCAACGGCGTCTCGCAGATCACCCAGGTAGCCGGTAATGGCAACTCCGGCAACAACCAGACGGTGATCGACTTCAACACCCCGTTGAACAGCCTCTCCGGCGGCACCTATAACAACGAGACATCCTCCTTCGCCAGCAACACCAGCGGCTCCGTCAAGGCCAGCGTCGCGTTCGGCAACGGCGGCATTTCGATCGCACTGCAGACACCGGCGGGCCTCGCCAGCCAAACGATCAACCCGGGTACTTCACAACAAGCCGGCCAGATCGCCCAGCTACTCCAGATTGCAGGTAATAACCAGCAAGTCGTCAACGCTTTGCAACTGCATTTGCAGACGCAACAGATGTCGGCCTCGATGCTTCGCCAACTCGGCGTATTACAAGCCCTGCAAAACACGGCGAGGAGATAACACACGGGCTGCAACCCGATGAAAAAGAGGAATACGAAGTATTGAAGCATCAAGGCGACCGCGCAATGCACAAGGAGACATGTGACGCGCTGTCAGAATACCGGGGGAACAAAAAATGACCAGACTTTCCACGACCGGGGCACCGCGCATGATGTTAGCGGCCATCCCTGCTGCAGTCTTGCTGTTCGCACTTTCACAAGGAGCCAGCGCGCAGGCGCTCGCGGATCAATCCGTAGAAGAACGGCTGAACACGCTGATGCGTGTGGTCAGCCAGCAGCAGAAGCAGATCAATTCGCTCGAACAACAGGTCACCAACCTCGAAATGTCGCAGCGCGGCCGGGGCGTACCGGGCGTCGGCGCACCGACCGACAGCGCCGCGGTCGCCGAGCAGCCCGGCGCCGACGGTCTGCCGGTGCCGCTCCCGCCGCTCGCCCAGGTCAACCCCGGGACGCCCGCGCCCGCCGGCGGCGGCACGGGCACCGCGACCGGCGTGCCGGTCAATCCGCCCACGCCGGATAACAGTAGCGGCGGCGGCCTGCCTGCTGCCACCGACGGCACCGGCGCCGTCGGCCAGACCCAGAAAGAAGCCCAGCCGGTGCGTACGCAATCGGAAGACGCCGTGGTGCAGAGCCAGCAGCACACGCCGCTGTTCGACCACAAGCTGACCTTCGACTGGGGCATCAGCGATACCTACTACGACCGCCGCCAGCTCCAACTGTCCGGCTTCCTCGCGCTCGATGCGATTTTCCTCGGCAACATCAATCTGGGCGAGACCAAGTCGCACCAGGTGATGGCGGACCTCGACACGCGCTACGGCATCACCGACCGGATCAGCGTCGACCTCGACGTGCCTTACATCTACCGGCACAGCAACTTCATCGTCGGCGGCGCGGGTGGCGCGGCGAGCACGCTGTCGGACGCGTCGGCGAATTCGAGCGACATCGGCGACGTCAACTTCGGGGTGTATTACGAGTTCCTGAAAGAGACCAACAATCTGCCGGACCTGGTCGGCAGCCTGCGCATCAAGACCCCGAGCGGTTCGTCGCCGTTCGGCATCAAGCTGCAGCAGGTCGACGCCGACAACACCAACCTCGTCGCGCCCAGCAAGCTGCCTACCGGCACAGGCTTCTGGAACATCACGGCGGGCTTGTCGGCCTTGAAGACGTACGATCCGGTCGTGCTGTTCGGCAGCATTTCGTACACCTACAATATCGCGCGCTCGTTCTCGGACATCTCTTCGGTCATCGGCCAGACCGAACCGGCGACCGTCAAGATCGGCGACGTCATCCAGTTCGGCGGCGGCGCGGCGCTGGCCTTCTCCGACAAGGACTCGGCGAGCGTGTCGTACACCATGGCACTGGAGCCGGAGTCGCAGACCAAGGCGCCTGGCGGCACTTACTCAAAGGTACCCGGCAGCGAGACCGCGGCGGCGGCCCTGACCTTTGGGTTGAATCACGTAGTGAACAAGCACCTGACGATCAACGGTTCGGTGTCGGTCGGGCTCACGCCCGATACGCCGAACTTCGTGGTCGGCGTGCGCTTTCCCTACACCTTCTGACGTGCCAACGATACGAGGTTGATCGTGCGCGAATCATCCCATCTGACCAGTGTTGCACCGCCCTCAGGCACGCATCTCTCTTTGGCACGGCCGCAGGAAGTCCTCGCCGGGGTGCCCCGGGAGCTGCCCGTGGGGCGCGCCCTGGACGCTTCGATACGACGCGCGCAGGACACCGCCGCAGGGTCGCAAGAGGCGCCGAAGCCCCCGCATGCGCAGAGCGAGCGGGCGCTGCTGTACGTCGCACGCACGCCGGACGAAACGCTCACCGCGCATTTGAAGAGCCGCGGCTGGAACGTCATGGTCGCGCGCTCGGCGCACGAAGCGGGCCGCCTCATCAAGCCCGACGTGGTCTGCGCGGGGATCGTCGATCTGGCGAGCTTTGCCGCGCGCGACCTGGGCGGCCTCGAAGCGGGGCTGCGTCAGCAACAGATCGGCTGGATTGCGCTGTCCACTTCCGAGCGTCTTACCGATCCGGAAGTGCGCCGCCTGATCCGCCACTACTGTTTCGACTACGTCAAGATACCGGTTGCCAACGCCACGATCGATTACCTCGTCAGTCACGCGTTCGGCATGGTGACGTTGTGCGATCCCGACGACATCGGCAGCGCGCCGGCCTCCGACGAAGACGAAATGGTCGGCACCTGCGAGGCGATGCAGCAACTGTTTCGCACCATCCGCAAGGTCGCCAACACGGACGCCAGCGTGTTCATCTCGGGCGAATCGGGCACCGGCAAGGAACTCACCGCGCTGGCGATCCACGAACGCTCGCGGCGACGCAAGGCGCCCTTCATCGCCATCAACTGCGGGGCGATTCCGCATCATCTGCTGCAGTCCGAACTATTCGGCTACGAACGCGGCGCGTTCACCGGCGCTAACCAGCGCAAGATCGGCCGGGTCGAAGAGGCGGACGGCGGGACGCTGCTGCTCGACGAGATCGGCGACCTGCCGCTGGAAAGCCAGGCGAGCCTGCTGCGCTTCCTGCAGGAGGGCAAGATCGAGCGGCTGGGCGGCCGCGAATCGATTCCCATCGACGTGCGCATCATCTCGGCCACTCACCTGGACCTCGAAACCGCGATGCGCGACGGACGGTTCCGCGCCGACCTGTTCCATCGCCTGTGCGTGCTGCGCGTCGACGAACCGCCGCTGCGCGCTCGCGGCAAGGACATCGAGATCCTCGCTCATCACATCATGCACAAGTTCAAGACCGACAGCGCGCGCAAGATCCGCGGCTTCACGCCGTCGGCGATCGAGGCCATGTACAACTACAACTGGCCGGGCAACGTGCGCGAGATGATCAACCGCGTGCGCCGCGCCATCGTGATGGCGGAAAACAAGCTGATTTCCGCCGAGGACCTCGATCTGGCCCATTTCACCGCGCAGCAGACCATGAGCCTGGCGCAAGCCCGCGAAGCCGCCGAAAAGCGCGCGATCGAAGCCGCGCTGCTGCGCCACCGGCATCGCCTGTGCGAGGCGGCGCTGGATCTGGGCGTCTCGCGCGTGACGCTGTCGCGCCTGATGGGCGCGTACGGTCTGCGCGAGATGAGCGCGCCGGACGAGGAAGGGTTGCCCAATGAGCGTGCCGAGGCAAGCGAGTGACGGCGCGGGCCCGCATACCCCACTCCGCCCGCACACACCGATGTAGCCGACCCGGGGTGGGCGTCAGGTAGAATCGGAGCGATTACGTTCCCGTGTTCACTCGATGACGACGCTCACCCTGATCGTCGCTCGCGCCCGCAACGGCGTGATCGGCCGCGACAACCAGCTACCCTGGCGCCTGCCCGAGGATCTTGCGTTCTTCAAGCGCACGACCATGGGCGCCCCTATCATCATGGGCCGCAAGACCCATGAGTCGATCGGCCGGCCGTTGCCGGGACGGCGCAATATCGTCGTCACCCGCGATGCGGCGCGCCGCTTTACCGGCTGCGACACCGCCACCAACCTCGAGGACGCGCTCAGGCTGGCGGCTCAGGACCAGGCGCCGGAAGCCTTCCTGATCGGCGGCGCCGAACTGTATGCCGAAGGACTGCGCCACGCCGACAAGCTCGTCATCACGGAAATCTCGATCGACTTCGAAGGCGACGCTCACTTCGCCGCGCTCGATCCGCAGGAATGGGAAGAAGTGGCCCACGAGACGCACCGCGCCCACGCGCCCAACGAGTTCGACTACGCGTTTGTGACGTACCGGCGCAAGGGCGCCGTGGCGGGGGCGCGCGAGGCGTCGGCTTAAGCGGGTACGCGGCGCTGGGGGTAGATAGCGTCGTCAGGCGCCCGCCGGCGCACGCAAACAAAAACGCCACGGAAAGTACTTTCCGTGGCGTTTTGCTTTATGCAGCGCACCAGCCCGGCGCGTTGCCGCGCCGCTGGCTGCGCGGGCCTTACTGCCCAGCGATCGTCATCCGTTCGATCAGCACCGAGCCGGTCTGCTTGGTGCCGCGCACGAGCGTGTCCGCGCCGATCGCGACGATGTGGTGGAACATCTCCTGCAAGGTGCTCGCCACCGTGATCTCTTCCACCGGGTACTGGATCTTGCCGTTCTCGACCCAGAAACCCGACGCGCCGCGCGAATAGTCGCCCGTCACGTAGTTGACGCCCTGCCCCATCAGTTCGGTCAGCAGAAGGCCCGTGCCGAGTTTCTTCAGCATCGCCTCGAAATCGTCCTCCGGACGCGTCTTCGAGCTCAGCAGCTTCAGGTTGTGCGAGCCGCCGGCGTTGCCGGTGGTCTGCATGCCGAGCTTGCGCGCCGAGTAGGTGGACAGGAAGTAGCCTTCCACCACGCCGTCCTTCACCACCGAGCGCTGCTTCGTGCGCACGCCTTCTTCGTCGAACGGGGCGCTGCCCATGGCGCGGGCTACGTGCGGGTCTTCGACGATCTGCACGTGCGGCGCGAACACCGGCTTGCCGAGACTGTCGACGAGGAACGAGGTCTTGCGGTACAGCGCACCGCCGCTCACCGCCTGCACGAACGCGCCGAGGATGCCCGCCGCCAGCGGCGCCTCGAACAGCACCGGCACCTTGCGCGTGTCGAGACCGCGGGCGCCGATGCGCGCCAGCGCGCGTTGCGCGGCATAGCGGCCAACGGCTTCGGGATCGGCCAGTTCCGCCGCGCTGCGCTGCGAGGTGTACCAGTCGTCGCGCTGCATGTTGCGGCCGCTGCCGGCGATCGGCGCGCACGCCACATAGTGGCGCGAATACGGGTAGCCGGAGAGGAAGCCGCGCGACGTCGCCAGCACGAACTGCGAGTGCTGGGCGGAGACGCTGGCGCCTTCCGAATTGCGGATCTGCGGATCGGTGGCGAAGGCCGCGTCTTCGGCGCGGCGGGCGATCTCCACCGCTTCGTCGGCGGTGAGGTTCCACGGATGATACAGATCGAGGTCACGCGGCGCGGTTTCGAGCAGCTCGGCCTCGGCGAGGCCTGCGCAGTCGTCTTCCGCCGTGAAGCGCGCGATGTTGTAGGCGGCCGCGACCGTATCCTTCAGCGCCTGCGGCGAAAAGTCCGAGGTGCTCGCATTGCCGCGCTTGTTGCCGATGAAGACCGTGACGCCGACCATCTTGTCGCGGTTATGTTCGATTGTCTCGACCTCGCCACGCCGCACGGAGACGGACAGGCCGTCGCCCTCGGAGATTTCAGTCGCCGCGTCGGTGCCGCCGAGCGACTTTGCGTGACGCAGGATGTCCGAGGCGATTTCCTTCAGTTCATCCTGGGTATGCGGGAAAAAGCGCTGTCTGACGTCCATGTCTGCTGCCATATTCGTTGCCGTCCTTCGTTGCGTCCTGGGCGGGGCCGCGAGCGGCCCTCCGGTGTGTTCTCAAGTACGTCGCTACGTATCCCGCGATCATAGCAAGGTCCGCGCGGACGCACCTGGCATTTGCTGCGCCGAAAAGGCGCAACGGCTGGAGGCGCGGGCACGGCACGCTACAATATCGGTATGACACGCAAAACCCGCATTCAACCGATGGAACCCGCCGCCGACAACGTCGTCGACGAAAACGGGTATGACCGTCCCAGTAAATCCCAGCTCAAGCGCGAAATGCACGCGCTGCAGGAGCTGGGCGAGGCGCTGATCGCGCTGCCGAAAGATGCTTTGAAACGCATGCCGATGCCCGAAAAGCTCGACGACGCCGTGCGCGAAGCGCGCCGCATCACCGATCACGAGGGCAAGCGCCGCCAGGTCCAGTACGTGGGCCGCGTGATGCGCTCGCTGCACGAAGACGAAACGGCCGCGCTGCGTACCGCGCTGGACTCGTACAACGGCGTCAACAAGGCGGAAACGGCGCGCATGCACTGGATCGAGCGCACCCGCGAGAAGCTGCTCGCCGACGACGCCGCGCTCACCGAATTCATCCGCCAGCACCCGGCCGCCGATCCGCAGGAAGGCCGCACGCTGATCCGTAACGCCCGCAAGGAGGCGCAGCAGAGCAAGCCGCCGCGCTATTTCCGCGAGCTGTTCCAGTGGATCAAGCATGCGGACGGCCCGGCAGCGGCCGAGGATGATGCCGACGACGCCCCGGAAGACAACGATGACGAAGATCGCGCGTAGCCATCCCGACGAGATCGTGATCGGCCTGGTGTCGGTCAGCGACCGCGCCAGCACGGGCGTCTACGAGGACAAGGGGATTCCGGCGCTACAGGAGTGGCTCGGCACGGCGCTGAGCTCGCCCTGGCAGGCCGTCACCCGGCTGATTCAGGACGACGCGCCGACGATCTCCGCCACGCTCGTCGAACTGGTGGACCAGCTCGGCTGCGATCTGGTGCTGACCACTGGCGGCACTGGGCCGTCGCGGCGCGATGTCACACCGGAGGCGACGCTGGCCGTCGGGACCAGGGAAATGCCGGGGTTCGGCGAGCAGATGCGGCAAATCAGCCTGAATTTTGTGCCGACCGCGATTCTGTCGCGCCAGGTGGCGGTGATCCGCGAGACGGCGGAGCATGCCGCGCTGATCGTGAATCTGCCGGGGCAGCCCAAGTCGATCCGGGAAACGCTGGAAGGCCTGCGCGACGAGGCGGGCACGGTGAAGGTGCCGGGCATTTTCGCCGCGGTGCCCTACTGCGTGGACCTGATCGGCGGTCCGTACGTGGAAACGAACGCTGCGGTCGTGAAGGCGTTCCGGCCGAAAACCGCCATTCGCGCGCCGCGGCCGGACTGAGCCGCCGCGGAACTTGCCCGCCCGGCTTGGCTAGCCTCGCCGGGCGGTGTCCAACAATAGATTCGGGCACGCCCGGGCAGGTTCAGGCCTCGGCGACCGGCGCGCTGGCCGCCGGGATCAGAAAATGCTCACGGTAGTACTTGAGCTCGTCGATCGACTCGTGGATGTCGGCCAGCGCCGTATGCATGGCGCGCTTCTGGAAGCCCTTGTAGATGGCCGGCTGCCAGCGGCGGCACAGTTCCTTCAGCGTGCTGACGTCGAGATTGCGGTAATGGAAGAAGCGCTCCAGATCCGGCATCCAGCGCGCCATGAAGCGGCGGTCCTGGCAGATCGAATTGCCGCACATCGGCGATTTGCCTGGCGGGACGAACTGGCCGAGAAATTCGCGGATCTGCTCGGTGGCGTCCGCTTCGCTGACCGTCGAGGCGCGCACCCGGTCGATCAATCCCGAACGGCCGTGGGTGTTCTGGTTCCACTGATCCATCTTCGCGAGCGTTTCGTCGCTCTGATGGATGGCGAGCACCGGCCCTTCGACCAGCCTGTCGAGCGTCGAATTCGTCACGACGACGGCGATCTCGATGATGCGGTCGGTATCGGGCTCGAGCCCGGTCATTTCCATGTCCAGCCAGATCAGATTCATGTCGCTGCGCACGAGCGACGGCTGGTCAGCGGATTCGAGAATGTCAGTCATGAAGGGCAACCTTGGTGGAGAGCGCCACGCGCCCTGAGCGACGCGCGTTTTTGGCTGTTGAAACAGTTCGTTTTAGCGTGGCCCCGCCAGCCGGCGGGAACAAACATATAATTCTCGCATAGATACCACGGATTCCCCGGATGCCTACCCTGTACTTCACCGTTCTGTTCGCCATCGCCGTCGTGGCGATGGTCGGCACCAAGCTCTGGCTCGCGTCGCGGCAAATCCGCTTCGTCGCGGCGCATCGCGAGAAGGTGCCGGGCCAGTTCGCGGCCACGATCGCGCTCACGGCGCACCAGCGCGCCGCCGATTACACGGTCGAACGCACGCGGCTGACGATGATCGAGATTGTCGTGAGCGCGGCCGTGCTGATCGGACTCACGCTGCTGGGCGGCGTGCAGGCGCTCGATCTCGCCATCTCCGACTGGCTCGGGCGCGGTTACGTCGGCCAGATTGCACTGATCGCGGCGGTCATCGCCATCACCAGCGTGATCGATCTGCCGTTCGACTACTACCGCCAGTTCGGCATCGAAGAGCGCTTCGGCTTTAACCGCATGGGCAAGGGCATCTTCTTCGCCGACCGCATCAAGGGCGTGCTGCTCGGCGCGGCTTTCGGGCTGCCGCTGCTGTTCGTCGTGCTGTGGCTGATGAACCAGGCCGGCAGCCTGTGGTGGCTGTGGACATGGGTGGTCTGGGTAGTGTTCCAGTTGCTGGTGCTGGTGCTGTATCCGTCGTTTATCGCCCCGCTCTTCAACAAGTTCGAACCGCTCAAGGACGAGGCGCTGAAAAGCCGCATCGAAGCGCTGATGAAGCGCTGCGGCTTCGCGGCCAAGGGTCTGTTCGTGATGGACGGCAGCCGCCGCTCCGCCCATGGCAATGCCTACTTCACGGGCTTCGGCGCGGCCAAGCGCATCGTGTTCTTCGACACGCTGCTCGCGCGCCTGTCCGGCAGCGAAATCGAAGCGGTGCTCGCGCATGAGCTCGGTCACTTCAAGCGCCGTCATGTGATCAAGCGGATGATCGTGATTTTCGCCGTCAGCCTCGTGATGCTCGCGCTGCTCGGCTGGCTCATGCAGTGCGTGTGGTTCTATGAGGGGCTCGGCGTGCGGCCCTCGCTGCTGGGTGGCAACAGCGGACTCGCGCTGGTGCTGTTCTTCCTCGCACTGCCGGTGTTCCTGTTCTTCGTGACGCCGCTTAGCAGCCTCAGTTCGCGCAAGCACGAATTCGAAGCCGACGCGTTCGCCGCCACTCAAACCGACGCGCAGGATCTCGTCAACGCGCTCGTGAAGCTGTACGAGGACAACGCGTCCACCCTCACGCCTGACCCGCTCTATACCGCGTTCTATTATTCGCATCCGCCGGCGTCGCAGCGGATCGACCGCCTGCTGCGGCACGCATGAGCGCCCGCTCCCCGAAGGCGCCGCGCGCACCGTCCACGACGCGCGTGGGCGGCCTGGTGATCGCGGCCCATGGCCGGCACTACCTGGTCGCACCGGAAGACGGCGGCGCGATGCTGCAGTGTTTTCCGCGCGGCAAGCGCAGCGAAGTGGCGGTCGGCGATCGCGTGATTTACGAGCCCACTTCGGCCGATCAGGGCGTGATCGTCGAGATCGGCGAGCGGCGCAATCTGCTCTACCGCTCCGACCAGTACAAATCGAAGCTCTTCGCGGCGAACCTCGATCAGTTGCTGATCGTGCTCGCCACCGAGCCGCATTTCAGCGAGGACCTGCTCGGCCGCGCGCTGGTCGCCGCCGAAGCGAACGGGCTGAAGCCGCTGATCGTATTGAACAAGACCGACGTCACCGCCGAGTTACCCGGCGCACGGACGCGACTCGCGCGCTATCAGGCGCTCGGCTATACGGTGGTGGAACTGTCGATCAAGACCCAGCCGGAGGCGGCGCGCGCAGCTCTCGACGAGCATCTGCGCGGTCATGCCACGCTGCTGCTCGGGCAGTCGGGGATGGGCAAGTCGACGCTGGTCAACCTGGTGGTGCCCAATGCCGAGGTGGCGACCCGCGAGATTTCCACCGCATTGAACAGCGGCCGCCATACGACCACCTTTACGCGGCTTTACCCGCTGCCGGATGGCGGTGCGCTGATCGACTCGCCGGGGTTCCAGGAGTTTGGGCTTCATCACCTGACCGAGGGCAAGCTCGAGCGCGCGTTTCCTGAATTCAGGCCGCTGTTGCCGAATTGCCGCTTCTACAACTGTCATCATCTGCAGGAGCCCGGCTGTGCGATTCTCGAGGCGGTCGCCGACGGACGGATCGCACCGGCACGGCACGCGCTGTATGCGCAGCTCGTGCATGAGGCGAGTCAGATCGTACGTTGAGTGCGGCGCGGCACCTGAGCGGCCCGCCGGCCTGGGCACCTTGATCGGCACACTGGCACATCAGATTGGCAACCCCTAACCCGCCTCACTCACCCGCCACGGATCTCCCCTCATGATGAAACTGATGCGCGCGCCGAATCTGCTGATCGGACAGCATTGGATCAATGTGCTGGCGACAGCGGGGATTGCCTGTGAGTTGCACAACCGCTACCTGAACGGCGCGTTGGGGGAGATTCCAGCGGATCAGTGCGCGCCGGAATTGTGGCTCGTCGACGAACGCGACGAGATCATCGCGCGCAAGCTCATCGACGTGGCGGCACATGGGCCGAGCGCGGGTTCGCCGTCATGGCGCTGCGCTCAATGCGGCGAAACGCTGGAGGCGCAGTTCACGGTCTGCTGGCAATGCGGGACGGCGCGTAATCCGCTCGACGGCTAAGGCACCTGAAGCACCGCGCTTATTTGCGCTTAGGCGAGCCACACGGCGATCGTCAGCATCAGCAGCAAAATCATCCACAGGATCACCGCGCGCCAGACCAGGCCCACCGCCGATTGCAACGTGCGCGGCGTGCAGTCGTCGCCGACCTGCATCGGGCCGCCGTCGCCCGTCGCCAGCGCGTCGAGACTCGACGGCTCCGCGAGCGGCCCGCTCAGGCGGGCGCCCAGGGCGCCGCTACCCGCTGCCAGCAGCACGCCGTCATTGGTGTCGGGCCATTGGCGCGCATGATTGCGCCATGCATAAATCGCGTCCTCGAAATTGCCGACAATCGCAAAACCCAACGACGTCAACCGCGCCGGCAACCAGTCGATCACGAAGAAGGCCCGTTGCGCGAAGCTGGAAAAGGCCACGGTGCGGTCATCCGCCGGGCGCGACCAGGTGCGCGCCAGATACTCGGCGATCCGGTACAGCACCGCGCCCGCCGGACCCACCGGCACGAGGAACCAGAAGAACACGCCGAACACATGGCGATGCGACGCGACCACCGCGTGAATCAGCGTATGACGCACGATCTCGCTGACCGGCATGTCGACCGTATCGAGGCCCGTCCATTCATTGAGGATTTCCCGCGCGCGCGGCACGTCGTCGTTGTTGAGCGCGAGGTGAATGTCCGTGAAGTAGTGGCTGAACTGGCGGAAGCCGAGCGTGAAATAGACGATCACGACGTTCCACAGGAACGCCAGCACGAAGTTGATGTGATACAGCACGTAGTAGACGAGCGCGACGGCCAGCGTCCATGGCACCACCACCACGAGCCACGCGAGCAGGCCGTGCTTGGGCTTGCCGGCGTCGAATCCGTGCGCCGCCGACTCCGCATGATATTGAAGCAGCGCGGACACCGGATTGTTCGGCGACAGCGCGCGCACCTGTTCAATGATCAGAGCCAGCAATACGGAGAAAAAAGTCATGCGGTGCGCCGTGCCATTCGGGTTTTTACGATTGTTTTATAACGATAGCACAGGGTCGGATGCGACTGAGCGCAGCGATGGTTGCAAAGCCGCGACACTCGCACCGGTTCCGGCCGCCCGGCGCCCGTCATGCGGCGAGGAAGCGATAGAAGTTGCGTAACATACCCGCCGTTGCCCCCCAGATGAAGTAGTGACCGGCCGCGTCGCCGCGCGGGTAAGGCATCGAAAAAAAGCGCCGCTCACCGCCTTCCCAGCGGAACACCCGGACCTCGTGATGGGCCGGGTCCATCAGAAAGCGCAACGGCACTTCGAAGACCTCGGCGACTTCGAGCGAATCGGCCTCGACGGTAAACGGCGGATGCACGAGCCCCACCACCGGCGTGACGCGAAAACCGGTGCCCGTCAGATAGTCAGGCAAGGAACCGAGAATCTCGACGCGCTGAGGATCCAGCCCGACCTCTTCCTGCGCCTCGCGCAGCGCGGTAGCCGTTGCGTCCGCATCGAACGGTTCGTGGCGTCCACCCGGAAAGCTGACCTGGCCCGCATGATCGTTCAGGTGATCGGCACGTTGGGTGAGCAGCACCGTGAGCCCCTCGTCGCGCACCACCAGCGGTACGAGTACGGCCGCGACCCGTGGATCGCCGAACTCTTTCCAACGTGCATCGCCTGGCTCCGCCGTCCATGACAGGCGCTGCTCGAAGCGCGCACGCAGTCCGTCTGGCGTCAGACGCGCGGGAGCAACCAGTGGCAGATCGTCGCCCGTCGATTCGACAGGCAGGGTTTCGGGTTCGAAGACAGGGCGGGTCAACGGGATCTCAAAGCGAGCGGGTATAGGGCATGTTGCTATTCTGACCCAACAAAGAAAAAAGCACCCGCAAAGGGTGCTTTTTCTTACAGCTCTTACAGCTTTTATGCCTGGGAAGCAGCACGGTCTTTCGAGACCAGCTTTTCCTTGATCCGGGCCGACTTGCCCGAACGGTCGCGCAGGTAGTACAGCTTCGCACGACGCACATCGCCACGACGCTTCACGACGATGCTTGCCAGCAGCGGCGAGTACGTCTGGAACGTACGCTCGACGCCTTCGCCCGACGAAATCTTACGGACGATGAACGACGAATTCAGACCACGGTTACGCTTGGCGATCACGACGCCTTCGTAAGCCTGAACACGCTTACGCGTACCTTCAACCACGTTCACGCTGACGATCACCGTATCGCCGGGGGCGAATTCGGGGATGGTCTTCTCGCCGAGGGCGCGCGCGATTTCTTCCTGCTCGAGTTTTGCAATCAGATTCATCACTGACTCCTAATGCCATCTTGTCGGCGTTCGTACCTGCCTCACAGAACACTGCTTGGCTACGGCCCCGATAGAGGATGGGTTCACATCAGGCACCGTACACGCATGTGCGGTGCCGCCAATTCGCAAGTGACACCGGGGCTTTACGCCTTCGATGCTTCCTTTGCGAGACTTGCGAGCCATGCCTCGTCGGCACGGCTCAACATCTTGTTCTTTCTGGCCTTCTCGATCAGATCGGGCCGCTTGTTGACGGTGTTGCGCAGCGCTTCGCGCCGGCGCCACAACTCGATCTCCGCATGATGGCCGCCGAGCAGCACATCGGGCACACGCACACCCTCGTATTCCTCGGGACGCGTGTAATGCGGACAATCCAGCAGCACGTCAACAAAACTATCCTGCACCGCCGACTGCGAGTCGTTCAGCACGCCGGGCAACTGACGCACCACGGCGTCCATCAGGGCCATGGCCGGCAATTCGCCGCCCGACAGCACGAAGTCGCCAAGGCTCACTTCTTCGTCGACGCAGCGGTCGAGCAGACGCTGGTCGATCGCTTCATAGCGGCCGCACAGCATGATCAAGCCAGGTTCCGCGGCAAATCCCATCACCCGTTCGTGATTGAGCGTCGCACCTTGCGGGGACATCATCACGACGCGCGAACCGGTAATGCCCTGCTCCGCCTGCGCGGCTTTCGCCGCACCGATCGCGTCTTCCAGCGGCCTGCCCAGCATCACCATGCCTGGGCCGCCGCCATAGGGGCGATCGTCGATCGTGCGGTAGTTGTCTGTCGTGAAATCGCGCGGATTCCACGTACGCAAACCGTAGCGCTCCTGCTTCGCCG
>Ga0302229_10001235_pt1 | contig 19585 bp, 16 predicted proteins | sample II_Palsa_N1_3_FD_193518 | JGI IMG/M metagenome (GOLD analysis project Ga0302229, IMG submission 193518) | Peat permafrost microbial communities from Stordalen Mire near Abisko, Sweden - II_Palsa_N1_3 | ecosystem: Environmental > Terrestrial > Soil > Palsa > Peat permafrost | place: Sweden... | reverse complement strand
CCGGGCTCGGCGACAGCCGGCTCAGTGCGAAGCCGAAATCCAGCGGGCCTTTCAGCTCGCCGGAGGTGGCGTCGAAGCGGATGTCCGAGGGCTTGTTGTTGTCGATCGGATGGAATTCGGTCCAGCTCTGTGCACTGCTACGCAGGAACGACTTGACCGCCCAGCCGCCCTGCGTCACCTGTGCCAGCGCGGATACCTGCGGGAACAGCGTGGTCAGCGTGAAGCCACGGGTGATCGCCTGCGGCGGATAGTCACCCAACGCGATCAGTCGCGGATCGTGCAGCCCCAGCGCTGTGCCGGAACCATCGACCAACACGCCGGGCAGCACGCGAATGCCGAGTGCGGTGGCGAGCGGGTTGAGGCCGAGATCGTCATTCGACGGTTCGGTCAGCCACAGCAGGTTGCCGCCGTTCTGCACGTAGCCGACCAGCGCCTGCACCGCGCCGGGCGGCAGTGCCAGCGAAGGGCTGGCCAGCACCACCAGGTCGGTATGTTCCGGTACTGCGGGGACCTGGGCGAAGTTCAGCGGCACTGCACGCATGCCGCGACCTTCCAGCTGGGTCATGAAGGTGCCGAGGTCGGCATTGGCCTGGCCGTCGGCACGGCGCTCGCCATCACCGGTGACGAAGGCGACGACGCGGTCATTGCCGCGGATCAGCTTTTCCAGCGCATTGGTGAGGCTGCGTTCGGACAGCTCGTCCAGCCGTTGTTCGCGGTTCTGGTAATGCAGGATCAGCGCGCCATCGACGGTGATGCCCAGCTCGCGCATCTTCGCCGGATCCAGTTGCGGGTCGACGAAGCGCAGGCTGAGATCGGGTTTCACGGCTTGGTAGCGTTGCAGGAAGCCGGCCACGATCTGACGCAGGTCACCTTGCGGGTTCGCGTAACTGACGATCTCCACCGGACCGTTCAACTGGGCCAGCACCGCGCGACTCTCTGCCGAGAGGCTGGTGCGGCCGTTGGCAGTCCAGTCGGCCTCGTGTGCATAGCGTGTGCTCAGGTAACCGATCGCGCCCGCGGCCAGCGACAGCAGCAGCGCGAACAACCAGCCATCCAGACGTCTGAACAGGGTGCGCATCAGCCACGCTCCTTGTCGGCGACCAGTCGTCGCGTGGCCAGTGCCAGCGCCAGCACGGTCAGCAACACGAACCATACGATGTCCGTGGTCGATACCAGCCCGCGCAGCAGCGACTGTAGATGCGTACTCATTGCCAGCCAGTTGATCGCGCCATCGTTTATGCCGGCCATCTGCGCGCCCAGGTTCACTCCCCACAGCGCCAGTGCGATGACTAGCGCAGCGGCGGCGGCGATGGCCGGATGCGAGGCGAAGGCGGAACAGGCCACGCCCAGTGCCCCTAGCGCGGCCAGCATCAGCGCCAGGCCCAGCGTGGCGGAAGCCAGTTTGCCCCAGTCGAAATGGGTGGCGTGCATCAGCGTCAGCGGCATCGCCAGTGTCAGTGCCAGCCACAGCAGCAGCCAGCCCAGCACCGCCAGGTATTTGCCAAGTACGATGCGCGAGGCAGGTACGCCGGCGGCGAACAGCAGCGGCAGCGTGCCGTTGCGGCGTTCACCGGCAAGCACCGACATGGTGATCAGCGGCACCACCATGAATGCGAGCTGGGCGAGCTGCGCGAGCAGGGGCACGGCCACCAGGTCGACGAAGCCGGGACCGTCCGGCTGCGCGGCACGCTGGATCTGTCCGGCCAGGAAATTGCCCAGCAGCAGGGTGAAGTTCCATGCCAGCCACGCCAGCGTCAGCGCCGCGAGCACCCAGGCCAGCGGACGCACCAGCAGCCGGCGCCACTCCAGTCGTGTCACCGCAAAGGGACTCACGAAAGCCGGGCTCATGCGGCACGCGCCGGTTGGTTATTGCCGCTCATCGCAATCTCGAAGAAGGTTCGTTCCAGCGCTGCGTGATCGTCGCTGTGCACGGCGCCATCGTGGCGCAGCGTGCCCTCATGCAGGATCGCCACGCGATCGCAGACGGCAGTGACTTCAGTCAGCAGGTGGGTGGACAGGATCACCGCTGTACCGGCGGCAGCCTGTTCGCGAATCAGCGTGCGCAACGCGGCCACCTGTACCGGATCGAGCGCATTCGCCGGCTCATCCAGCACCAGCAGGGCCGGTTTGTGCAGCAGGGCGCAGGCCAGGCCGAGGCGCTGGCGCTGGCCTTGCGACAGCACTCCAGCGAGACGCCGGGCCAGCGGCTGCAGTTCCAGTCGGTCGATGATTGCCGTGCGCGCTTGTTTCAGTGCCGCGCCATGCAGGCCGCGCAGGTGACCATGCGCGTCCAGATGCTCGCTTACCGTCAGTTCCGGCCACAGCGGGGCACGTTCGGGCAACCAGCCGATCAGTTGGCGCGCCAGTTCCGGTTGCTCCAGGAAATCCGCGCCGTTCAGCTGGATGCTGCCGCTGTCCGGGCGCAGCGCGCCGGCAATCATCGACAAGGTGGTCGATTTGCCGGCGCCATTGACGCCGAGCAGGCCCAGCACCTGGCCGTGTTGCAGCAACAGGCTCAGATCCTGAACGGCGGGGCGGCCGGCGCGGCGCCGGCTGAGCTGGTCCAGTCGCAGCATGGGCGCTGCGGATACGTCGGTTGGCAAGGTCATTGCCTGATTGTCACGGTGCCCCCACTGTTTAGACAACAGGTGATTGTCACGCGCGTGAACTAACGACGTATTAGCTTCTCCCTCTTGACTGGCTGGTACCATTGTGGGCCAAGCCATGCTGGTGGGTATGGAAGCCCCTCGATTAGACTGATTCCGTCCCTTACTCGGTGTTTTCCATGCTCGATGCAGTGCTCAATTTCCTGAACCACGGCCTCACCGGCGCAAGCTGGGGGCAGATCGTGGTCTACATGCTGATCGTGACCCAGCTCACCATCTTCACGGTGACGCTGTATCTGCATCGCAGTCAGACCCATCGTGGTGTGGATTTCCACCCGATGCTGGCGCATTTCTTCCGTTTCTGGGGCTGGCTGACCACCGGCATGGTCACCCGTGAGTGGGTCGCAGTGCATCGCAAGCACCACGCCAAGGTCGAGACCGAGGAAGATCCGCACAGCCCGATGATCTACGGCATCAAGAAGGTGTTCTGGGACGGCGTCTCGCTGTACCGCGATGCCTGCGAGTCGAAGCAGGACATGGAGCAGTACGGCCGTGGTACGCCGGATGACTGGGTCGAGCACAACGTGTATGGCGCGCATCCGTACTGGGGCCCGACCCTGATGCTGCTGATCAGCATCGCGCTGTTCGGCGTGATCGGCGCCGCGCTGTGGGCGGTGCAGATGGTGTGGATCCCGTTCTGGGCCGCCGGCTTCGTCAACGGCATCGGCCACTGGGCCGGCTACCGCAACTTCGAGAGTGCCGACACCGCGCGCAACCTGATCCCGTGGGGTTTCTGGATCGGCGGTGAAGAGCTGCACAACAATCACCATGCCTTCCCCAGCTCAGCCAAGTTCGCGCTGCGCAAGTGGGAATTCGATATCGGCTGGGCGGCGATCTGCGGCCTGCGGGCGATCGGTCTGGCCAAGGTGCTGCGCGTGGCACCGTCGCTCGATGTGCGCCCGAACGTACGTCTGCCGGACGCTGAAACCCTGAAAGCCGTGCTGACCCACCGCTTCCAGGCGATGACCGACTATTACCGCGGCGTGATCGTGCCGACCTTGAGCGACGAAGCCTTGCATGCCGGCGAAAGCCTCAAGTCGATGCCGCGCCGCATCCGCTTGGCCATGGCCGATGGCGGCCGCTGGCTGGACAGCGAAGGTCGCGAGCGCATGCAGGCCGTGCTGGCCAAGCGCCCGACCCTGACCATCGTGTTCGAGTTCCGCAACCGCCTTGCGGCGTTGATGGAACAGCGCGGTGCAGAGCAGGCGCTGAAGGGTCTGCAGCAGTGGATCCACGAAGCCGAGGAAAGCGGCATCCGCACGTTGCAGGAATTTGCCCAGCGGCTCAAGGGCTACGCGGTCGCGACTGCCTGAGCTTGCAGCCAAGTTACTGTTTCGACAAAACCCGCCCTCTGGCGGGTTTTGTTTTTTGGGCCGGTGAGAGTGTGTAGCCAGAGACCTCGAAATTCCTTCCAATGTCGTCATTCCGGCGAAGGCCGGAATCGCTTTTCAACATCGAAGCTGGTCATTGGCTTTTCGGTTGCGGAATGGATCCCGAGCTGGCCTTTCGCATCAGCCATGCAGACCCTGGTTTGAGTAGTAGCCATTCGGGCAAAAGAAAACCCGCCACGGGGGCGGGTTTTCTTTTGGGGCATCAATATCGCTGTTGCAGATGCGGAAGCAAGAGCAGAAGCGATCCCGGCCTGCGCCGGGATGATGTTCCGGCAAAGCCGCTCGCGCCAGGCGCGAGCGGGCCGTCACATCACTTGATCTTGCCTTCCTTGTAGAGCACGTGCTTGCGCACGACCGGATCGTACTTCTTGAACTCGAACTTTTCCGGCGTGTTCTTCTTGTTCTTCTGCGTGGTGTAGAAGTGGCCGGTACCGGCCGAGGAGATCATGCGGATCTTGTCTTGGGTCTTGTTTGCCATGATTTAATCCTCAGACCTTGTCGCCGCGGGCACGCATTTCGGCAATCACGGCTTCGATGCCATTCTTGTCGATCGTGCGCAAGGCGTTGTTGGACACACGCAGCTTGATCCAGCGATTCTCGCTGGCGACCCAGAAGCGACGCTCATGCAGGTTCGGCAACCAGCGGCGACGGGTACGGTTGTTGGCGTGCGAGACGTTGTTGCCGCTCTGCACACCCTTACCGGTGACTTGACATACACGGGCCATGACGACCTCCGTTGAATGACTTCAGAAGCCGGGGCTTTGAAAGTCGGTAAACACCCGTTAGCCAGGGTGACATCGGCCCAGCGGCGCTGTGCGCCACGCGATGCTGGAGGTTGTTGCCACGCATGATCGTGAGGTCCGTACCGCGTGGCGGACTACCCGGAAACACCGGGTCGATCGAGGCGAGCCGCGCATTCTCGCAGAAAAACAAGGCTGTGCGCAATCTTTCCGGGGCCGGGGGCTTCCGCTTGGCGTGCGTCGCGGGGGGATGTATGGAACAATCGGTCTCTTTTGACAGACCGAACTTGAGGGATCCCCGATGGCAGAAGTAAGCACCAACGACCAGGTCAACGGTCAGGACAACCAGCCGCAGCTGGTACTGCAGAAGATCTATGTGAAGGACGTCTCCTTCGAGGCACCAAATGCGCCACAGATCTTCCAGGAAATCGACGCGCAGGAACAGCCGCAGGTGCAGCTCAATCTGGCCCAGCGGGCGGCCGACCTGGGCAACGGCCTGTACGAAGTGGTGCTCGGCCTCACGCTGACCTGCACGGTCGGGCAGCGTACCGCGTACCTGGCCGAAGTGGAGCAGGCCGGCCTGTTCGGTGTCTCTGGCTTCAACGAGATGGATCACGCCGGGATCATTGGCAGCTACTGCCCGAACCTGCTGTTTCCGTACGCCCGCCAGGTGATTTCCTCGCTGGTGATCGAGGGCGGCTTCCCGCCGTTCTTGCTGCAGCCGATCAACTTCGATGCGCTGTTTGCGGAACAGCAGCGCCGCTCGATGGGTGGTGGGCAGTCTCCGGTCACGCTCAACAGCTGAGCGATCCGGCATGGCTGAACGTCCGACCCTGGCCGTCCTCGGTGCCGGTTCCTGGGGCACCGCGCTGGCGGCCCTGACGGCGCGCAACGGGGTGCCCACCCGGTTGTGGGGGCGTGACCGTGCGGCGCTGGCGGCGATGCAGGCAAACCGTTGCAACCAGCGCTATCTGCCGGACATCGAATTGCCGGTGGAGCTGGGTTACGAGAGTGATCTGGCCGTCGCCGTGCGCGGTGCCGGGATCGTGCTGATCGTGGTGCCCAGCCATGCCTTTGCTTCGATGCTGACCGAGCTGGCGCCACTGCTCGATGCGGATACCGCGATCGCGTGGGCGACCAAGGGTTTTGAACCCGGCACCGGGCGCTTCCTGCATGAGCTCGTTGCGAGGCAGCTGCCCGGGCGTGCCGCGGCGGTGATCACTGGCCCGTCGTTTGCGCGCGAGGTGGCCGCCGGCCTGCCCAGCGCGGTTACCGTGCACTCGGACGACAGCGCGTTTGCGCATCAACTGGCCAGCCTGCTGCATGCGCCGAACCTGCGTGCGTATTCCGGCAGCGACATGCTCGGCGCCGAACTCGGCGGCGCGATGAAGAACGTGTTGGCGGTGGCCACCGGTATCGCCGATGGCATGGAGCTGGGCCTGAATGCCCGTGCCGGCTTGATCACCCGCGGCATGAACGAGATGCTGCGTCTTGGCGTGGCGCTTGGTGCACGGCCGGAGACGCTGATTGGCCTATCCGGCCTTGGCGATCTGGTGCTGACCTGTACTGGTGATCTGTCGCGCAACCGCCGTCTCGGCCTTGCGCTGGGACAGGGCATCGCGATCGACGAAGCAGTGCGCCGGATCGGCCAGGTGGTGGAGAGCATCCTCACCGCCGACGAAGTGGCGCGACTGGCCGACAAGCATGGGCTGGATCTGCCAATCAGTGCCGGCGTACGCGCGGTGCTGCATGGCGAGGTGACGCCGGTCAACGGACTCAAGGCGCTGATGGCGCGCGAGCAGAAACCGGAATACCCGCGCGGCCTGTTCGGCACCGCCTGAGTCCGCCGGCGAACTGCAGCACGGTCTGACAAGATCGGCTACGCAATGACGCCGCACGGAGCCCCGGCACTGCTAAGCTCATCGTTTTGGTTGTCGCCACGGATCGCATGCGCATGCAGCAACCGGACGAGAAGCAGCACGCCACCACAACGCCAGTCGGCGACGACGAAGCCCTGCCGCAGGCATGGCGACGGTTGCTGGCGGCGCCAAAGCCGGTCGCGGTTGAAGATCGCGGCGTACTCGGTTTCTTTCTGGACGTAGTGCCGGAAGAAGGCGCCGCGTTTGCCCGGCTGGATGTGGCGCCGGTACTGCTGAGCGTGGCCGAGCACGGCCGCTACGCGCGGCCCATACCGATGGACAGCCGGCACCTGGCGCAGTCCACGCTGCCGCCACACGAGCAGCGGCTCGCCGCCACCATGCTCGGGCTGCCACAGAGCGTGCGCAAGAGCCGCAGCTATGCGCGCCTCAGCGGTCATGTCGGCGACACCTTGCTGGCCGAGATTCTCGATACCGCGCCGTGCTTCCTTGGCGGCCTGGCCGGCTTGCGGCTGTCGCGCGGCAAGTCACACCAGCTCAACTGGCATTGGCAGATGGAGCCTGACGGCAGCCAACGCCTGCTGCCGTTGATGCCGCACAGCCAGCGCCTGCTGCGCCTCGACAGCCTGTGGTACCTCGACGCCGAGCGCGCCACGCTGGGCCTGTTCGACGCCGCGGCCGAGGAGACTCACTGGCTGGAACTGCCGTCGCTCAAGCATGAGCACGGCCGCCGCCTGCGCAATCGCCTGCCGGGCAGCCGCCTGGCCACACGGGTGCCGTTGCCGCAGGTGTTCGGCGAGCTGCGCCGCTCGCAGCTGGCACCGAAGCCGGTGCTGGTCCTGCATGCACTGACCCGGCACGCACGGCTGGCCGCCGGCACGCCGCCGCTGGGCTATGCGCGGCTGGCCTTCGACTATGCCGGCGAGCGTCTGCCCGGCCGCGGCGGCGAGCCACTGGTGCGTCGTGTGCGCAACGGCCAGTTGGTCGAAATCACCCGCCGCCGTGCCGAAGAGCTGTCCGCGATGGAACAGCTCGAACGCGCCGGCCTTACCCCCGGCGTGGACACCGAAGGTCTGCCATGGGACGTCGCCGATACCTTGCCGGATGATGCGTGGCTGTTCCCCGGCACCGGCTACGCTGGCGCGCTGGAGGTCAACACGCCGGCGCGCTGGCTGGCGCTGCGGCCGAAGCTCGAATTGGAAAACTTCCAGGTCGAGTATGCACCGAGCTTTCCATTCGAAGTGCTGGAAGGTCCGGTGCACTGGTATGGCCACGCAGTGGAAGATGCCGACGATCACGCCTTCGATCTGGAAATCGGCATCGAGGTGGACGGTCAGCGGCACAACCTGCTGCCGGCCGTGGCGCAGGCATTGGCCGAGCATCAGTTGAACCTGAGCCCCGCGCCGAACGAGCCGGAAGATGCGGTCTGGTATGCGCCGGTCGATGCGCGCCGTCGCGTGCCGGTGCGTCTGAAAGAGCTGCGCGGCCTGCTGGCACCACTGGCCGAATATCTGGAAAAGCCGCGCAAGAAACTGCATCTGCCGCGGGTGCAGGCGGGGCGACTGGAAGAGCTGGTCAAGGCGATGCCCGGTGGCAGCACGCTGGAAGCGTCCGAGCCGCTGCTTGGATTTGCCGCGCGCTTGCGCGACGCCGCCGAACGCGCCAGCGATGTCGTGCCGGAAGGACTCACGGTGGAACTGCGGCCCTATCAGCGCGAGGGCCTGCGCTGGTTGAACGCGCTGGCCGAAGCGGGCGTGGGCGGTGTGTTGGCCGACGACATGGGTCTGGGCAAGACGCTGCAGCTGATCACCCACCTGCTCTCGCTGAAGCAGAGCGGCGCGCTGACCCAGCCGGCGCTGATCGTGGTGCCGACCAGCCTGATTCCGAACTGGCAATCGGAGATCGCCCGCTTTGCGCCGAGCCTGCACGTGCTGACCTTGCATGGGCCGCAGCGCGCCGAAGAATTTGCCCAGCTCGGCGCGCAGGACATCGTGCTGACCAGCTATGCACTGTTGCCACGCGACGTACTGCCGCTGCGCAAGCAACTGTTTGAGCTGATCGTGCTGGACGAGGCGCAGCAGGTGAAAAATCCACGCACGCAGGCGCGCCGCGCGCTGCTCAGCCTGCGTACCTCCCGCTACGTCTGCCTCACCGGTACGCCACTGGAAAACCATCTCGGCGAGCTGTGGTCGCAAGTCGACCTGGCGGTACCCGGCCTGCTCGGCGATGAAGGTGCGTTCCGCCGGCATTACCGTGTGCCGATCGAAAAGCAGCACGACGAAGAATGCCAGCAGCGGCTGAACCTGCGTCTTGCGCCCTTCATCCTGCGCCGGACCAAGGGGCAGGTCGCGCAGGAATTGCCGCCGAAGACCGAGATCACCCGCCGCGTGGTGCTGGAAGGTCGCCAGCGCGATCTCTACGAAGGCCTGCGCCTGTCACTGGCGGAGGAGCTGCGCGAGGTGATCGCCCAGCGCGGTATCGCGCACTCGGGCATCGTGGTGCTCGATGCGCTGCTCAAGCTGCGCCAGGTCTGCTGTGACCCGCGCCTGGTGAAACTCGAGGTGGCGCGCGGCGTGCACGAATCGGCGAAATTCGAACTGCTGATGGACATGCTGCCGGCGCTGCTCGATGAAGGCCGGAAGGTGCTGCTGTTCTCGCAGTTCACCGGCATGCTGAAACTGATTGCCGCCGAGCTCGATCGCAAACGTATCCGCTATGTCACTCTCACCGGCGAGACGCGCGACCGCGCCGAACCGGTGCAGCGTTTCCAGAACGGCGAAGTACCGTTGTTTCTGCTGTCGCTGAAGGCCGGCGGCGTCGGCCTCAACCTCACCGCCGCCGACACCGTGATCCACTACGACCCGTGGTGGAATCCTGCCGCCGAGGCGCAGGCCAGCGATCGCGCGCATCGCATTGGGCAGGACAAACCGGTGTTCGTGTTCCGCCTGATCACGTCAGGCACGGTGGAGGAGCGCATCGAGGAACTGAAAGCACGCAAGGCCGAATTGGCCGCCGCGGTGCTGGAAGGCGGCGGCAGTCGCGAGAAGCTCAGCTTCGATCAGGGCGACCTGGATGCGCTGCTGGCGCCAGGGTGAAAGAAAATCTGATTCAGATTTTCGACGTACCGAAGTCATCCCTAGGCAGATTCAATCCCGCGTAGTGATTTCGTCGATATTGCGCAGCATGTCGGCAGGATCTTCGTAGACGCGGAACGCGCCGGCCTGCTGCAGTTCGGCTATGCCATAGCCACCGGAGAGCAAGCCGACGCCGAGGGCGCGGGCGCGCTGTGCGGCGAGCATGTCCCAGACGCTGTCACCGATCACCAGCGAGTGTTGGATGTTCACGCCCAGCTGTTCGGCGGCGGCGATGAACAGGTCGGGGTCCGGCTTTGCGTGCCGCACCTGATCGCGAGTGACCACGGGAACCTTCGATGGATCGACGCCGAGCGCAACGAGATTGTGGTGCGCGGTTTCCATGCGGCCGCTGGTGGCAATCGCCCAGGGAAATTTATTCTTCGTCAGGAAATCCAGCAGTTCTCGCGCTCCGGGTAGCGGTCGCACCGCATCGGCGGCGGCCAGCCGTCCGAAAGCGGCGGCGTGGTTGTGACGCAGCCGCAGCAGCGTCTCTTCGCTCATCGTGATGCCGGTTTCGCGCTGCAGCATGTTGAGAAACAGGCCGCCGCTCATGCCGATGCGGCGGTGGATGCGCCACACTGAAACGTGCACACCCTCGGCATCCAGTGACTCTTTCCAGGCCAGTACATGCTGGTAGACGCTGTCGACGAGGGTGCCGTCGAGATCGAACAGGAGGGCGGTTCTATCGAGCGACATGGATGTGCCGGTGATGCTGAAAATCAGTCATCGATGGTGTCACGCAGAATGTGATGAGCCCGGGGAACATGCTAGTCGTGACGGTGCAATAGCGAACCGCCGGATTCCACCACGGCCAGTGCGGCGGCGCCGATCAGGCCCGGTTCGGGATTCATGATTGCCTGCGTCGGCACCTGTTCCATAGTGACGCGGAAGCGCCCCTTGGCCTCGAAGCGCTCGCGGAAATTGCCACGCTCCATCCACGGCAACAGAATCGGTACCAGACCGCCGGTGAGATACACGCCATCCCATGCGCCCAGGGTCATTACCAGGTCGCCGGCGACGCTGCCGAAGATGCCGGCGAAGGTTTCCACCACCTGCACGCACATCGGATCGCTGTTCGCGTTGGCACGCGCGCTGATGTCTTCGGGTTTCAGCGGCTCGGGAGTGTGCCCGGCGATTTCGCAGAGCACGGTATACAAATCCACCAGACCATTGCCGCAGACCAGCCGTTCGTTGGACACCCGGCCGTAGCGCTGGTTGAGGCGCTTGAGTATTTCGATGTCCTCGGGCGTGTGCGCGGCGAAGCCGGCGTGACCACCTTCGGTCTGCAGCACGCTGCACTTGCCCTGACGCAGCAACAGGCCGCCGACACCGAGTCCGGTGCCGGGGCCGACGATCACAAAGGTCTGTTCTTCCTTAGCACCCAGCTTCGGCAACGGCAGCTTGCCGACCGGTACCAGATCAGCCGGCTGCAGCAACATCACTGCCATGCTTTGCGCCGCAAAATCGTTGACCAGGCGCACGGATTGCAAATCCAGCTCGGCCTGCAGCTTGCGCGCCGAAATAGCCCATGGATTGTTGGTGATCTGCACCGTCTCGCCATCGCTGATGCGGCCGGCGGCGGCGATCAGTGCATGCTGTGCCTGCAGCCCGCTGTCGACGAAGTACTGGCGGATGGCGTCGGCCAGCGAAGCGAAATCACGGACCTGATAACGCCGCACGTTGTCCATTTGAAACGGCATGCTCGCCGCCGGGTCCGAAATCGCAAAGCGCACGTTGGTGCCACCGAGATCGGCGAGCAGGGTCGGGGCGGGGACGTGCATCGGAACTCCATGTGATGTTGCTAAAACAGCAAGCCTGCCGTGAATGCTGACCAGCGTCCAGCACCCGGTCAATCCGGGGTGCTGGCGCGTGGCATTGGCTGGCCCGGATCAGCTTACGATTTGCCCTTGTGCTTGCCGCCGGAAACAGGCGGTTTGTGGCTGCCGCCCTTGGGCTCGTGGCCTGAGGGGGAGGGTGCAGGGCTGCCCGTCGCGCCCTGTAACGCGCTGAGCAGGGCCTGCCCGTTCGGGCTACCCAGGCCGGTGCAGGCGTCCCAGCCCGGGCCGGCGGTGTAGCTGCCGTTGTTGCCTTGCGTGATGTCGTGGAACGCTGTTTCGCCGATGGCGTAGAGGGCCTCATTGGCGGCGCCCAGCGAATGACCGAGCTGCTGGTTGAGGCGCGCCACCAGTCCAGCCCACAGCGGCGCGACCGCACTGGTGCCGCCGATGACCTCGGTCAGGCCGTCGACCAGCACGCTGTAACCCGTGAGCGGATCCGCGTTGCCGGCGACATCGGGCACGCCGCGCCCGACGAAACCGCCCGGTGCTGCTGGGACCTTCGATGTCGCTTGCCATGTGGGCAGCGCGAACACGGTGCTGACACCGCCGCCGGTGGCGCCCTCGTTGCCGGCGGTCTCGTTCCACACCACCTCGCTGCTGATCGTGCTGCCGCTGCTGATCAGCTCGGTGCCGCCGCAGCCCAGCACGGACGGGCTGGAGGCGGGGAAATCCACGGTCGGCTGGCCGCCACTGACGCCATCGCTGGAGCCGTTGTCGCCGGCCGCCACGGTCACCGTCACGTCGAGCGCGGCAGCATCCTCCAGCGCGGTTTCCATTGCATTGCGCGAGGCCGTGCTCCAGCCGCTTTCGGGGCCGCCCCAGCTGATCGACATCACCGTGGCCGGCTGGGTGGTGCTGTGCGCGGCCTGCGAGATCGCGTTATAGAAACCTTGGTCGGTGTTCCCGCCGAAGTAGACGACTAACTGCGCCGCTGGTGCGAGCGCACCGGAGACCTCGATGTCCAGCATCACTTCCGCATCCGCATCGCCGCCGGGCTGGTTGCTGCCGCTGTCGACCGAAACCGCAGTGATGGAAGGTGTTTTCAGGCCGAGTCCGCTGAAGTAGGTGTCCAGATCGGCCTGCACATAACCGCCGCCGAGTTCGATGATTGCAATGATCTGGCCAGTGCCGTCGCCAGCGGGAAAGTTGTACAACTGGCCGACCTGCAGCGGCGTATAGGTATTGGCCGGCTCTGCCTGCGCGATGCGGAAATGCGGCTGTGCGACCGGGCGTTGATCCAGTCCCAATATGGCGATCACCGCAGGATCGGGCAGTGTCGGTGCCTGCGCGGAGCCGACATAGGACGCCCCGCCAGGGGTGAGTTCGTAATGCCCGAGCTGCACGCCGAACGCCTGCTGCAGCGCTTGCGCAGTACCACGCAGATGCAGTGTGCGTCGTCCCGGCTCGCAAGCCAGTTCCTGCAGGCCATGCTGGCGGCTGAAGCTGCGCAGGCGCTCCACATCGGCCGGATCGGCGCCGTAGCGCGCCACGAAATCGGCATGCCGGGCGCTGCGCGATGCTGAAGGTGCCAGTTTGCCCAGCGCGTTCTTGCGCCGCAGTACCAGGGTTACATCGAGCGTTTCATCCGAGGCATGCGGACCCAGGTAACGGGCGCTGGCCGGCAGATGCCAGTTGGCAGAGTCGGTGGGCGTGGTCTTGCTCATGGTGCATCCTCCGGTGGGGAAACGGCGGGTCGTGATGTCGAGGGTGCACCGGAAAACGTTACGGAAAAGTGTCGTGGTCGATCGAATCGGCGATCACGTGGGTGCAACCAATGTCGCAGCGCGGCCGCAGGCTTTGCGTTGTGGCCTAAAATGGCCGGGATATCACCCGTCAGGATCCGCCATGAGCTTTCCCGCCATCCGCATGCGTCGCATGCGTCGCGACGCCTTTTCCCGCGCGCTGATGCGCGAGAACACCTTGCTGGCAAGCGACCTGATCATGGTCGCGTTCGTGATCGAAGGCGAAGGCCAGCGCGAAGCGGTGCCGTCGATGCCGGGTGTGGATCGGCTGTCGATCGACGAGCTGCTGAAGCTCGCTGGCGAATGCGTGCGACTCGGTATCCCGGCGCTGGCATTGTTCCCGTCGCCGGGTTCGGCAGTGAAGAGCGAGGACGCCGCCGAGGCGTGGAATCCGCAGGGCCTGATGCAGCGCGCCACCCGCGCGCTGAAGGCGAAGTATCCGGAGCTGGGTTTGATCGGCGATGTCGCGCTCGATCCGTACACCACGCACGGCCAGGACGGCCTGATCGACGACACCGGCTACGTGATGAACGAGCCCACCGTCGAGGCGTTGATCAAGATGTCGCTGGCGCAGGCCGAGGCCGGCATGGATTTCGTGGCGCCGTCGGACATGATGGACGGCCGCATCGGCGCAATCCGCGAGGCGCTGGAAGAAGCCGGTCATTTTCACACGCGCATCCTCGCCTACTCGGCGAAATACGCCTCTGCGTTCTACGGCCCGTTCCGCGATGCAGTGGGCTCGTCGGCGAACCTTGGCAAGGGCAACAAGCACACCTACCAGATGGACGTTGCCAACAGCGACGAGGCACTGCACGAAGTCGAGCTGGACATCAACGAAGGCGCCGACGCGGTGATGGTAAAGCCGGGCCTGCCGTATCTGGACATCGTGCGCCGGGTGAAGGACACGTTCGGCGCGCCGACCTTCGTGTACCAGGTCAGTGGCGAGTACGCGATGCTGAAGGCGGCATCGCAGAACGGCTGGCTGGACGAGAAAGCGGTGGTGCTTGAGTCGCTCACGGCGATGAAGCGGGCCGGTGCGGATGCGATTCTCACTTACTACGCGATCGATGCGGCCCGGTGGCTCCGGTTGGGCTGACAAAAACGACCCGAATTTCAGATGGTTCAGAGGTGGTTCCGAAGCGAATGAGAAGGTTCCCGTCGCGCATGAATCGAAGGTCATCTAGTTTTTTGCGGAACTCTTGAATGCGTTTCGAATGCCCCTTAAAAATTGTGTTGATCGACTTTTCATAGATGCGATCAAGAACAGAAATGACAGCATGGCAATGCTCATTTACTGCTTTGTCTAGCTGTACAGCGCGTGATCCGTTGCCACGACCCTCCGTGACCACGCAAGAGAATCCCTTCAGATCGACGCAAACTGGGACAATTGCTTGGGGTTTTCCACCGCCTCTTGGGGGATAGTCGACGCTATGCGATGCGACTTGGTTTCTGAGGGTTCGGATGTCGAGATCAAGAAACTGCGCTAGGACTTCTTTGGGTTTTGGGCAATGCATTAGTACGAAGAGCTTAAGCGCTGCTTCTTGCTGCAAATATGTTGCGCTCAACAACCCATATAGACGCAGGTAGCGTTCACCCACGTTGTCGTAACGCGTAGGACCATCAAGTGAGAATCGAAGAAAGTGATTGATAGCAGTAGAAGCGTCGCCGATGACATCCATGGCGACACAAATGAACTCCCAGTCGCCTGGAGAGCCCAGTCTCAGTAATTTCTCAGGCGACTCGTCATTTGCCCAGACTCGAGTATTCACGAGATCACGAAACGCATCGGCATAATGATCGAGCACTTCGATGGGCGAGTTCATTGACTAAGTTCTGCTGAAGGTAAGCATGGCGCTAAGTATTCCTGAGATGCTGTGATCTGGGTTAGGACTGTACCGAGAACGTTCGCTTTTTGGCCGAATGCGGTTATCCGAAGATAGCTAGAGCGCACTTCACGCGTACTGCGCGACACCATTCCCGAACGACCAGTTCTCCTTCGCCACCTCGACCAGATTGATGAATACATCCTCGGGACGCAGGCCCGGGTCGGCGGAAAACTTCTCTGCGATGCCCCGGTACAGCGCCTGCTTCTGCTCCACTGTGCGGCCGCTGTTGCAGGTGATCTGTACGATCACCAGATCGTCGCTGCGATCGACGCTGAGATAGTTCGGGTCGTAGTCGAACTCGTCGGCGTCGTGCTGGCTGACCAGGATGAAGCGGTCGTTCTCCGGCACGTTGAAGGTTTCGCGCATGGCCTGGTAGATGCCGTTGCGCAGGGCGGCGAGATGGGCGGGCGACTTGCCGCGGCGAAGTGAGATGCGAACCAGTGGCATGGGGACTCTCCACGAGGATGAAGCACGGTGGATGGGGATGGGTGGTGCGATATCATGTGCCATTGGCAGCCATGACACGAGACATCCGGCATATGTCCGCCATGCAACCAGTCCTGACATCTGCTGTGTTCTTCTCTCGATACCCATTCCGAGTTCGCAAGCCATGACACCCACGCGTCTTGAAATCACACGCCCCGATGACTGGCATCTGCATCTTCGCGATGGCGATGTGCTGGCCTCGGTGATCGGCCATACCGCGCAGCGCTTTGCGCGCGCCATCGTGATGCCGAACCTGAAGCCGCCGGTGACGACGGTCGCGCAGGCGGAAGACTATCGTCGACGGATTCTGGCGAGTTTGCCGGTGGGCATGCGCTTCCAGCCGCTGATGACGCTGTACCTTACCGAGAGCACCCCGGCCGAGGAAATCATCCGCGCCAGGGACAGCGACAGCGTCTTTGCGGTCAAGTATTACCCCGCGGGCGCCACCACCAATTCACAGTCCGGCGTGCGCGAGCTGTCGCGGGTGTATCACGTACTCGAAGCGATGGAGAAGCACGAACTGCCCTTGCTGCTGCATGGCGAGGTCACCGACCCGGACATCGACATCTTCGATCGAGAGCGCGTTTTCATCGACCGTCATCTGATGCCGCTGCAGGCCCGTTTCCCCGGCTTGCGCATGGTGCTTGAGCACATCACCACCCGTGATGCAGTCGAATTTGTCCGTGGCGCCCCGGCCAACGTGGGCGCCACCATCACCGCGCATCATCTGCTACTCAACCGCAACGCGCTGTTCGAGGGTGGCATCCGTCCGCACAACTACTGCGCCCCGATCCTCAAGCGGGAGACGCATCGTGCTGCCTTGCTGCAGGCGGCCACCAGCGGCGATCCGCACTTCTTCCTCGGCACGGACAGCGCGCCGCATCCGCGCGAAGCGAAGGAAGCGGACTGCGGGTGCGCGGGGCTCTATACGGCCCATGCGGCGCTGGAGCTGTATGCCGAGGCATTCGATCAGGTGGGCAGCTTAGATCGGCTCGAAGCGTTTGCCAGCTTCCATGGCCCGGACTTCTACCGTCTGCCGCGCAACCAGGATCGCATCGCGCTCGAACGCACGCCATGGATCGTGCCGGACGAATATCCCCTGGCCGGATCCACCTGCAAGCCGATGCGGGCCGGCGAGTCGGTCGCGTGGTCGGTGGTTGGTGGATAGGGCTTCTGCCTGATCGGCTGACACGGAACCTTCCGGCGTAGCGCAACTTCCGCCGGACTTGCCGATTGCGAGATGGCTGATCAGTGAGTCGTGCTTGGTTGCGCGCGCAACGCCGTGAGAAATTTCTGCCCCGCACGTCCATCGACCGGCATGCCAAGTCGACCCTGCTCGGCGCGGATCGCGACACGCGTCTTGGCACCGATCAGGCCGTCGGGCGTGCCGATGTCGTAGCCGCGGGCCTGCAACAGCGTTTGCAGTTCGCGGTTTTCCGCACGGGACAGGCCGGGATCGTCGGTGGGCCACGACGTGACGAAGCCGATGTTGTCGCCATGGCTGCCGACCAAGGTGGACAACTGCGCGATCGCCAGCGCGTAGTTTTCGCTGGCGTTGTAGCTGTAGATGGTGTCGAAGTTCTTGCCGGTCAGGAACGCCGGGCCTTGCGTGCCGGTGGGCAGCAGCAGGCCGGTGTCGGGCAGGTTCGACGGCAGCGGCTTACCGTTGGCTTGGGTGATGCCCTGCGCGGTCCAGTACGCGACATCGTGCTTGTTCTTGCGGGCGGAGCTGCCCGCATAGCCGGCCGGCAACTTCACCTCCAGGCCCCACGGCTCGCCCGTGCGATAACCCGCCTGATGCAGGAAGTTGGCGGTGGAAGCCAGCGCATCGGGCACGCTGCCGACCACGTCGCGGTGACCGTCACCGTCGAAATCGACGGCGGTGTGCAAGAAGGTGCTGGGCATGAACTGGGTTTGCCCGAACGCACCAGCCCATGAGCCGTTGAGCTTGTCCGGTGCGATGTCGCCGTTCTGCAGGATCTGCAGCGCCGCGGCGAATTCGGTGCGGAAATACGCCTGCCGCCGCCCGAAGCACGACAGCGTGCCCAGCGACTGCACCAGCGGCCGGCCGCCGGTGATCTTGCCGAAATTGCTCTCCACGCCCCACACGCTGACCACGATCGCCGGATCGACGCCGTAGCGGCTCTGGATCTGGCGCAGCACGGGCAGCCATTGCTGGTACGCGGCGCGGCCATCGGCCACGCGCTCCTTGTCCACCAGCATCGCCATGTAATCCCACGCTGGTAGCGTGAATTCAGGCTGCTTGTCGAGCAAGGGCAGGATGCTGCCGTCGGGTGCGAGATTCGTCGTGTACTGCTTCCACGTGTCATTGCTGATGCGTGCGAAGTCGCTGCTGTGCTGCAGCCCGGTAAGGCATTGGTTGAATTCGGTCTGGCTGAGGATGGGTGCGATGGCATCCTGCGCGTGGGTGGCGGGCGCCAGGCATGCAGCGATCAACAGAGAAGCAAGGCTCAAGGTGAGGTGTTGTGTGTTGAGCATCGGTCGTCCTTGTGGCGCTGACGGATGGGGAAGAGCAACGATCATAGCGGTTTGCGCTGGGGCGGCATGGTCGCTTTGCTCCCTCCCCTGCTTGCAGGGGTTGGATCAATGCTCCGAGCTCAAGGAATCCCCAAGCTCGTCATTCCGGCGTAGGCCGGAATCGCATTGGCTTTGTTGGCGGCATCCGATTGCGCGACGAAAGTGCGATAACCGGCTTCGCTGCTGAAAAGCGATTCCGGCCTACGCCGGAATGACGGTGTAGGGAGTTTTCGGGGCAGTGGAGCGTGCCGTCAGTAGGCGAACTCGCGGAACACCGGGTCGACGCTGCCTTTCCACGCACCGTGGAACAGCTCCAGCTTGCGCTCGGCTGGCGTCTGGTTGGCCTGCACGATCTCGATCATCGGCTCGAGGAAGATGCTCTCGTCGGCACCGTTCTTGTTGAGGCGGGCGCGACGCTTGAGGCCGTGGCCGGCGATCTTCAGTGCTTCTTCGGCGAGATCGCGCACGGTGCCGTTGCGGAACGGCAGCTTCAGCGCATGCTTCGGCACGCCATCGCGCAGCGCGTGGCGTTCCTCGCGGCTGAAATCCTTGACCAGATCCCACGCCGCATCCAACGCCTCGTCGTCATAGAGCAGGCCGACCCAGAACGCTGGCAGCGCGCACAAGCGATTCCACGGACCGCCGTCGGCGCCACGCATCTCCAGGTACTGCTTGAGGCGAACCTCGGGGAATGCGGTGGTGAGATGGTCGGCGAAGTCTTTCATGTTTGCCTTGGCGCCGGGCAGCATCGGCAGCTCACCGGCCATGAACTTCTTGAAGTCCTGCCCGGCGAGATCGATGTACTTGCCGTCCTGGAAGCTGAAGTACATCGGCACGTCGAGGATGTAGTCGACGTAGCGTTCGTAGCCGAAACCGTTGGCGAATACGAAGTCCAACATCCCCGTACGGTGCGGGTCGGTATCGGTCCAGATGTGCGAGCGATACGACAGATAGCCGTTTGGACGTCCCTCGGTGAACGGCGAGTCGGCGAACAGCGCGGTGGCGATCGGCTGTAGCGCCAGACTCACGCGGAACTTCTTGATCATGTCCGCTTCGCTGGAGAAATCCAGGTTCACCTGCACGGTGCAGGTGCGCGTCATCATGTCCAGGCCGAGCGAGCCGACCTTGGGCATGTACTCGCGCATGATCTTGTAGCGGCCCTTCGGCATCCACGGCATCTCGTCGCGGCGCCACTTCGGCTGGAAGCCCATGCCGAGGAAGCCGAGGCCCATGCCGTCGGCGATCGAGCGCACCTCTTCCAGATGCGAGTTCACCTCGCAGCAGGTC
>Ga0302229_10001234_pt1 | contig 19607 bp, 15 predicted proteins | sample II_Palsa_N1_3_FD_193518 | JGI IMG/M metagenome (GOLD analysis project Ga0302229, IMG submission 193518) | Peat permafrost microbial communities from Stordalen Mire near Abisko, Sweden - II_Palsa_N1_3 | ecosystem: Environmental > Terrestrial > Soil > Palsa > Peat permafrost | place: Sweden... | reverse complement strand
GGGCCTGGCGGTGGATCGGGGGGATCATGATGCACCGGATCCGCCGCGGAGCCCGGATCCACCACGATAACCGGAGCGGTCTTTGCGTTTTTGCTGCTTGCGTGGTCCATGTGACCACTGTGTGCTGGGTAGGTTCGTACTACTTGACCTGCGTTCTCTAGGCAGCCTCGCCGGCATCACCATCCTGGGAACCATCCTCACCGCCGTCTACACCAACACGATCCACCTCCCCGCAACCGCCCCCGCCCGAACCGCCGGCAGCATCGACCAAGCCCGCGCCGCCGCAGCCCACCTCCCCGCCGGCCAAGCCCGCACCCTGCTGGCCGCCGCGGCCAGCGCCTTCGACAACGGCTACACCCTCGCCCTGGCCATCACCGCCATCGCCCTGGCCGCAGGCAGCGCCTTCACCTACCGCTACCTCAAGCGGCAGCCCACTACCCCCACAGAACAGGCCCGGCGGCCCCGAACCGGCCCAGCACGGCGGGTAGCCGCTGCAGCCCCAACCGATGTGCCCGGCAGCGGTGCCGTCGTGATCAGTAATTCCTGACCCGACGCGGCGGCAGGCGGGTAACCGGTGGCGGGCCGTCGGACACTAATGAGTGTGAGCCGAATCGCTGCCTCGCCGTCTGTTGGAGGACCGCCGTGACGACTGTCCGCATCGTTCCTGCGCGCCACATCCGGCCCCCACGGGCCCCGGACGGGAGTGAGGTGCCCGACTGGTGGCCGCATCAGCGTCTCATCGTGCTGGCCGACACCGTGCCTACCAAAGATGGGGGCCACCGGGCGGTGCCGCTGTGGCTGGTTGCCGGTCACAAGGAGCTGCTGGGCCGGCTGGGCCAGCCCGCCGCGGACGCCGAGGTGGCCAGTGGCCTGCTGGAGACAGCGGTCCGGCTGCTGGGGACGGCCGGGACGGCGGTGAGCGCCGTGGACATCGAGCCGGCCAGCGACGCCGTGCCCGAGCTGCGCTCGGACACGGTCACGGCACGCGTTGGGCTAGCCACGGCCACGGGAACCCGGCCGGTGACGGTCAGCGCCGAGTACGGCCTGGCGCTGGCCGCCGTGGCCGGCGCGCCGGTCCGGGTGGCCGACACGGTGATGGACCGGCTCGCGGTGTCGGTGCCGGGCGAGGACATGGTGGCGCCGTTCCTGCCCCCGGCGGACGCCCGGTCGCCGGGCCGCCCCAGGCGAGAGCGGCGTTTCGAGGCGCGGAACATGGCGTTCACCGAGGGCCTGGACTACTGGGAACTGGCTGGCAGCTTCTCCGCTGACGGCCAGCCGGCCGGGCCGGACTACTCCTGCACCGCCGCGGAGCAGTCCGCGGTCTTGGCCGCCACGGTCCCGGAACCCGCCGGCTCGGCCGTCCTTGTCCAGGCCATCGCCGCCGAGGACTACCGCGCCGGTACGGTCACCTTCCGCGGACAGCTGCGCGCCACTGGCCTGGCCGGCCAGGCCGGGCTGCACCTGGCCGTGAGCGGGCCGCGGTCGGAAGCGACGGCTACCAGGCCCCTGCTCGGCCACGGCAGCAGCCTGACCGCCCCGGGCAGCAGCGACTGGACCTGGCATGAGGTCACGGTGCGCGTCCCCGGCGAGGCCATCGTCATCGGCTTCGGCATTTCCCTGGCCGGCCGCGGCCGCGTTGAGCTGCGTAACGCGGAACTCACCCCGGCGCCGCCGGGAACCCGGGAGTAAAGCCAGGCATGGACATCGGTGACGGCGACCTGGTCCGGCTCGCCCGCGACGGTGATCCGGCCGCGTTCCGGCTGCTGGTCGAGCGGCACCTGCCGATGGCCCGCGCCCGCGCGGCCCGGCTGTGCCCGCAGCCAGACGACGCCGACGACGCCGTGCAGGACGCGTTCCTGCAGGCGTTCATCGCGCTGGGCCGGCTGCGCGACCCCGACCGGTTCGCCGGCTGGCTCGGCGGCATCGTGGCCAACGTCTGCCGCGCCCAGCGGCGCCGCACGCCGCTGACCCTGCTCGGCGACTGGCCCGAGAACCTGCACCCGGCCTCCGCCACCAGCCTGCCATCGGCTGAGGACCTGGACCGCGCCGACGTGCTCGGCCGCGCGGTCGCCGGCCTGCCCCCCGGGCAGCGTCACGCCGTCACCGCGTTCTACTACGCCGACCAGCCCGCCGGGCAGATCGCCGCCACTCCCGGCGCCGCCAAGGCCAGCCTGCACAAGGCCCGCCGCCGGCTCCGCGAGTACATCACCGCGCACCGCCCCGACCTCATCCCCGCCACGTCCCGGAGAATCCCCATGACCGCTGTCCGCATCGCGCACGCCGACCCCTGGCCCGGACGCACCCCAGACGGGGGGATGGATATCCGCCACGTACTCGTGATCCTCGCCGACGACGCTGGCCACCGGGCGCTCCCGGTCCGGCTCCACCGCCACCCGGTCAAGCTCTGGCGCCTGCTCAGCCGCCCCGACGACCACCACGAGGAACTCGGTGACGATCATGCCGAGGAGACGACCGGCCGGCTCCTGCAGGCGGCCGGAGTCACCCTGGCCGGCGTGACCGTCACCGACCTAGGCCCGGGAGTGACCGCCACGCGGATAGACATCGGCGGGCCCGGCGGAACCCGGCCGGTCACCGCCACCCTCGCCGACGGCCTGACCCTCGCCGTCATCACCGGGGCGCCGCTGGCCGTCGACGACCCGGTCATGGACCGGCTCGCCAGACCCGTCACCGGCCCCGACCTGCTCAGCCAGTTCCGCAGCCAGCAGACATCCCCCAGGTTTTTGAGCCGGCGGTTCGAGCCCCGCAACATGGCGTTCACCGACGGCCTGGACCGATGGGAGCTCCGCGGCACCTTCCTGCGCCAGGGCACCGGGTTCGACTATTCCGCCACCACCGAAGACGGGCGGGCGATCCTGGCCGCGGCCGTCCCCGAACCCGCCGGATCCGCCTTCCTCGCCCAGGACATCGACGCCGACGACTACCGGGGCCGCACCGTCACCTTCCGCGGCGAACTGCGCACCGCCCAGGCCGGCGGCCGCGCCGGGCTGGCCCTCCGCGCCAGCAGCCCAGGCCGGTCCACGCCACCCCGGGCAGCCAGCCCAGATCCCCGGGAAGACCCGGCCAGCCACATCGCCTCCGCCACCGGGACCGGCGAGTGGATCCAGTATGAGGTCACCGCCCAGATCCCGCCGGACGCCAGCCTGATCAGGTTCGGCGTCTTCCTGAACGGCGTCGGCCAGGTCGAACTCCGCCACCCGGAACTAGCGCCTCATCCGCCAGGCCCGCCGCACGCCTCATGAGCGTTCAGGCCGCGAACGCATGTCGGGATCGCGGGCCGCCCACTCGTGGTCGAGGATGGACATCAGCACCTCGTCGTACCAGCGCCCGTCGTGCAGCGTCGACTCGCGCTGGCGGCCCTCCTCGACGAATCCTGCCTTCTCGTAGGCGCGGATCCCGGCGGGGTTGAACGGGGCCACGCTGAGCTGAATGCGGTGCAGGCCCATCTCGCGGAATCCGTAGCTGGCGATGACGCGCATCGCGTCCGTGCCGTAGCCGCGACCGATGTACTCACGGCCGAGGGCGATCCCGAGCGTCGCGCACCGGTCCTTAGGGCGCGCGCCCCACAACCCGATGTTGCCGATCAGTACCGGCGGATCGTCGAGCGTCTCGATGGCGAAGCCGAGGTTGTCCTTCTCGTTCGCGCTCCATTTCGCGATGCGCTCCTTGGCCGCGGCCTCCGACGGCGGGGCCACCCGGTTCGACAGCGTGGTCATGCGTCCGGGATCCATCTCCCACTTCGCGAGTGTGGGCAGGTCGTCATCACGCACGCCGCGCAGTCGCACCCGGTCGCCGACGAGGATCGAGTCGCCGTAGCCGAATGCGCCGGGAACATCGGTGAGTTCGCTCATGTGGCTGATACTGCCGTATGCCAGGCCCGCGACGTGAGCCGGTCCCGGCCGTGCGGGCCCGCCGCGTCCGGTGGCCCCGAGCAGGACCTGCGCCCAATCGCCCGCGGGCGCGTCCGGCATCAGCTGCGCGAGGACGCCGCGGCACGCTGCTGGCTCTGACGTCCGCGCATGTCACCACCCTCTAGGCGGATTCCAGCCTGGACGGCATCTCGATGAAGGGCGTGCTGACGAACTCGGTCCGGGCCCATTGCTCGTAGATGCGCTGTCGCCGGCGGGAAAGTACCTGGTGCAGGACCGGGATCCTGGCCCGCAGCAGCGGTCCGGCCAGCCGGGACCGCAGGCCGTTGCCGAGGGAGTAAGAGCCGATCGTCGAGGTCAGGTCGGCGTTCTTCGGGACCGGCAGGGGGGCGACGCAGCGCAGCCGGTCAAGCGCGCCTTCCCGGTAGAAGAACGGCCAGGCGTCCGCGTTGGCGCGGATGGGCAGCACGAGCTTGATCATCCGCTCGCATGCCTCCCGGGTGATCAGGTAGGCGCCGGTGCTCCGGGGCTGGGTGAGATCGATGGGCAGGGCGAGCTGGCGATCGCCGGAAAGCGGCACCGCGCCCGCGCGGCTCAGCTGGACCGGGTCCGGGCAATCGACGCTGAGCAGCGCCGCTTCTGCCCCGGTGAGGTGCTGGGCCACTTCCTCGGCCAGCTTGTCCAGGTCAGCGGGCAACAGGACATCGTCTTCCACGATCAGGGCCACGTCCAGCCCGTCTTCGATGATCTTCCGGTAGATGTTCAGGTGGCTCAGGGCGCACCCGGCCGACCCCGCCGGGAATATTCCGGTGGCCACGAAGGACGGGTCTATCAGGGCGGCGTCGCCCAGGTCCAGCTCACGGCCGTCGACGGCCGTCACGATCTCGTAGTCGACGCTGGTCTTCTGCAACTCCCGGGTAATGTGCGCTCGCCGGTCCAGTGAGCGGGCCATGTTGACGACATAAGCATGCACGGGCGATCCCTCCTAACCCTCTTCGCGTGTCCTAACAAGACCTGCGGCGACCGTGCTGTGATACGTGCTGCCGTTCGTTTGGCGCCGGCGGCATGTATCCGGGCTCCAGGGGTATCAGGGCACTCGGGGAGGTTCTCTAGTTGGTAGCGAGGTGCGGCTGATTGAGGCGGAGGCCTGTCGTCGTCAGCGGGTACGCTGCGCATACCGCAACGCCCAGTGACGTGAGGTGACCCGGCCGGATGAGAATCCTGCTTGTCCATAACCGCTACCGTTCCGCCATGCCGAGCGGCGAGAACCGGGTTGTCGACCAGGAGGGCGAGTCCCTCGCGGCCGTTGGGCATGAGGTCAGGCTGTTCACCCGCGAGAGTGACGAGATCAGCCAGTGGTCACTGCTGAAGAAGGCATCCGTCCCGGCCCGGACTATCTGGAACTGGGAGTCCTTCAAGGACCTGAAGGCCGTGCTGGCCGAGTACCAGCCCGAGGTCGTGCATGTGCACAACACCTTCCCGCTCCTGAGCGCGGCCGTCCTGCATGCCTGCCGTGACGCCGGGGTCCCGGTCGTCGCGACCATCCACAATTACGGTCTGGCCTGCGCCAACCGCGCGTTCTTCCGCGACGGCAAGGTCTGCCATGACTGCGCGGGCCACCTGCCCGTAAGCTCGGTCCTGCACGGGTGCTTCCGGGACTCCCGGGCGGCCACTTTGCCGGTGGCGGTGGCCATGGTCGCGCACCGCCGGGCGTGGCGATCACTCGTATCGGCCTACATCCTGATATCGGCGTCACAACGTGATCTGCTGCACGGGGTGGGCTTGCCCGAGGACCGCGTGTTCGTCAGGTACAACCTCATCACCCGCCGCGACCGGCTCCAGACCGCACCCGAGCCGATGGTGGTCTACGCCGGACGGCTTGATGAGATCAAGGGCGTGCGCCTGCTGATGGCCGGCTGGGACCGCTACCAGGAGCAGGCCGGCGAGCCGGGCCTCAGGCTGGCCATCGCGGGCGCGGGGACCCTGGACGGCGAGGTGACGGCGTGGGCCTCGACCCAGCCCTCGGTGGAGCTGAAGGGAGCGCTCAGCAAAGCGGATTGCGCGAGCCTGATCTCGCGGGCCCGGGCGGTCCTGCTGCCATCGGCCTGGGAGGAGACGTTCGGCCTGGTCGCCATTGAGGCGATGGCCGCCGGCGTGCCGCCGATCGCCTCAGGCCACGGGTCGTTCCCCGAGCTCATCACCCCCGGTGTCGACGGCGCGCTCTTCGACCCGGGTGACCCGGCCTCGCTGGGACGCGCGATCGCCGATGCCGAGCGCAACCCCGAGCAGTACGCGTCCTACGGCGAGCAGGCCCGCAAGACCTACGAGCAGCGATTCGACCCGGACCGCAACCTCGAGGAACTGCTGGAGATCTACCGCTTCGCCATCGCCCATCCCGCCTGACCGCGGGACGCCCTGACCGCGGGACGCCCTGACCGCGGGACACGTCACTCCTGCGGGTGCCCGCGTACCCGGGCGACAACCGCCGGGGCGACCAGAAGCGATGCCGCCACCGTCAGGTGCAGCATGTACAGCGAGACGTCGGTGAAGGCATCCTCGGTGAACGAGGCGATCAGGACGTAGGTCACCAGGAACAGCGCGAGCGCCCGGCGCAGGTCCGGCGGCTGGAACAGGCACGCCGCGAGCAGGTACACGATGATCAGGGCGCAGACGACGACCCCGATGAGCCCCTCCTGCATGTAGGACGACAGCCAGTTGCTGTCGATCGGCAGGCCGTCGACGCTCGCGTTGGACAGCCCGAAGCCGAATATCTCCTGGAACGGGGTGCGCGGCAGGGTGAGCACGAGCGCCCAGAAGTTAGTCCGCCCGGTCAGGGTGGTCAGCCCCGCGGTGCCCTGCCCGCGGGCGAGCCAGGTGGTGATCACGCCGGCCAGCGTCATGACGGCCACCGCCAGGATGACCACGGTCGCCCCGAAGAACCTCCGCACCCGGGCGTTCCCCGCGACGAGGCTCAGGCCGGCCACCAGGAGGCCGGCCACGCCAGCGGCCAGCGCCGTCCTGGTGTGCGTGAGGAGCAGCGCGATGAGGGCGAATCCGACGCCGGTCAAGGCGAGGCGGCCGCTCAGCTGCCGGCCCAGCCAGAGCAGGGTCGTCAGGCCGGCCGCGATCGCGCACCACTGAGCGATCCCGGTGGGCAGCACCGGCCACAGGTCGGCCGTGAGCCGCCCCTGGTAGGCGAAGGCATGGCCAGGGGACACCAGGATGCCGAGGAACACCGAGCCGATCAGCGCGTAGAGGACGCCGAGATGGGTCCGGAACAGCAGCATGTCGCGCCGGCCCCACCACGGCGTCAGCAGCCATAGCGCGGCTACGAACTCGACGAGCCTGGAGGTACGGAACATGGCGCCGAGGTGACGCGACGCGAAGGCCGTGACCAGAGTGTCCGCGGCGAGCAGGCCGAGCAGGCACAGGAAGACGTTCGGGCGGAACCTGAGCTTGGGGTTGATGGTGAGCAGGATCAGCAGCGCGATCGGCAGGGCCGCCTGCGCGATGCCCTTCCCGACCCGGCTGGGGATGGGCACGACCGAGTACCCGGGGAAGAAGGTCAGGGTATTGAAGCAGAGCAGCCCGTAGGCGAGCCTGAACCTGCGCCGGAACGTCCGCTCCCGCGCCTCGGGGAGATCCCCGGTGAGGGCGCGCGGGTAGCGGCGCAGGGCGGTAGTTGACACGCTCATTCGGCTCGGTCATCCCAACGTGGTTCGCGGAGCTCATCTAGGAGAGCACCGGGCGCCCGGTCTTGATACGCCGGCGCGCCCGTCCGTGAGCACGCCACCCTTACGCCTGGCCCGTCCGGCGCAGCAGCTCGTCGAGCTCGCCGGCGGCGAGCAGCTCCTTGATCCGCCGCAGCCGGACGTACCGCGACGAGAGGAAGTCCTCATAGGTTAGCCCGTGCGCGGTGTAGCTGCGCAGCAGCTCGGCCACCCCGTCGCGCACCCGCCACCGCATCTTCAGGTCCGGCAAGACGTCGCTGAGCTTGCTGAAGTCGACCCGGTAGTCACGCAGGTCGGGCCCCGCGTTGGCGGCCAGCGTCACCTCCGAGCCGGGAACGATGTCGCGCACCATCTCGGCGATGTCGCGGACCTGGACGTTATCCTCGGCCCGGCCGACGTTGAACGCCTCGTCGTGCACCTTCTCCCGGGGGGCGGCCAGCACGGCGAGGAACGCCCGGCTGATGTCCTCGATGTGCACGAGCGGCCGCCAGGGTGTGCCGTCGCTCTGCAGTGCCACCTTCCCGGTGGTCAGGGCGACCGCCGTGAGGTTGTTCACCACGATGTCCAGCCGGAGCCGGGTGGATGCGCCGTAGGCGGTCGCGTTCCGCAGGTAAGTGGGGCTGAAGCCGTCGTCCGCGAGCTTGGCCAGCTCACGCTCGGCGAGCACCTTGGTTTCCCCGTACGCGGTCACCGGGCTGAACTCCGCGTCCTCGGCCACGGCCGTCGATCCCGCGGCCCCGTAGAGGCTGCACGACGAGGAGAACAGGAACCGCGGGACGCCCGCCTCCTTCGCCGTCCTGGCCAGGTGCAGCGTGCCGTCCAGGTTCACCGAGAACGTGGCCGCCGGGTTCAGGTCCCCGACCGGGTCGTTGGACAGCGCGGCCAGGCAGATCACCGCGTCGTAGCCGGCCAGCTGGGCCGCGGTGACGTCTCGCATGTCGACCCGCGCCGAGTCCGCGGCGTCCGCGGCGGCCGGACCTAGATCGCACCCGTCGTACAATCCGAGGTCGAGGCCGCGCACCTGATGCCCGGCGGCCCGGAAGAACGGAACCAGGACCGCACCGATGTAACCGCCGTCGCCGGCCACGAGGACCTTCATCGTGTTCCCCCTCCCTGTTAGCTGAAAGTACCTGAGTTAGCTGAAAGTACCTGACCTTGTGCGGATTAGTATCAGGCGGCACTGTCGGAAGGTCCCCTGTTATAGCGGAAGCGATGAGGGGCCGGTCGCTCCCGATCCGCTGTGGGGGAAGAATGGAGAACGGCAGAATGAACGCGGTGCCCCGGCTCACGATCGGGCTCCCGGTGTACAACAGCGAACGGTACCTCGCCGAGTCCATCGAGTCGCTGCTCGGCCAGAGTTACACCGATTTCGAGCTGATCATCTCGGACAACGCATCGACCGACGGCACCCCGGACATCGCCGAGCGCTACGCGAAGCAGGATCCGCGGATCCGGTACTACCGCCAGCCCAGGAACGTCGGCCTGGCGCCCAACCACAACTTCTGCGTCGAGCAGGCGAGGGGCGACTTGTTCAAGTGGGCCGCGGGTGACGACCTGTACCACCGCGATCTGCTGCTGCGCTGCGTGCAGGTGCTTGACGAGCGCCCGGAGGCGGTCCTGGTCCACTCCTACACGGCGATGATCGACGAGGACAGCCAGATGTACCAGGCGAACGAGTACCCGCTGGGCACGTCGGCCGCTCGTCCGTCGGACCGGTTCCGCAGCATGCTGCACGACAACGGGGGTGACGACGACGGCGGCGTGATCCGCAAGGCGGTCCTGCTCCGGACCGCGATGAAGAACAGCTACCACCACGCCGACCGGACCACCATCACCGAACTCGCCTTGCACGGCCCGTTCTACCAGGTGCCCGAGTGGATGTACTTCCGCCGCGATCACCCTGACCGCGCGGAGCGCGCGCACGCCGGCGTCCGGGCGCGCTGCGCCAACATGGACCCCCGGCGCGCGAACCCGTGGCTCAACCCGCTGCCGCGCCTGCTCGGCGAGTACCTGTGGGCCTACCTCAGGATGATCCAGCAGGCACCCCTGGCGCCGGCGGAGCGCCGGGCGTGCTACCGGCATCTCGCCAGCTGGATGGCCAAGCGGTCCAAGCCGCATCACCTGGTGACCTTCGACCCGCCGGTTGCTGAGTCCCAGCCGAGCATCGACGTCGACGCGGTCGTCCCGGGGCGCGGGGCCCGGCTGCCATGAACGCCCGCCGGTAGCCGCCGATTGCTCCCAGGCCGCGCGAGCGCAGTTGACCGGGCTCTCCGAAGTATTACTCAAAAGCTGATCGGGAGTTGCACGTGCAGACCGAGGAAGGCGAAAGCACCGAGGTGGGCAGGCCGCCGGTGCGAACCTCGCGGCTGGCCGAGGGCATCGCCCGCGGCGCCGTCATCGTCGCCGGCCTCACGATCTTGTCCCGGATCCTGGGCTTGGTCCGCACCCTGGTGTTCTCGCAGGCCGTCGGCGCGAGCTGCCTGGGCACGGCGTACGTCACCGCGAACCAGGTCCCCGATCTGCTGTACCAGCTGGTCCTGGGGGGCGCGCTCGCCAGCGCGATGGTCCCGGTGCTGGCCCGCTCGGCCGAGCGGGCGGTCAGCGAGCCGGCCGAGAAGGCGCGGGTCGGCCAGATCACCTCGGCGCTGCTGACCTGGACCGTCATCATCACGGTGCCGCTGGTCCTGATCATCGTGGCGGCCGCCGGGCCGATCGCGTCGCTGCTGAACCCCAGCAACCCGAACGCGGGCTGCGTCCACGCCGACGTGGTCGCCGCCACCGCCGAGATGCTGCGGGTTTTTGCTCCCCAGGCCCTGCTGTACGGGGTCTCGGTGGTCCTGAGCGGGCTGCTGCAGTCCTACCGCCGGTTCGCCGCGCCGTCCATCGGCCCGGGCATCTCGAGCCTGCTCCTCATCGCCTGCTACCTGGCCTTCGTGCCGTTGAACAAGGGCCGTTCGCTGGCCCAGCTCCCCGTCGCGGCCGAGCTTGTCCTGTCGGTGGGGACCACGCTCGGCATCGCGGCCCTGGTGGTGGTGGCGCTGCCGCCGACCTGGCGGCTGCACCTGCGGCTCCGGCCGGCGCTGCGGTTCCCGCCCGGGGTGGCGCGGCGGGCGGGCGGCCTGGCGCTCGTCGGCGTCATCGAGCTCGTCGCCATCGACGTGGCCAACGTGGTGATCATCGCCCTGGCCAACGGGCATGGCGATACCGGCGCGATCGTCTTGTTCAACTACGCCTCGCAGGTGTTCAACTCCATCGCCGCCATCCTGGCGCTGTCCATTGTGGTCAGCGCGTTCCCGGTGCTGTCGGCGCGGAAGGGGCCGGACTTCGACCGGACCAGCGCCGGGTCGACGCGAGCGGTCCTGCTCATGTCGTGGCTCGGTACGGCCGTGATCGCGGCGATCGCCGTTCCCACCGCCCACGTGCTGGCTAAGCAGCCGGATCAGGTGTCACAGCTGATCGGGGCCTTCGTCTTGTTCGCGGTGGGCCTGGTGGGTACCGCGGTGATCGCGAACCTGTCGCGGGTGATGTTCGTCATCGGGCGGCTCAAGGTCGCCGCCGCGGCGCTGGCCGGAAGCTGGCTGGTGGCAATCGTGGTCGACGTGGTGCTGGTCCAGCTGGTTCCACCGCACCTGGTACCCGCGGCGCTGGCCCTGGGCATCACCATCGGCCAGACGGTCGCGGCCATCCCGCTGTTCTTCGTCACCCGCAGGATCTGCGGCCCGGCGGCCGTGCTGGGGGCCGGCCGAGCGGCGCTGGCCGGGCTGATCGCCTGCGCGGCAGGCACCGCGGTGGGCGTGGCCGTCAGCCTGGCGGTACCCCTGCATCACAAGCTGGTGGCCGCCGCCATGGCGGTGCCCGCGGCCTGCGGCGCGATCATCGTGTTCCTCGCCGTCGCGTACTTCCTCGACGACGGTGATCTGAGGGCCGTCCTCGCGTGGGTGCGCCGGGCCACTAGGCGGGGCAACCGGGGCAAGCGGGGAAAGTCTTAATGACGGGTAACAAACGGGGTAAGTCCTAATGGCGGGTATGTTGACGTGCGTAACCGCAGTGCCACAGCGGTTGCCTGACCAGCCTGTCGGAATCCATGGCACGGGAGGTGGTAGTGGACCAGATCGTTGACGGCGACGTCCAGCAGGAAACGTACGCCGAGCGGGACGCCGATGCCACTACCCGTGCGCCCATGGTCCACCCTCACCCCCCGTCCGGCGCCGGGCCGAAGGCCCAGCCGGAGGTCCCGTCGGAGGCCCAGGAGCCTGAGGCGGCGAGCCACCAGGTCGTCGTGGGCGATATCCCGCCGGAGCCGCCCGGTTTCGCGCCGAGGATCGACCTGCTGGCCAAGCTGGACCGGACGCAGGCCCGGGTCCTGGCGCTTTACCCGGCGTCCGGGTTGCTGGGCCTCGGCACCACGCAACTAGCGGCCGCCTACGCGCGGGCCAAGCTGGCGGCCGGCTGGCGGCTAGTGGCCTGGGTCAACGCCGCGGAGACCGGTAGCCTGCAGGCGGGACTGGCCGCGGTGGCTGAGGCCGCGGGACTGGCCGATGGCGGTTCCGGGCGGGATATCGTCGATCCGGGCCAGGCGGTGCGGCACCTGCTGGAGACCGACGGGGACCGTTGCCTGCTGGTTTTCGATGATGCGGCCGACCCCGAGGCGCTGCGGGCGTTTGTCCCGGCCGCCGGTACGGCCCAGGTTCTGATCACCAGCACCCGGCCGCCGGCCGCGGATCTGGCGACCGCCGTCCCGGTGGACGTGTTCAGCGCCGAGGAGGCGCTGGCGTTCCTGACCGGGCGGACCGGCCTGGAGGATGAGGCGGGGGCGGCCGCGGCGGTGGCGGCCGCGCTGGGGCACCTGCCGCTGGCGCTGGCGCTGGCCGCGCCGGTGATCAAAGGGCAGCGCCACGGGTACGTGAGGTACCTGGACCGGCTGCAGACGATCCCGACCGAGGTATTCCTGACCGGAGACGACGGCCAGCCGTACCCGCACGGTGTCTCGCGGGCGGTGCCGCTGTCCCTGGCGGCGATCCGGGCGGCCGACAAGACGGGCATGTGCACCCGGGTCATCGAGATCATGGCGGTTCTGTCGGCGGCCGGGGTCCGCCGCGAGCTACTGCACGTCGTCGGGCGGGCGGGCGTGCTGGCCGGCGGCGGGCACCGGGTCGAGGCGGCCCTGGTGGACGGGGTGCTGGACTGGCTGAGCGACCGGTCGCTGCTGACGTTCAGCCTGGACGGCCAGACCGTCACGCTGCACCGCCTGGTGGCGCAGGTGGTCCGCGACGGGCTGGTCCGCCGACGGCGGCTGGGCGCGGTGTGCTGGATCGCCGCCTCTGTGCTGGAAGCGCACGCTATCGCGGTGGCCGGGTCGCAGGACCGTCCGGCCGTCATGGGCATCCCCCAGCAGGTAACGGCGCTGCTGATTCACACCGCCGAGCTCGCGGGGGAGGCCGACGGGGAGCTAGCCGAACTTCTGCTGCGGCTCCGGTTCATCGCGCTTTTCCACCTGGTTGAGCTGGGCAATCGAGCCCCGGAGGCCATCGCGGCCGGTGAGGCGCTGACCGGGGACCTCGAGCGGCTGCTGGGTGCTAGCCATCCAGACACCCTGAACTCGCGGAACACCCTCGCCGCCGCTTATCTGGCCGCGGGCCAGGTCGGCGACGCGATCCCGCTGTTCGAGCAGACTCTGGCCGTCCTCCAGCGTGAGCTGGACCCCGATCACCCCGACACGCTGACCTTGCAGAACAACCTGGCCACCGCCTACCAGGACGCAGGCCGGGCGCCCGAGGCGATCCAGCTGTACGAGCAGAACCTGGCCCTGCGAGACCAGCAGCCGGGCCCTGATCATCCCAGCACCCTGACCTCCCGGGGCAACCTCGCCGCCGCTTATCTGGCGGCGGACCGGGTCGCCGCCGCGATCCCGCTGTTCGAGCAGACCCTGACCGGCCGGCATCAGGTGCTCGGCCCCGATCACCCCGATACCCAGACCTCACGGAAGAACCTGGCCCGGGCCTACCGGGCCGCGGGCCGGGTCGCCGACGCGATCCCGCTCGAGCAGACCGCGGCCGGCCGGCCGCAGGCGCTGAGCCCCGATGCCCAGGCCTCGCGGGAGAACCTCGTCACGGCCTTGCGCGACGGCGGCCGGGTCGCCGGGGCGGCCCCGCCGGCCGAGCAGATCCCGGCCGCTCCGGAGGACGAGGCGCTTGACGAAGACGCCACGCAGATCCTTCCCGTCGGCTTCCGCCGGCCTCCCACCGAGCCGGCCAAGCGGGAGGCTCCGGCCGGCTTCCGCCGGCCTCCCGCCGATCCGGCCCGGCGGCTGCTGGCTGACCGCGCCGTGGGGCTGCCCGCCGAACTGTCCGCCCATTCCTCCGCCAGCTGGACGAATGACCCGCCACCGGTAGACGCCGAGCACGACCGCCAGGTGGTCGTGGCGATGTGGGCGGGAAACCCGGCGGGCCTGGCCATGGCGTACGACAAGTACGCAGCGGCCCTGTACGGCTACAGCCACTGGATGCTGCACGACTCGGCCGACGCCGCCGAGTCTCTGCTGGACACGTTCGTTCTAGCCGCCGCTACGCTGAAAGACCTGCCCGATCCTTCCAAGCTGCGCCCGTGGCTGTTCGCGCTGGCCCGCAACGACTGCAGGCACCGAATCCGGCCCAGGTCGGCGACCCGCGACGAGGCCGCCGCCGCGAGCCAGCGGACCGACGCGGACCAGCGCACCGAGCCGGACCCACGGCCCGACGCGCGCCTAAAGGCCGATGCAGGCCCAAAGCCCGATGCGACCCCAAAGCCCGATGCAGACCAACGGCCCGATGCGGTAGTCCGCCCGGACGATGAGACGACGCAGTTCATCGCGGTCGGCCGGTCGATGGACCGCTCGATGGATCTGCCGGACGACGCGACCAGGCCGTTCTACGTGGTCAGCCAGCTGTCCGACGCGACGATGCAATTCGGCGCGATCAGCGACCAGCCGATCGAGGAGCCGGCCGACGCGACGACGCAGTTCGTCGCGATCGGCGGGTCGATCGAAGTGCCGGACGATGAGACCACGCAATTCGTCGCGATCGGCGCGCCGACGGATCTGCCGGCCGACGCGACCCGGCCGTTCTACATGGTCAGCCAGCTGTCCGACGCGACGACCCAGTTCCGCGTGTTCAGCGAGCCGGCCGCCCCCGCCACCACCACCGACAGCCTGGCCGATGTCAGCGGCTACCTAGGCCAATCCGAACTGCGGACGTTGATCCGCGCCACCTTGGCCGACCTGAAGCCTCGCGAGCGTGAGGTCATCGAGCTGAGCTTCCGGCACGACGTAGCTGACGACGATCTGGCTATCGTGCTCGGCGTGTCGTTGAGCCGGGCGCAGGCCCTGGCCGCACGCGCCCGTGGCCGGCTGGAGAAATCGTTCGGTGCGCTGCGCACCGCGCTGGCCGGGCGGGACGCCTGCCCGGTGGTGGGGGAGTTGCTGGCCGACTGGGACGGCGAGCTGACCGAGCAGACGCGCGACCTGGTGGCCTGGCACATCGAGGGGTGCCCGACCTGCTCCCATCACGGGCGGGACGCGCTGCGCCCGACGGCTCTTTCCGGCCTGCTGCCGCTGGCCCCGCTGCCGGCCGAACTGCGGGAGCGGGTCTTGGCCCGCTGCTCCTCCAAGGACGCCGTGGCGGTGGCTTACCGCCGGCGGGTGGTCCGGCGCGCGAACTCGACCTGGCTGGCCGTCTGGTCGCAGGCGGTCAGGCGGCTGAGCTGGGAGGGTATCCGGGCCAATCCCGGAGCCGCGATCGCCACCATTGCGGTCGCGGTGTGGGTGGCGGCGGCGGTGATCGTCACGCTGCTGACCTTCGCTGGCTCCGGTGCCGCCCATGCCCAGACGCCGCTGCTGTCCGCCAGGACCTCGGCGAGCCGTTCTCCGGTCGCCCCGGCCTCGGCGGAAGGCCGCGCATCGGCCAAGGCCACGCCGTCTCCCGTCGTCAGCGCGCCCGCGACCCCCAGCCCCACCTCGGTCCAGCCGGTGCTGTCGCCGACGCCGTCCTACGTGCGCCCGCTGTCGCCCGTGCCCCAGCTCTCGCCGACGCGGTCATCCTCGCCCAAGCCGCCGAAGTCGCCCTCGTCTTCGCCCAAGCCCTCCAAATCACCCTCGTCCTCGCCCGCGCCGTCAAAATCCCCGACGCCGACGCCGACATCCCCGACGCCGACGCCTTGACCCGAACGGGCCGGCCCGCGAGCTGAGGATCACCGGGCGGGCTGAGAAGCACCGGGCTACTCCGGCGCAGCCGCCGCGTCTTTCGCCAGCCCGGTCCAGTGGGCCAGCTGATACCAGATGGCCAGGGTCTCGGCGTGCTCGGGGCCGCAGACCCGCTCGCGCACGGGCAGCAGCGCGGCGAACTGGTCTCGCGCGCCGGCCGCGTCCCCGGCCTGCCCGGTCCAGTAGGCCAGCTCCTCCCGCGCGGTCAGGGTGTCGGGGTCATCCGGGCCCGATACCCGCTCGCGGACGGGCCGCAGCGCGGCGAACTGGTCTCGGGCGGCGGCCGCGTCTCCGGCGCGCCCGGTCCAGTAGGCCAGGTTGAACCGGGCGGCCAGGGTGTCGGGGTGGTCCTCGCCGAATACCCGCTTGCTGAGGGGGACCAGCGCGGCGAACTGGTCGCGCGCGCCGGCCGCGTCTCCCGCGTAGCCCGCGAAGTTGGCGATGTTGTGCCGGTTGGTCAGGGTGTCGGGGTGCTCGGGGCCCAGGACGCGTTCGACGACGGGCAGCAGCGCGGCGAACTGGTCCCGCGCGGCGGCCGCGTCTCCGGCCTGCCCGGTCCAGTAGGCGAGGCTGCCGCGGGCGGCCAGGGTGTCGGGGTGCTCGGGGCCGAGGACGCGCTCGGCTCTCGGCAGCAGCGCGGCGAACTGGTCCCGCGCGCGGGCCGCGTCTCCGGCCAGCCCGGTCGAGTAGGCGAGTTCGCTCCGCGCGGCCAGGGCTCGCAGGTCCTCGGGCCGAGGCTTATGGGCGCCACCTGTGCTCACAGCGCCGTTGGCCGAGCCCGCGTGGCCGGACGCAGCCGCCGTCTCGACCGGCAGTCCCCCCTGGATGTCCTGGATCAGGGTCTTCAGGTCAGCCTCGCTGCCCGGGTTTTCCTCCAGGAAGTCCAGCAGCCGCCCGGCCCAGCCGACCTCCAGGGACGTGCGGATCAGTCCCATATCCGTCCCGGCCGCGTCGATGAGCTTCTTGCGTGTCTCGTCCAGCCGCTGCTCGGCGACCCGGGTCTGCGTAGCGTCCCCGTGGCCCAGGAGCCGGGCGAACTTACGCTGTACCGTCTCCCACTCGTGCATAGTTGCGGCGTCGACGACCGTCCGACCGGCCAGCGACGCCAGCGCGAGCAGGTTTTCGCCCAGGATCCTCCCCCCTCTCATCGATGGGTGAGCAAGCCAAGAGGGCTAATCCATTGAAATTCTACAGGCATGATCCTCTGATCACATTGCGCCACCATGCCGGTGCTTCTCGCGAAGGCAATCCCGGTCCCTCCTCGGCCCGGTCGGGTCTGCGCCGGTGACGGTCTAGACGGAGCCTGCCCCGAGCCCGCCACCGTGGAACCAGAAAAGGGTAAAAACTCGATCAATTTTCCCGAACGGGCCCCGGTGCGTGCTACCGGTCACGAGGAGTTCGGGGTCCGCGGCCATCACCATTCCGCTCACGAACCATGTCGGGTCGGAGCCGGGTGATCCGGATCACGCGCGGGTGACGTACTGGCTATAAGGAGGGGACATGGCGAACATTCCGGGCCGCAGGATGATGGCCGAGATCGACGGCGACTTCGTGATATTCCTGATCGGGGCGCGCTTCAACAGCTTCCACCTGCTTAAGGCCTTCAGGGACCTCGGCGGTCGCCGCGGCATGAAGCACATGCTCGATTACCTTACGGCGCACCCGGAGAAAGGCCTGCTCGGCTATCAGCTGGGCCTGCCCGTGATCGTGCAGTACTGGCGGTCCTTCGATCACCTCGAGGCGTTCGCCAACGACGCCAGCGACCCGCACACGGCCGCGTGGCGCGATTACTGGAAGCGCGTGGGCACGAGCACCCGCACCGGCATCTGGCACGAGACCTACCTGGTCCGGGCGGGCGAGTACGAGGCGATCTACGGGAACATGCCACCGTTCGGGCTGGGCCAGGCGGGCCGGCTGGTCCCCGTGGCCGAGGGCAGGACCGCCCGGGAGCGGTTCCGGGCCGCGGCCAGCGGCGCCGCCAGCAAGACCGGCTGAACTGCGCTGGTGTGGGTGCCGGCGCCGCCAGGATCCGGTGCTCGCTGTGGACTAATATCCTGGATTTCAGTATATTGGCGGGATGGCGGCCAAGCCCATGACGGGCCAGGCGTTCTTCGTGCTCACCGCGCTGGCCGGTGGCCCGCGGCACGGGTACGGCATCGTGGGCGAGGTGGCCGAGCTGTCGCAGGGCCGGGTCAAGCTAAAGATCGGCAGCCTGTACGGGGTGCTGGACCGTCTTGCCGCCGAAGGCCTGATCGAGCCCGACCGGGAGGAAGCGCACGACGGCCGGCTGCGCCGCTATTACCGTCTGACCAGGGACGGCAGGCGCGTGCTGGCCGCCGAGGCCGAACTCCGCACCGCCACCGCCCGTGTCGTGCGGGCGAGGCTGGGCCTGTCGGGTGCGGAGGCAGCCGGATGAGCGGCGGCCCGCGCCTGGAGCAGCGGTACCGGCGGGTGCTGCGGCTGCTGCCCGGCTACTACCGGGACAGGTGGGAAGAGGACATGGTCGCCGCCTTCCTGGACAGCTGGCTCACCGGCGACCCGGACGAAGACGCCTGCATCCTGGAGTTCTGCAGGCCTACCTGGCCAGAGATCGCCAGCGTGGTCGCCCTGGCCGCCCGGCTGTACTTGGGCGGCGCGGGTGCTCCGCGCCGGTACTTCGCCTGGGGACAGGCCGTACGCCGCGCGGTGCTCGCCGCGACGCTGATCCAGGCGACGCGCGGCCTGGACATACTCGTGCGGACAGGCTGGAGCCGCGGCCTGCTCGGCTGGCTCCCCGCGCCGCCCGCGGGCATCGCGCCCGGCACGCCTGGGGGCATGTTGCCGCCCGCGGCGTGGTACCTGGTGGCCTACGCCTGGATCGTGTGTTTCGTCGCGCTGGCCCTCGGGCGTTACCGGACTGCCCAGGTCATCGCGGCGCTGGCCATCGTCCCGGACCTGGCCCGGCTGCTGCAGGAGGAGTTCACCAGCGCCTTCCAGGGACCGTCGCTGGGGCCGTGGGCCTTCTGGGTCCTGGTCAATCTTTCCCCTGTCCTGGCTATGACCGCGTTCCACCGGGACGCCCCGCCCGCTGCGCGCCGACCCTGGCTGCTGGCGCTGCCCGCCGGCTACCTCCTGGTGTACGTGCCGGTGATCGTGCTTCAGGCGACCGGAAAGTCCGCCTGGCTGCCGGACTTCTCCGGGCTGTACTGCGTCCTGGCCGCCCTCGCCTGCCTGGCCCACGCGCCCAGGGCCCGGTCCCGCCAGGCCGCCGGCTCGGGCGTGTGGTCGCTGGCCCTGACCCTGCTGGCCGCTGACGCCGGGGCGTACCGGATCGCCTCGCTCACCGACTACCTGAACGACCCGCACCTGATCCAGGTCAGCCTGGTGGAACTGCTCATCCTGGTGGCCGCCGCCGCGCTGGTAACCCCCGACGCCGCCCGCGCCCAGGCAGCCACGCCCGCAACGCCGTCGCGTCCGTACCCGGGATACCCGGGATACCCGGGATACCCGGGATGACGAAACGAGCCCGCCCCAGGAGGACCCCGGACATGCCGTTCCCGTCCCTGCCGCGTCTGTTGTCCGTCCCGGCCAGCGTGCTGGCCACGGTCCTCATGCTCGCCGTGGCCGGCTGCAGCCACGTGGCCCCGCTAGGGCCCGACCCGGCGGCCGCCATGCCGCAACCACACCAGTTGCGGTCACCGCTCGTCTTGGAAGACATGCGCATGCAGCCATCCACGGTCGGCGGCTGCCCGGCCGGTTCGGTCGCGCTCTCCG
>Ga0302229_10001219_pt1 | contig 19714 bp, 15 predicted proteins | sample II_Palsa_N1_3_FD_193518 | JGI IMG/M metagenome (GOLD analysis project Ga0302229, IMG submission 193518) | Peat permafrost microbial communities from Stordalen Mire near Abisko, Sweden - II_Palsa_N1_3 | ecosystem: Environmental > Terrestrial > Soil > Palsa > Peat permafrost | place: Sweden... | reverse complement strand
CGCCCTGTCAACGACAACATCGACTCCCGCAACTTTCGTTGCAGATCGGGGAACTCTCGACCATCACCTGAGGATCGCGTTCACAAGGCCCTCAACCTCGAGTTGATGTTTAGCCTCTTGCGAGGCTCTGAGGCGATGCTCAGCCGCCGGGCGTCGCGGTCGTGGACGAGTCTTCGGGCGCGACCGCAGGCGGTGCTTCCGTGGGCGCGGTGGACGTGGTTTCGGGCGTTGCGCTCGCCGCAGCTTCCGAGGGGCTCGTGGCGGTCGTCGTCTGGCTCGAGGGGCTTGCGGGGGAGGCGCCCCCGCCGAGCGCGGCCGTCAGCCCGGCCGCGAGTTCGGCCGCCGTGTTCGGATCGGAGGCGCTTGCCGGTTCGGCTTCGGAGGCCGACCTTGATGACGGAGCGGCGCTCGAGCCGGCGAAGCCGGCGGCCGGCCGTTCGGGCAGACGAACGTCGACGTAGGAGGCGCCCGCGGCGCTCGGAGCGGCGAGCACTCGCGCGAGCGACAGCCACTTCGCATGCGGGCGCGTGGCGTCGCCGAAGTAGACGATCAGGCCGTTTCGCATCGCCACCGTGACGCCCTCTGCTCCGTTGAACACGCGCGCAACGTCGGTCGCCATGCCGGCGGGTGCGGCGCCCAGCACGGCCAGAGCCGCCAGCAGCGAGGAGCCGTCGACGGGTTTGCCGATCACACCGCTCGCCGCCGAGGCGCCCGATCCGGCGCTCAGCGTGGGCAGCGAGCTCGACAGTAGCGCGGGACCGAGGATCACTCCGTCGGCCGCGACGGCCGTGCGCACGCCGGCGATCGTTAGCGCCGCGACCGGGAGTTGCTCGACCACGCGAATCCGCACACCGTGAGGGAAGCTCGGATAGGCGTGCACTTCGCGCACCACTCGATAGGACGCGACGGCTGAGCGCAGAGCACCCGAGTGCATGTCGAGGGTGCTCATCTGACGGGCAGCTCCTGCCAGGGCGTGCTCGATCGCCGCGGCCTTGGGGCCGTACACGCCGCTCACCTGCACATGCTCCACCGAGACGAGCGGGGAATCCCGCAGAGCCAGCCAGGCGCCGGCGAGCAGCGCCAGCGCGATCACGATGCCCAGCAGCCCGATCCGCAGACGTCGATGGCGCCCCACGAACTCCCAGCCCGTTCGCGCCAGGCCGGCGACGAGCGAGAACGGCCGCGACCATAGCCCGCGATCGGGGTCCACGCGCGGGGCCCGCAGGCGAGGAAGCCGGCTACCGCTGCCACCGTGGCGCGGGGCAAAAGGGCGACCGATCCCAATTCGGCCGGCGAAGGAACGATCCATCGGTGATGTGTTCGACCTCGGCGCGCGAACCCCTACAACCAGGGGAAGCGAACATCACCGAGCGTCTGCACCTCCGGCTCGAGCTCCACGCCGAAGCGCTCCAGCACACGGGCGCGACCGGCAGCCATAACGGCAATCACATCCGCGGTGCTGGCTGTGCCGGTGTTCTCGATGAAGTTGGCGTGCTTGCAAGCGAAGCGCGCTGCGCCCACCGCCAGGCCGTTGCAGCGGGCCTCCGAGAGCAGCAGCCCGGCCGAGCGCCCGCCGGCACGCGGATCCTCGGGGTTCTTGAACGTGGAGCCGAAGGTCTTTATGCCCTGAGGCTGCGCCTCATGGCGGCGAGCGCGCATGGCGGCGAGCGTCGCTTTGACCGTCTCGGGCTCGGCCGCGGCGAGCAGCAGCCCGGCGCGCGTGACGATCTCCCCTGCAGTGAGATTCGAGCTGCGGTAGCCGAAGCCGAGCTGCTCTGGCGCGCGGCGCTCGACGCCCGCGGCGGTGGCGACGTCCACCCACTCGAGCACGCGCTCGAGCTCGCCGCCGTAGGCGTTGGCGTTCATGCGCACCGCCCCCCCGAGCGTCCCGGGGATATTGACGCCGAACTCGATCCCCGACATCCCCTCGCGCGCCGCGCGGGCCGCCACGGCCGGTAGCCGCGCACCCGCGCCGCACACTATCCGCGGCCGATCGACCACCACCTCGGCCAGAGCGCCATCGAGCTTGACGACCAGGCCGCGGACCCCCTCGTCGGCGATCAGGAGGTTCGATCCAGAGCCCACGACGCTGACGGGCAGCGCTGCGCCCCGAGCCCATGCGAGCAGCTCCAGAAGCTCGGCCTCACTCGTGGCGCGCGCAAAGAAATCGGCCGCGCCGCCCGTGCGCACGGTCGTCAGACGGGCGAGCGGAACCGCGGCCCTGACCGTCGCGGGCGGCGTTGCGGCGGTCATCGTGGCGGCCCTCGCCGCGCGGGCGCGAGCATCATCGCGACACGAGCTCCCGCCCCAGCAGCTCGATGTCTCCCGCGCCCATGAGGACGCACAGGTCCTCATCGCCGAGCAGGTCCTCGAGCACCGGCCGGGCATCGGCGAACGTGGGCAGCCAGTAGACGGGTCGTCCCCCGGCGGCATCGGCGGCCGCCTCGGCGATCGTCAGTCCGCTCACGCCGGGATGATCCTCGGCGCGCTCGCGCGCCGGGTAGACGTCGAGCACGGCGATCACATCCGCGCGCGCCATCGCCAGGCCGAACTCCCGCGCCAGCAGCGCCGTGCGCGAGTACAGATGTGGCTGGAAGACCGCCACGAGCCGCCGGTGCTCCAGCGTGCGCGCCGCCTCAAGCGTGGCCGCGATCTCGGTTGGATGGTGCGCGTAGTCGTCGTAGATCAGCGCGCCGCGCGCGCTCGCTCCCAGGAGCTGAAAGCGCCGGCCGGCGCCGTGAAAGGTTGCCAGGGCCTCGATCGTGAGCGCCTCCTCAGCTCCGGCGAGGTGCGCGGCCTCCAGCGCGCCGGCGGCATTGATCGCGTTATGGGCGCCGGGAACGGTCAGGCGCACGCTCCGCTCACGCCATTGAAAGCTCGAGCCACCGGCGGTCAGCGTGAGCGCGATCGCGTCGTAGGGATTGACCGGCCCGGCGCGCAGCGCGAGCAGCTCCGTGCGATCCCAGATCACGGCGTGCGCGGGCGCCGAGAGAAACTCGCGGAACGCCCCGCGCAGCTCTGCCAGCGAGCCGAACGTGGCGTGGTGGTCGAGCTCGACATTCGTGAGCACCGCGATCTCAACGTTCAGGCTGAGCATCGAGCGATCGGACTCATCGGCCTCCACCACCAGCCACTCCCCGTCCCCCCACTCGGCGTTCGCGAGCTCGTCTCCGACCGAGCCGCCCACCAGCCATCCCGGCTGCAGGCCGGCGGCGCGCAGCGCGTGCACGATCATCGAGGCGGTCGTCGTCTTGCCGTGCGTGCCCGCCACGGCGATCGTGCGCCTGAGCGCCGTCAGCTCCGCCAGCAGCTGCGCGCGAGGCCGCTCGGGGATCTCGCGCTCGCGAGCCGCGAGCCGCTCGGCGTTATCCGAGGGGATCGCCGAGGAGTAATACAGCTCCACCCCCTCCCCCGCGGGTATGTTCGCGGCGGCGTGGCCGATGCTCGCGTCGAGCACCCCCTCGGCGGCCAGCCGCTGCAGATAGGAGCTGCTCTTCGAGTCCGAGCCGCTGACCTCGGCGCCGAGCGCGTGGGCCGCGCGCGCGTAGCCGCTCATCCCCGCTCCGCCCACGCCCACGAAGTGAAGGCGCCGCCCGGTCCACGGCCTCGCTGTGCCAGCCCCCTGCCCGGAGGAGCTCACGCCGCCGCCTGAAGCAGCTCACCGGCCACCTCTGAGGCCGCGCGCGGGCGGGCCAAGCTCTTTGAGGCGCGCGCCATCTGCTCCAGGCGCGAGCGGTCTTCGAGCAGCGTCAGCGTCTCTGAGCGCAGACGCGGGCCGGTCAGCTCGCCGTCGGGGATCATGATCGCGGCGCCGGCGGCGGACATCCAGCGCGCATTCTCACCCTGATGGTCGCGCGAGGCGTGCGGGTAGGGCGCGAGGATTGCGGGCAGGCCATGGGCGGCGATCTCGAACACCGAGCCGCCAGAGCGGGCGACCACCAGATCAGCCGCAGCGAGTGCATCCGCGAAGGCCGCCAGGTCGAGGTACTCGCGCAGGTCATATCCAGGCGGCAGCGCGCGCTCAGCCAATTCGCCGTGGTCGCGGTGCCCGGCCACGTGCAGCACGCGAAACGCACCACCCGAATACGCCTCAACTGCGGCCAGGTTGATCGACCGCGCGCCCAGCGAGCCGCCGAACACCAGCACACAGGTCTCATCCGGCGGAATCCCCAGTCGTTCGCGAGCCGCTTCACGGTCGTTCGCGGACGCCGGGACCGGGCGGCCGGTCACGCGGTAGCGAGCGCCGCTGCGGGCGCCGTCAGGGAAGGCCAGGCACACGCGGCGAGCGAACGGGGCGAGCATGCGGTTGGTCAGCCCCAGGCGGCTGTCCGCCTCGGTGAGCACGAGCGGGATGCGCAGCGTGAGCGCTGCCAGTCCCACCGGTCCCGCGACATAGCCGCCGCCGCCCATCACGGCGTCCGGGGCGAGCCGCTTCAACAGCGAGCGCGCACGCGGCACCGCCGCGGCAGCGAGCACGAGCGCGCGCAGCGCGCGCAGCGGATTCGAGCGGCTGAGACCCTCTACCGCGATCGTGTGCAGTGGAAAGCCCGCCGCGGGCACGAGCTGCGCCTCCGCGCGCGCACCGCCGATGAACGTGACCTCGGCGCCCTCAGCCCGCAGCGCGTCCGCCACCGCGAGCGCCGGCACCACGTGCCCGGCGGTCCCGCCCGCGGCGATCACGATCCTCCTGTGCGCTTCGCTCACCGCTCCATCGTGCCTGTTCACGCGAGCGACCGTCTCCCGCGCGCGAGCGCGACGGGGCCACCGAACGCACATGCGCGGTCCCCCCTGCCGCCACGTTCAGCAGCAGCCCCATCGCCGCAAGCATCACGATCAGGCTGCTCGAGCCATAGGACACGAACGGCAGCGTGACGCCCGTGAGCGGAGCCAGGCCGAGCACGGCGAACACGTTCAGAAGCGCCTGGGAGACGATCAGCGAGGTCATCCCTACGGCGATCAGGGCGCTGTATAGGCTGCGCGCCATCTTCGCCGCGCGCAGGCCGGCGTAGGCGATCAGGCCGTAGAGGCAGAGCAGCGCACACACACCGAGCACGCCGAGCTCCTCGGCGATCACAGCGAGAATGAAGTCGGTGGGAGCCTCGGGCAGGTAGAAGATCTTTTGCACCGACTGGCCCGGGCCCACGCCGAGCAGGCCTCCGGAGCCGATCGCGATCTGCCCCTGCACCGCCTGAAAGCCGCTCCCGGCAGCATGCGCCCACGGGTCCACGAACGACGTCAGTCGAGCCCTTGCGTAGGGACGAGCGAGCGCATACACGAAGACCAGCGCGAGCACGGTCGCGCCCAGGAACGCGAGCTTTCGCATCGGGATCCCCGCCGCGATCAAGAGCGCGGCGGTCGTGAACGCGATCACCATCGCGGTGCCCAGATCCGGCTCGGTCGCGACGAGCAGGCAGGCCCCGCCGATCACGATCAGCAGCGGGTTGGTCAGTGCGCGCAGGTCGTGCACACGCTGGGGACGCCTGGCGAGCAGCGTCGCGGTATACAGCACGAGCGCGAGCTTCAGGAGCTCCGAGGGCTGAAACTGCAGAGAGCCCGGGCCGATCCAGCGACGTGCGCCGTTGACGCTCACGCCGATGTGCGGGACGTGCACGGCCAGCACCAGCACGAAGGAGACGACGAGCAGCGGCGCGGTCATGCTCTGCACTTTCGCCACCCCGTCGCGTGCGAGCACTCGCATCGCGACGAGGCCGATCGCCCCGTAGAGAACGAACTTGATCAGGTAGGCGCTGCCGTTGCCCTGGCCCTGCAGCAGCGTCGTCGCCGAGGAGGCGCTGTAGACCATCACGGCTCCGAACGCCAGCAGGCACAGCGTCGCCGTCAGCAGGATGCGATGCTCGAGCGATTGTCCGCCCTCGGCCCCGCGCTCGCTCCCGGTGGGCGGATTCTTGGCCTTCTGGCGCGCACCAGATGGGCGCCCGCTCCGCGCCGCGCGTGCAGGCATCCTCACTCAGGACCCGGCCCGGTCGGGATCCCGGCCCGGCTTGCCGACGATCGCTTTGACTGCGGAAGCAAGGGTGTGGAGTGTGGGACGGGGGAGCGAGCGCATTGTGACGCCGTGCCGAGCGTGAGGATGGAGCCCGGCAAGGGTCAGAGATCCTCCTCGACGGCCAGGACGGCACGGATGCCTTCCTGTTCGACGCCGCGGCGCCTAAGCCTGCATCGCCCCGCGCGGTGGCGGCGCGCGTCATTCGCCGCCTATGTCTGGGCGCTGGGGCTCGTCTCGGCCTCATGGTGCTCGCCGGCGCCGTTCGCAGAGCTGCCCGCGGAAAACTCGAGCGGCTGCGCCGGCACCCGCGAGCCGATCGCGATCGCGGCCGTCGAGCCGATCAGACCGGCGCCCAGCTGCGCAAGCGCCCAGCCCAGACCCGAGCGGCGGATGCCGAGCAGATTGTCGAGCGACAGCTCGCCCGGCCCCACGTCCGTCACGGCGAACACGATCGCCAGCAGCACGAGGTTGTACTCATAGCCGCCCTTCGACGCCCAGGGACCGTTCGCGGCATGAACCTTGCGAATCGCCGTGATCATCGTGCCGCTGATCAGGGATGCCCCCAGGGGGGTGAAGAGGCCCTTCGCAAACAGCGCCCCGCCGACCGCCTCGCCGGCGCCCGCAGCCGCCGCATGTGCCTTACCCGGGCGCAGGCCCATCGACTCGAATGCCTCGCCCGTGGCCGTGAGGCCTCCCCCGCCGAAGTTGCCGGTGAGCTTCTGCAGGCCGTGACCCACGAACAGGCTCCCGACGGTGATGCGAAGTGCTGCAAGACCGACCTTCACGGTGACCTCCGATTGTCGTGGTCTGAGACACGATCCGTGCCTGTGATGCCCTCTATATAACAACCACGCGCCGCGATCCCGGAGGTATCAGCGGCGAGGGCGCAAAAGCGCATTCCAGAGCCAGTTTCCAAAGCCGATCGCGGCGACGGTGACGAGCAGGACGAGCACGGCCACGAGCAGCTTCGACGCGAAGATCGCCACGCCAACCACGCACAGAACGACGACCGCTGCACACCACAGAACGCGCGTGGATGGCCGTCCGGGGTTCACCCGAGCAAGACTACGACCCGGGCTCAGCCCTGATCCGCCACCAGCGCGCGAAAGCGCTCGCCGCGAGCTTCGAAATCGGCGAACTGGTCAAAGCTCGCGCAGGCGGGAGACAGCAGCACCACCTCGCCGGGCTCGGCGGCGAGCCTGGCAGCAGGCACGGCCCGCTCCAGATCATCGCAATCTGCGACCGGCACCTCGATGCCAGCCAGCGCAGCGGCGATCAGGGGCGCGTCCTGGCCGATCAGGTACACCGCCGCACAGCTCCGCTCGACCGCGCCGCGCAGCTCGCTGAAGTCCTGGCCCTTGCCCTGCCCGCCGAGGATCAGGTGGATCGGCCCACCGTCCACGAAGGCGCTGAGCGCCACCTCGGTGCTGGCGATGTTCGTGGCCTTGGAGTCGTTCACGAACAGCACGCCGTCGCGACTGGCCACCTCCTCCAGGCGATGCGCCACGCCCGCGAAGGAGCGCAGCCCGGCACGAACCGCGTCCTCCTCGATGCCGCGCGCGAGACACACGGCCGATGCCGCCATCGCGTTCTCGACATTGTGCGCCCCGCGCAGGCGCACTTCCTCCACCGCCAAGAGCGGTCGCTCCTCCCACCACAGCTCCCCCGCGCGCAGCGACACCGAGGCGGCCGGTTCACTACCGAAGCGCACGCGCCGCGCACAGCCTCCGAGGTCCTCGACTCCGAGATCGAGCGGGGCCACGGCCACGTCGTCGTTTCCCTGGCGAGCGAACAGCAGGAGCTTCGCCCGCTGGTAGGCCTCGAACGTGTGGTGGCGGTCGAGGTGATCGGGTGAGATGTTCAGCAGCACCGCCGCCTCGGGCGCGAAGTCCACGGTGTCCTCGAGTTGAAACGAGGACACCTCGCACACGATCGTCGTCTCGGCGCCGACAATCCCGACGATCGAGCTGACGGCCGTCCCGACGTTCCCCGCGACGGCCACGGGCAACCCCGCTTCACGGTGGATCTGCCCGATCAGCTCGACCGTCGTGGTCTTGCCGTTGGTGCCCGTGACGGCGATGAATTCATTTGCGAGCATCCGCCACGCGAGCTCCAGCTCGCCAACGACCGGCAGCCCGCGCTCGCGCGCGGCGGCGATCACGGGCGCCTCGGCGGGCACTCCGGGACTCTTGATCACGGAACGCACACGCTGCAGCAACGCCAAGCCGTCCTGGCCCACGTGCAGCTCCACCCCGGCCTCGCCCAGCGCCTGCGTCCCGGGGGGCGTACCGGCGTCGAGACCGATCACCTCCTCGCCCCTAGCTCGCAGGGCAAGCGCGGCCGCCAGCCCCGAGCGCGCCAGGCCGACCACCAGGTGAGGTCCGCGCGGGATCTGCGGCCGGCGCGTCGGCGGCACCACCGTCCCGCCGATCAGCCGATGCTCTGGCGGTAGATCGTGAAGCCGATCGCGCAGCAGACCGCGGCCACGATCCAGAAGCGCAGGATGATCTTCGTCTCAGACCACGCGCGCAGCTCGAAATGGTGATGGATCGGCGCCATCAGGAACACGCGTTTACGGGTGGTTTGAAAGGAGATCACCTGGATCACCACCGACAGCGCCTCGATCACGAAGATGCCGCCGAGCAGGATCAACAGCAGCTCGGTCTTCGTCATCACCGCGAGGCCGGCGATCGCCCCGCCGAGGCCGAGCGAGCCGGTATCGCCCATGAAGATCGTGGCCGGGAAGGCGTTGAACCACAGAAAGCCGATACAGCCGCCGACGAGGCAGCCGGCGAGCATCGCCAGGTCGTCCTCCCCGGTGATGAACGTGATACCGATGTACGCGAGCAACACGATCGCAGCGCAGCCCGCCGCCAGTCCGTCGAGCCCGTCCGTCAGGTTGACCGCGCTGGTCGTACCCGCCACCACGAAGTAGATCAGCACGGGATAGAACCAGCCGAGGTCGATCTGGTAGTCAACGAAGCGCAGCCGCAGCGTCGGCGCGAGATGCGCCTGGTGTTCGGCGACGTACCACAGCCCCAGCGAGATCGCGATCGTCACGGCCAGCTTCGTGCGCGCCCGCAACCCCAGCGAGCGGCGCCTGACGAGCTTTGTGTAGTCATCGGCGAAGCCGAGCAGCGCGCACGCGATCATGGCGCCGAACACGCCCACCGAGCGCCATTCGTAGTTCGTGAGGATCAGGAACGCGACCGAGACGGCCAGGAAGATGATGATGCCGCCCATCGTCGGCGTGCCCGCCTTCTGGTGATGGCCCTCAGGACCGTCCTCGCGGATCTGCTGGCCGAACTCGCGCTTACGAAGGAACTCGATGAACTTTGGGCTCAGGAAGATGCAGATGAGCAGCGACGCCGTGCCCCCGATCAGAATCCGGCCCATCAGGGACGCCCGGATCCGGCCGAGGACTCGGCGACGGATGCCGCTTCGCTCCGCGCCCCGGACTCCTCTGAGCCGGTGGAGAGGATCTCGGCCACGCGCTCAAGACCGACTCCCCGAGAGCCCTTCACGAGCACCGTATCCCCGTCGCGCAGAAGGCCTCTGAGCAGCTCCGCGGCTGCCGCGGCATCTTCGACCGAGTGCGCCTCACCGGAGAAGCCGCCGCGGGTCTCTGCACCCATCACGCCCACCGTCACGAGCACATCGACGCCGCGCGCGCTCGCGTGCTCGCCGATCTCGCGATGAAAGCGGGGGGCCTCGGGGCCCAGCTCGAGCATGTCCCCGAGCACCGCCACCCGCCGCGCGGGCGCCGTCTCGGCCAGGTCGTCGATCGCGGCGCGCATGGACATGGGGTTGGCGTTGTAGCAGTCGTTGATCAGCACCACCCCGCCGTCCAGAGCGAGCCGTTCGCCCCGCAGCGCCGAGAAGCGCACATCCAACCGTCCGTGAGGAGTGACGCCGAGCGCGCGAGCGGCCGCGACGGCGGCCAGCAGGTTGCGCACGTTGTGCTCCTGTCGGAAGGATGGCTGCAGCGTGATCCTCTCACCGGCCCCGGCGGCAGCGTCGCCCGCGCCACTCGCGGCGAGCGCTTGCGCGGAGCGTGCCTCGCGAATCACGACCTGCGAGCCCTCACCGGCCGGGTCCGCCGGCTCGATCGACGGCGCGGTGAGCAACGCGAAGTCGCCGCCATCACCGAACGTGACCGTGCGCAGCTCTGCACGAAGATGAGCCTCCAGCAGCGGCTCATCGACCGGGATCACGATCGTCGCACCCTCGCCGAGGCCCGCGATCAGCTCCGCCTTCGCGCCCGCGATCGCCTCGAGCGTGCCCAGCAGCTCGAGGTGCACCGGGCCGACGTTCACGATCACGCCGACATCGGGCTCTGAGATCGCGGTCAGCTCTGCGATCTGCCCGGCGCCGCGCATCGCCATCTCCAGCACCAGCACCTCGCTGTCGCCAGGGGCGGCGAGGATCGTCAGCGGCAGCCCGATCTCGGTGTTGAAATTCTCGGGGCTCGCAACCGTGCGCAGGTGCGTGGACAGAATCGCGGCCAGGATGTCCTTGGTTGAGGTCTTGCCCGTGGATCCCGTGATCGCTACGACCCTCGTGCCGCGCGCCCGGAGCTCCCGCCGCCATGCGCGGGCGAGCGCCGCGAGTCCCGCCAGCGGATCGGCGTGCGCGAGCACCACGCCCGCGCCGGCCTGCGCCGCGGCGTGCGCGTGCTCGGGCGCGACCAGCACACCCCAGGCCCCCGCGTCCAGGGCCTCCAGCGCATGCTCGCCGCCATCCGAGCGCTCTCCGCGCAGCCCGATGAACAGGTCCCCGGCGCCAGCGCTGCGCGAGTCGATCACCGCGCGCCAGGGCCCCGGATCGACCGCGTTTCTTGACGCCTCGCTCACCAGCCTGGCGCCTGCTGCCTCGGCGACGCGCGAAGCGTTCCAATCTCTCACGCTCTGGACCCGGCGTTCACGCGGTGGCCCTCTCCACGCTGCCATTCAGCGCGCGCAGGGCGCTTCTGGCCACCTCGACGTCATCGAACGGCACCTTGCGCCCGCCCGCCAGCTCCTGCCCCTGCTCGTGACCCTTGCCCGCGATCACCAGCACGTCCCCCGCGTGAGCGTCCGCGATCGCCTCGGCGATGGCCTCGGCGCGGTCGGCGATCGATCTCACCGGCGGCGTCTGCGACCCCTGTGCCTGCGGGCGCTCGGAGCGATCGACCCTCGCAACCCCCGCCATGATCTCCGCGATGATCTGCTCGGGTTCCTCCGAGCGGGGGTTGTCAGAGGTGACCACCGCCACGTCCGCCAGCCGTGCGGCGATCTCGCCCATCAACGGCCTCTTGCCGCGATCGCGGTCGCCTCCCGCGCCGAAAACGCAGATCACCCGTCCGTCCGCGCCGTCGCCGGCCGCCACCGTCAGTTCTCGCGCCGCCGCGAGCACGTTCTCAAGCGAATCCGGCGTGTGCGCGTAGTCGACGAGCACGGCGAAGTCCTGGCCCTCCTCGACCGGCTCGAAGCGTCCCGGCACGCGCACGCCGCGGTTCAGCGCGGCCACCAGCTCCTCCAGCTCGCCCCCGAGCGCGTGCACCGCCGCGAGCGCACCCAGTGCATTGGCGACGTTGAAGCGGCCCGGCATCGGCAGCGCGACATCGCGCTCGCCCGCGGGCGTATGCAGCGTGAAGCTGCATCCGTCGAAAGTGCACCGCACGTTGCTCGCGCGGTAGTCGGCCTGCGTCACGCCGGTTCCCACGCCGTCGCCCTCCTGCTCGAGCGCGAACGTGCATGCGCCGTCGATCTCCGCGGCCAGCCGCCGGCCGTAGGGGTCGCCGATGTTGACCACGCTCACGCCCGGCGACCGCTTTTGCCCGCCGTCGCCGCCGGTGGCCGTAGCGGGGCCCTCCGTGGCGCTCTGAAACAGTCGCCGCTTGGCCTGGAAGTAGTCCTCCATCGTCTCGTGGAAGTCCAGGTGGTCCCTGCTGATGTTCGTGAACAGCGCAGCGGCAAAATGGACACCGTCGGCGCGTCCGAGCGACAGCGCATGCGAGGAGACCTCCATCGCGCAGGCCGCATCGCCACCGTCGAGCATCGCGCGAAAGTCCGCCTGCAGGTCGATCGCCTCGGGCGTCGTGCGGGCAACCGGCCGCTCCACCCCTCCCACGACCGCCTTGACCGTGCCCAGCAGCCCGCACTGCTCGCCGACCGCCTCGAGCAGCGCGCGTACGAGATAGGCCGTGGTCGTCTTGCCGTTCGTGCCCGTCACGCCCACGACGTGCAGCTGCGAGCTCGGATCACCGTAGAAACGAGCCGCCAGCGGAGCCATCGCGTCCCGCGCGGACTCCACCATCAGCTCGGGCACTCCGAGACCCAGCGGCCGCTCGACCACGAGCGCCGCCGCCCCCGCCTCGACAGCCTGCGGCGCGAACTCATGCCCGTCTCTCTGAAAGCCCGAGACGCAGAAGAACAGATCCCCGGCGTGCACGCTGCGGCTGTCGTAGGAAAGGCCGGTGATCTCCACAGCCGCGCTCGCCCCGGGAGCGTCGCTTGAGATCAACTCGTCGAGCCGCATGGGCTGATGCTATCCAGGCGGGATGTGCAGGTAGGGCAGCGCGAACGACATGATCTGCCCGAACGCCGGCGCCGCCACCGTCCCCCCGTAGATCGACCCCGACTGCGGTTCATCGACGATCACCGCGCACAGCAGCTTGGGGTTCGAGGCCGGGGCAAAGCCGATGAACGAAGCGACATAGGCGCTCTGGGAGTATTCGCCGGTTTCAGGGTCGATCTTGCTGGCCGTGCCCGTCTTGCCCGCGAGTTCATAGCCGGGAATCGACACCTCGCTCGCCGTCCCGCCGGGAGCGAGCACGCCCTCGAGCATCTGCCGAAGCGCGGCGGCCGTGGCGGCGGAGATCACACGCCGGCCCGCGGGGATCGGCTCGGGGCGGCCGTTCACGGCGCCCACGATGTGCGGCTGTCGCAGGATTCCGCCATTGGCGATCGCCGAATACGCGGTCGCCATCTGAACCGGCGTGACAAGCTCGCCCTGCCCGATCGGCAGGTTGCCCATCGATGAGCCCGAATAGTTGCTCAGCGGCAACACCACACCCTGTTCCTCGCCTGGCAGCCCCACGCCCGTCGGCGCGCCGAACCCGAACCGGTGCACCCAGCCGTTGAACCCCTGGGCACCCTCGAGCATGCCGATCTTGATCGCGCCGACGTTGCTCGACTGGGCGAGTATCTGCGCGGTCGTGAGCGTCTCTTCGGCGTGTTCCGTGTCGTCGTGAATGGTCCGGTCGGCGACCTGGATCTGATCGGGTATCGCAAAGGCCGTGCTCGGCGTGATCAGCCCCTGTTGGAGTGCGCCGGCGACGGTGATCGCCTTGAACGTCGAGCCCGGTTCGTAGTCCAGCCCCACCGCCCTGTTCTCCATCGCCCCCGCTGGGGACGCGCCGGGGTCGTTGGCGTTCACTTCGGGCCAGCTGGACATCGCGAGGATCGCCCCGCTGCGCGGGTCCATCACGATCGCCGTTGCGTCTTTGGGGTCGAACACCTTTCCGACCGCGCCCAGCACCTGTTCGGTGCGCTGCTGGATGTTCGCGTCGAGCGTCAACGACAGCGCCGCCCCCGGGACCTCGTGGTGGGCTTCGGTGATCGATACCGGCTGGCCCAGCGCGTCGCTGACCACCCGCCGCTGTCCGGCGCGCCCGTGCAAGAGCGAATTCTCGGAGTACTCAAGGCCTGCCAGCCCATTGCCTTCGGTCCCCTCCACGCCCAGCACCTGCGCGGCCAGCGCGCCGCGCGGGTATACCCGGCGCATCACCGGCGTGCCGGCGATTCCCGGGATCTTCAGGGCGAGCACCGCCCGCGCCTGCGCGGCGGGTAGCGCCCGCGCGAGATACACAAAGCCCGTGTGCTCGGAGAGCTCTCTGAGAACCACGGCCTGCGAGTCGCCGAGCAGTGGGGCGAGCCGTTCCGAGGCGCTCAACGTGTCCGTCACCAGATACGGCGTCGCCGAGATGTCCTGCGCGGGCTCGGACACCGCGAGATCGACGCCATTTCGGTCGGTGATCGTGCCGCGCATCGCCGGCACGGTTTCGTCGGTGAGCTGCTGGCTGCGCGCAGCGCTGCGCAGGCTCGCGCTGTGCAGCACGCCCAGATAGGCGGTGCGCCCCGCTGCCAGGACGAGTAGAAGGAGAAACAGCGCAAATATCGCGCCGATACGGCCTTGGACGACGTCCACCGCTTATCCCGAGGAACCCGCCTGGGTTCCGCCCGCCGGCGTCCCTTCGGTCGAACCGCTGCCGGCTCCTGCCGTGGCGGACGGTGGAGCGCTCGCGGGCGCATCCGTGGATGCAGCGGACGGTTCAGCCGGCTGTCCCGAGGTCGGCCCCGCGGCTTCGCCCGAGGCCGGCGTATGGGCGGATTCCGTGGCCGATGCTGCCGAGGGAGCCGCGCTCGGGGCGGAGGAGCCGGTGGAGGATTCGCCGGACGCCGCTGTCGTGGAGGCTTCGGTCGTCGACTGTTCCCCGGACGCCTGTGGCGCTGCAGAGCTTCCCGGCGAGGATTCCGCGGCGGCCGTCGCGGGTACGTGGGCCGGCGAGCTGAGTGCCGCGGCACCCAGCCGGATGTCGACGCCGGGCCTCGCCTGCAGGAAATGCACGGCTCCGGCCGGCACCGGCGTCATGCCCAACCGCGCCGCCAGCGAGAGGATGTGGCCGCTCGAGGAGAGTTCGGAGTTTTCGATGCTCAGCGCCGCGTTCTCCCGCTGCAGCAGAGCCTCATGCTCGAGCGCCCGTCCGATCCCGGCGTTCAGCTTCAGCAGACCCAGCTGCATCGTCACGATCCCGATCAACGCGAATGCGACGAAGGCGATCCATGCACGTCCGCCGAGCCGGCGATGGCGCGACAGGCGCTCCACGCCCGCGATCAGAGCCGGCGCAATGCCTCTGTACTCATCGGGCCTGCCGCGAGCCGGCCGGTCCTCAACCGCTCGCCGCGCGGGGCCGGAGACACGCCGCGGCCTCGGCGGCACGCTCAGCGGAGCAGCCGGCGCCTTGCGCCGGGGGCTCACGGCCGGGGCTGCAGCGCCCGTCATGTCGATTCCCCGCTCTCGCTCAGCTTCCTGGCAACGCGCAGCCGCGCTGACGCTGCGCGGGGGTTCTCGGCGATCTCCTCAGCGGAAGGCACGATCGAGCGGCGCGCGATCAGCGCCGCCTCCGGCTCGCGGCCGCAGACGCAAACGGGCAGCTCGGGTGGGCAGATGCAGCCGCGTGCACGCTCTGCCATGAAGCGCTTGACACGCCGGTCCTCGAGCGAGTGGAACGCTATTCCCGCGAGCACGCCGCCCTCGCGCAGCAGCTTCCAGGCCAGCGGGAGCGCTCGGTCGAGCTGTCCGAGCTCGTCGTTGACGGCGATGCGCAGCGCCTGGAAGACCCGCTTGGCCGGATGTCCCTGAGCGAAGCGAGCGGGAGCGGGGATCGCCGGGTTGATCGTGTCCACCAGCTCGAGCGTCGTCTCGATCGGCGCCTGCGCACGGCGGCTGACGATCGCCCGGGCGATCGCGTTCGCATGGCGCTCCTCGCCGAAGTCCCGCAACGTCCGCGCCAGCCGCTGCTCATCCCACTCGGCGACGATCTCGCGGGCGTTCAGCTCCTGTGCGGGGTCCATGCGCATATCCAGCGGTGCGAGATATGAGTAGGAGAACCCGCGCTCACGCGTGTCCACCTGCATCGAGGACATGCCCAGGTCGAAGTACGCGGCGTCTGCCCGCAGTCCCTCCTCGACGAGCATTTCGAGCCCTTCCGCATAGCCCGCCCGGATGAAGCGCGTGGAGCAGGCCAACTCCTCCTTGAGAGCGTCGAATCGCTCCTCTGCGAGGGGATCGCGGTCGATCGCGATCAGCGTGCCCGAGCGGCCAAGCCGCTCGGCCACGAGCCGCGCGTGGCCTCCGTCACCGAACGTGCAGTCGATCGCCGTCTGCCCCGGCTTCAGATCGAGCAGATCGAGCAGCTCTGCGGCGAGCACCGGCACATGCCCTCGGCGCTCCCCAGTTCGATCGACCCGCGCGGATCCGCCCAGCGCACCTGGAGATGGGTGCTCGCGCGAGCGTCGGGGAGATCGTTTCATCTCAAGCAGTGTCATCGACACTCGCCGTTATCTCTGCGACGCCGCCGAGCAGCGCCGGTCGATGCTCGTTCCAGCGACCTCGATCCCACAGCTCCAGCCGATCGCCGACGCCCACCACCACGACCTCCTTGTGAAGCTGCGCGTGCTCGCCGAGCCGAGTAGGAACCATAATCCGCCCCGCGGCGTCCAGCTCGGCGTCCTGCGAGCTGCCATAGAAGAAGCGCTCGAGCTCGGCCAGCCGCGGCGACAGCGGTGGCAGCTCAGCCAGCGCCCGCTGGGAGTAGCTCTCGTAGTCCGCGGGCCGCCACACCCCCACGCAGGGCTTCTGATCGACCGGCATCGCGAGCACGACGCCCTCCGACAGCGTTGCGCGGTAGCGCGCGGGCACCGTGAGCCGGTTCTTAGCGTCGAGCGTATGGTCGAACGTGCCGCGAAAGGGACCCACGTGAGCTCCAAAGCTTGTTTACCGAGCCGAGGTGGAGGAGTGGGAGGAGCCCCTCCACCCCGGCTCGCTGTCGCGAACCTATCCCACTTTGTCCCACAATGCAACCCTATTTGCACATTTTCTCCCACTTTCTTATTCAACCGCCCCGAATCGGGCGAAAACGGCCAACTGCAGCCAACTCTGAGACGCAACCTGCAAGCCGCCCGCGAGACCGCAGGCGCAAACGCGCTTGCAGAGCAGCGCTTTGAAAGCTCCCTTGCAGTTCTACCCCCGCCCGCCTGCTCCTTCGAGCGGCTACGATCGCGTCCCATGCCGGAGGACCCCGACCACAAACCGCGCTCCTCGCGACGCTTCGCGGTGGCAGCGCTCGTCGTGCTGGTGCTCGTGGTCATCGCCGTCATCGCGCTGGTCGCGGGCGGCGGCTCCTCGCACTCGACCGCCACCGGCCCCGATCCAGCTGCGGCAGTCCCGTCCTCCACGCCACTCTTCGCGGAAGCGGTCGTGCGCCCCGAAGGCTCGCTGAAGACGGAAGCTGCGGCCGCCGGGCAGGCGCTCACCCATCAGCCCGACCCCTACCTGCGCCTGCTCACGGCCCTCCAGACGCCCGGCAGCGCGCCGCTGGACTTCAGCGACCTGGCCTCCTGGCTGGGACCCCGCGCCGGCATCTTCCTCAGCTCGGCCGGCGCCTCCGGGCAGGCGAGCACGAGTCAGCTGCTTTCCCTGATCACGCAGAGCCTGCTCGCCGGCTCCGCCAATGCGAGCGCCTTCCCGTTCTCATCTGTAGGCGCGCAGGGAGCGATCGTGCTCGACACCACCGATGCCTCGAAGGCCAGCGCCTTTCTCGACTCTCAAGCGAAGCTCGCCGGAGCTCACGCGACGAGCTATCGCGGCGTCGCCCTGCAGAGCACGGCCGCAGGCGTCGCCTTCGCGCTCGTCGATCACTACGCGGTCATCGGCAGCGAAGCCGGCGTTCACGACGTGATCGAAACCACGCTCGGCGGCTCCGCGCTCGCGCAGGCGCCCAGCTACACGAAGCTCCTCGCGCACTCTCCGCCCGGCACGCTCGCCCACGTCTACGTGGCCCCGGCCGCCTCAGCGTCGGCTGCGGCCGGATCATCGCAAGGGCTTTCAGGACTGCTGGGACTGCTGGCGGGCACGCGTGAGAGCAACATCTCAGTCGTACCCTCTGCCACCTCGATCACGTTCGACGCCGACGCTCTGAACTCCAGCACCACGGCCGGCTCCGGCGGACTGGTCGCCTCCGCCGCAGAAGGCGCCCGCGCCGCCGGCGAACTGCCGGGCGAAGCCTGGCTCGCGGTCGGCCTCGGCAACGTCGGCGCCACGCTCGGCAATGACGTGCAGGGCCTGCGCGCCCTGACCTCGCTGGTGACCTCGCTCGGGGGCTCAGGCGCGGTGGAAGGCGCCGCCACGCTCAGCCTGAAGGGGCTGCTCAACGGCATCTTCACGCCACTGGGCGTGCTCGGCGCCGACAATGCCGAAGCCAAGCGCGACTATCAGAGCTGGATGGGCTCCGCAGGCGTCTTCGGCAGCGGCACCGGCCTGCTCAACCTGAAGGCCGGCGTGTCAATCGACTCCACCAACCCCGCCCTCTCCCGCGCGGCTGTTCCCGAGCTCGCGGCCGCGCTCGCAAAGTCCGGAGCCTCAGTGCAGCAGGTCTCGGTCCCCGGCGCCGAAGCGTCCGCCGCCGTCGCCCTCCCGGGCTTTCCCGTCACCCTCACGATCGTCGACGGCCGCGTCGCCAACGGTCAGACGAAGTTCGTGATCGGCCTCAGCGAACCGTCCGTTGAAGCCGTGCTGAAACCCGCGAGCACCCTCGCCCACAGCGCTCCCTACACCGCCGCGAGCGCCGCTCTCGGCGAAGGCGTCCAGCCGAGCCTCGTTGTCGACTTCCCCACCTTCCTCGGCCTGCTGGAAGGAGTCGGCCTCTCAGAAGAACCCGCCATCTCAAAGTTCGTCCCCTACCTGCGTTCACTCACCACGCTCGCCGGCGGCGGCAAGAGCATCGGTGAAGGCATCAACCGCTTCGGGCTCGTGCTCGGCCTGCAGCACGCTGGATGAGACTCAGCCCACCGGGATCGCGCGGTTGAACACCGGGCGACCGCTCAGCACCCGGTCGACCGCGTATGGCGACAGCGTGGTTTCGCCGTCGGCTTCGATCGAATAGCGGCCGATCACCGAATTGCGATTCCTGGTGGCGAAGAACTGGTCGATCACCGCCTGGCGGTTGTTGCCCTGCGAGCCGGCCTGGCGGATCGCGTCCAGCACCACGCTCATCGCCTCATAGCCGTACAACGCGCTGGGTTCGCCTTCAACGCCGAAGGCGGCACGGTAGGCGCTGAACACTCGCCGTGCCGACGCCGGGTACAGGCCCTTCGGGAGGATCGGAGTCGTCAGGTAGGTGCTCGCGGCCGCCGCGCCGAGCTGCGAGGTGAATGATTCGCTCGCCAGCGCGCTCGAGCCCAACAGCAGCAGCTGCGGATCGGCGTCGTGGAGCTGACGCCACAGCTCCACCGTTCCGGCCCCGCCGCCACCGGCAAAAAAAACGGCCTGCGCGCCGCTCTTGGCCACCTTTTCAGCCTCGCCCTTGAACAACGAGCTGCTCCTCACTTCCAGCGCGTCGTCATCGGCCACGGAGATCCCAGCATGTTCGGCGTCGCCGGCGACGATCTGCCCGAGCGGAATCTGGAACGGATCCTCGTCGTTGAGCAGATACACCGTGTGCACCCCCAGCTGGCGCATCAGGCTCACCTGAGCTTCTGCCTGCGCCGGGTCGCCGGGCTGCAGGCGCCCGAAGTTTCGCTTGCCGGTCAGATAGAAGCGTTCGGGCTCGTCCTGCCCCGCATCCAGCGACGAGGTCAGGCCCACGTAGGGGCTCGCGGTACTGACCTGGAGGATGCCCGCCGCGTTGATCAGCGGCAGCGACACCGCGGTCGCCCCCGAGTCGTAGTCCCCCAGATAGGCGATCGTGGTCGTGTCCTGCGCTGCCATCTTCGCATTCGTCTCAGTCACCCCCGGAGACCATTCCCCGCTCGTCTGATTCGAGTCGTCCTCAGATACGTAGCTGACTTTGAACGGGCCCACGTGACCGCCCGCCTGCGCGAGCGCGAGCTTCTCGCCGTTGACGGTCTGCGCCGAGATGGCCGCCGAGGGCCCCTGCAACGGCAT
>Ga0302229_10001218_pt1 | contig 19718 bp, 16 predicted proteins | sample II_Palsa_N1_3_FD_193518 | JGI IMG/M metagenome (GOLD analysis project Ga0302229, IMG submission 193518) | Peat permafrost microbial communities from Stordalen Mire near Abisko, Sweden - II_Palsa_N1_3 | ecosystem: Environmental > Terrestrial > Soil > Palsa > Peat permafrost | place: Sweden... | reverse complement strand
TTTGTCACCGCCCTCAACGCGATCGCATCAGGCGCATACGGCCCGGACTGGGAGGAACGCGGCCGGTCGCACCTGAGCGAAGCGGCGCTGCTGCTGGCCCTGCTGTGGCCCTCCGGCGCATCGCCCGGGGCCCAAGGCCTCTCCGTAGAGCGGATCAACCTGTCCCGACACGGCGTGCATTCTCAGGCACCCCAGCCATCCGCGGAATCCCGGCACATCTGGCACCTCCGGCACCTCCGGCATCTCCTGCACCTGGAGCATCTGCGAGACATGCGGCGCCCGGTCAAGGCGGTCATCGCGGCCGCGGCGGCGATCGTGGTCGTGGCGGCAGGCGCCGCGCTGGCGGTTGGCCTGACCGGATCCAACGGCGGCCACGGTCACCTGACCGCGCAATCAGGTCCGACGTCCGGCTCGCCGGGCCCGTCCTCGCCGTCCGCCACGCTCCCGGCGGTCACCGGAACCTCCCCAGCGAGCGGGACGACCGGCGGCGGCACCCTGGTCACGATCACCGGAACCCGCCTCGACGGTCCCGTCACGGTCAAGTTCGGCGCCAAGGCCGGGACGATCACCGTTGACCTCAACGCGAAGATCGTGGTCAAGAGCCCGCCCGGCCAGGGCACGGTGGAGATCACCGTGACCACCCCGGCCGGCACCGGCACGGCGGGCGAGTTCAGCTACCACTCCCCGTCGGCTCAGATGGCGGCCCCGGCGGTCACCGGGGTCTCGCCGGCCACCGGGCCGACCGCGGGCGGCACCCTGGTCACGATCAACGGGACTAACCTGGCCGACGCCACCATGGTCAGCTTCGGCGGCGTCGCCGGGATGATCAGCTCTGACTCCGGCAAGCAGATTGCGGTCAGCAGCCCGCCGGGCAAGGGCACGGTGGACGTCATGGTGACCACCCCGGGCGGCACCTCGACCGCGGGCATGTTCACCTACTCCGCCACCGCACCGCGCCCGCCGCATCCGGTGGTCACCGGGATCTCCCCGGCCAGCGGCGCGGCTGCGGGCGGCACCTCGGTCACGATCACCGGGACCGGCCTGTCCGGCGCCAGCGGGGTCAGCTTCGGCGGCGCGGCCGGGACGATCACCGGTGATTCCGACACCCGGATCACGGCCAAGAGCCCGCCCGGCAAGGGCACGGTGACCGTCACGGTGACCGCTCCTGGCGGCAATGTGACCGCCGGCAAGTTCAGCTACAAGGCCGCCTCGTCTCCGCCCCCGCCCACGCCGCGTCCGGTGGTCACCGGGATCTCCCCGGCCAGCGGCCCTACGGCGGGTGGCACCTCCGTGTCCATCACCGGGACGAACCTGTCGCGTGCGACCGGGGTCAGCTTCGGCGGCGCGGGCGGCTCGATCACCGCTGATTCCGGCACGAAGATCACCGCGACCAGCCCGGCAGGCTCCGGCACGGTGAACATCACGGTGACCACCAAGGGCGGCACCTCGGCCACCACCAGCGCAGACAAGTTCACCTACGCCACCCCGGCGCCGGTGGTCCTGGAGGTCTCCCCGGCCAGCGGCCCTACGGCGGGCGGCACCTCGGTGTCCATCACCGGGACGAACCTGTCGGGAGCCACCGGGGTCAGCTTCGGCGGCGCGGACGGCTCGATCACCGCTGATTCCGGCACGAACATCACCGCGACCAGCCCGGCCGGCTCCGGGACGGTGAACATCACGGTGACCACCTCCGGCGGCACCTCAGAAATTACCTCCGCCGACAAGTTCACCTACGTCGTCCCGGCGCCGACGGTTACCGGGATCCGCCCGGACAGCGGGAGCTACGGAACCACCGTCGACATCCTCGGGACGAACCTGTCCGGCGCCACCAGCGTCAGCTTCGGCGGCGTGGGCGTGACGATCAGCTCGGACTCCAGCACGGAGGTCGTCGTCACCGCCCCGGAGGGCAAGGGCACGGTGAACATCACGGTGACCACCGCGGGCGGCACCTCGGCCATCACCAGCGCCGACCAGTTCACCTATGTTTCCCAGATCCAGTAGCGCACCCGCTGCGGTCACCAGGGCACCTTCGGTGTCACGGGCCGGCGCGAGCCGGAGACAGGGCGCCCGTTCGGGGGGCCTACGCCCAGGGCGTGGCGCTCAGCCTGGAGAAGGCCCTCGATCTGGCTCTCGGAAAGGCGGGTCCGGCCTGACCGCTACCGCCGTGGAACCCGCGCACGTCGGTACTATCCCGTAGGTCACAATGCGGCGAGCCGGTATCACCAGCCTGCCGGGATGCTCCGCCAGATAGAGGTCAACAGTGTCGGGCCCGTGGATGCGGTCAGGGCGAACCAGAAGTCGAGGAGGCTCGTGATGCGGCCAGCGATGGACCACCTCAGTATTAGCGCCACCCGGGCCGATGCCCTGTTCGTGTCGGCGCTGCAGCGCGGTGACCATCCCGGGGCGAGGGAAGTCCGGCAAGCCGTTGCCGCGGCGGTCGGGGCATTCGGCCAGCGTGGCTGCGCCGGACGGGTAGCGCAGGAGTTCGGCGATCATCCCGAGACGGCGGTCACCCGGATGCGCTGGGCTCGCCAGGTGGTCGGCATAGCGTTCGGTGAACCGGGACCGGCATCAGCCGGTGCCCGGACGCTCGCCCGGCGCACCGGAGCTCACGCCAGCCGCGCTGCGTAAAACCACCGCGTCCCGCGAGTCCACCGCAAGGCCAGCGCCGCGGTGAGCAAGCTGAGGATTCGGGGGATGCCGGTCTAGTGTTGGCTGGTGAATGCGCGGCAAGCCGAGGGAGGAGTTCGCTGTGCGATATACCGCCGACCCGCGCGTCGACGCCTACATCGATACCCTGCCTGGCTGGCAGCAGGTCATCTGCCGCGAGGTCCGCGACCTCGTCCACGCCGCTGACCCAGAGGTGATCGAAACCGTCAAGCGGACTATCCGGCCGTATTTCGTATTGCACGGCAACATCTGCGCGCTTCTGGCGGCGAAGGACCACGTCAATGTGTTCCTCTACGACGGTGCTATCGTCCCCGATCCCGAAGGAATCATCACCGCCGGGCACGGCAATAAGACCGCCCGCACGGTGGGCATCTGCCAGGGCGAAACCATCAACGCGGCTGCCCTCAGCACCATGTTCCGGCAAATTATCGCCAACAACCGCGCTGGCGGATGGCGCAAATTGAAACGCGAAAACTGATTAACGCCAGCTCGGGCTGGCGACCGCGGTCCGCCAGGCCGGGAGCTCGCCAACTTCAGGGTCGTTCGATGTATTGCTTGGTACTTGTGATCGCGAGCGCGCCATGCTGCGTCGTTGACTGCCGCGGCCGATTCCGGCGAAGAGCCGGTCCTGAGATGAGCTGCGCGTGCGGCGCGTCAGGTCCGCCGAGGGCGACGGCGCGCACTGTCGGCAGCGCGGCTGGTTCGCAACACGGATCGACGACGATCATGGGGTTGACGGGGTGGCAGCCGGGGCGTTCTCGAGCCGGAAGACGCCGACGCCGAACGGATCCAGAGTGGCGGCGCCGTCGGTGGCCGAACCGTCCAGGCGGGCCAGCCAGAGCCCCGGGGCGAGTTCCGGCTTGACCGTCACCGGTTCGCTCGCCTGACTCACTAGCCAGGCGAAACGGGCTCCGTCGGAGCGGACCAGCACGTCGCAGGCGACCCGGCGATCGTCGGCCGTCACCAGCTTGCGAACTCCGGCGTGCGCCCCGAGGGCTTCGTAGATCGCGCTTGTTGCCTCCGGGTTGGCCCGGGGCGTCGCGGCCGCCATGTGCTCGACGGGATAGGTGCACAGCACCACCGAGCCGGCGCCCACGCGGCGCAGCAGCAGGGCCGGCCTGCCGTGGCCGTCGGCGGCGAGCACTTCTGCCCCGTCCGGGCGGACCGGCAGGTAGGCACGGCTGTGCTCGTTGCCACCAGCGCGGAAGGTCAGCCGGGTGCCGGCCGCCAACGTGCCGAAGTCCTTGACAAAGGTGAAGGCCACCTGGTCGTCTTCGATCGCGTCGACCAGCCCGGCCCTGAGCTGATGCTCGACCCCGAACATCGCGTTGAGGTGGCCATACGAGGGGCCACGGTGCCAGCCGGCCGATCCCGGTGAGTATGAGACGTAGACCGTCGCGCCTGCCCTCGCTAGCCGTTCGAGCTGGTGCCAGGTGGGCGCGAGCAGCTGCTTGACCGAGGGCACGAGGTAGAGCATGGCGTCGCCGCCGACGCCTTCGCTCTCCCTGGTCAGCGCGACCGGCAGGTCTGCCAGCCGGGCGGACACATACGCCTGGCGCAGCGTGTCGTAGATGTATCCGGGGTCAGATGGCGCGGTGAACGGGTAGCTGGTGTCCAGGTATGACGACACCACCAGCGCGGTGTCGGCGGGGGCACGCTGGCACCGGCCGATGTCGACGGCACGGAGCGTGTCGGCGAAGGCCTTCATCTCGGTCAGCTGCGGCTTGGGGCGGCCGTGACTGTCGGTGAGCCCGAAGTGGAGCTCGAAGGCATGATGCCGGTAGGGATCCTGGCCCGCCAGGTCGTCGTAGTCGGAGTTGCACCAGCCGATCCAGCCGGTCGCGCCGGCCAGCAGGCTGTTGTGCAGGACCTGGCGGTAGTAGCGGGCGGCGTTCGCGCCGGACACGAAGTCCGAGCTGACGCCGAACTCCTCAAGCACGACCGGACGGCCGAACGTGCCCGCCAGCTCGCATTCCCACGCCGCCGTGTAATGCTGGCGTACCTCGTCGTCACCCACGGGGTAGACGTGCGGTCCCAGGAAGTCGCAGAGCCGCGCCGCGTTGGCGAGCGAGAACCCGGCGTGCTGGCTGCTGGCCTGGGTCCCCCACGCGCCGTCTCCGAGTGAGAACGGCTGCTGGCCGCCCGCCGCGCGCACCGCGTCCCTGATGATCTGGGCCCAGGCGGCGACGACTTCCCGCGGCGCGCTTCCCCCGCTGTAGATCGGCATCTCGTTGGAGACCAGCCAGCCGCACACCGCCGGATGGGCACCGAAGCGGCGCACCATCTCGCCGGCGAACCAGGCCTGCCGGGCGACCATCCAGACGTCGGTGTAGAGGTCGCGCCCGTCGCGCCAGGGCGGGTCCCAGTTCTCGCCGGACATGTGGCCGACGATGAACGTCGGCACGGTGGACATGTCCGCCTCGGCGTGCCGCTCAAGGAAGTCGGCAAAGCGTTCAGTCATCGCGTCATCGATGCGATCGGGCTCAGGCATGAAGTCCGGCCAGTAGAAGAACGAGCGGGTCATGCCCAGGCCGTGCTCCCGCAGCACGGCCAGCTCCTTGCGGACCGTGTCCGGATCGTAATTCCGCCACATCAGCGGGCCGCCGGTCCGGGACCAGAAGTTGGCGCCCAGCCAGTTGACCGGCTGCCCGGCTACGACGATCCGCGCGGAATTCCGGTGCATACGGGATGGCTCCCTTCTTCGAGCCCGATGCTGCGAGAGTCGACTGGCGGCTCGCGCCAGGACGCGCAAAGTACTATACCGGTTAAGTGTTGCCGACGGGAACGCCGCCTGGAAAGTTATTTATGCTGGGCCCGGCGATCTCTTTCGGGATACGGCCCGAGTGTCACGCGGCTAGGCGGTGCCGTGCCCGATGGCGGGTAGCCGTCGAGAGGGGACAGAAGTGAAGCGTCCGACCATCGCCGACATCGCAAGCCGGGCGGGAGTGACCAAGGCGGCGGTGTCGTTCGCCCTCAACGGCCAGCCCGGCGTCTCCGCGGCCACGCGAGAGCGCATCCTCGCGATCGCGAGCGAGATCGGCTTCCAGCCCAGCAGCGCGGCCAGGGCCCTGGCCGACGGTCGGGCGGGCGCATTCGGGCTGGTCGTCGACCGCCCGGCGCGAACGCTCGGGACGGAGTCCTTCTTCATGCAGCTGATCTCCGGTATCCAGGCTGAGCTGTCCCGGGATCACATCGCGCTGCTGTTCACGACGGCGGAGGATCAGGCGGCGGAGATCGACCTGTACCGGACGTGGTGGGCCCAGCGGCGGGTGGACGGGGTGTTCCTGCTCGACCTCCAGCTCAGCGATCAGCGGGTGAACACGCTGCAGGAACTCAGGATGCCAGCGATCGTATTCGGCACCCCCAAAGGGTCAGGCTCGCTGCCGGCCGTCTGGCAGGACGACGTCGCCGCGACCAGGACCGTGGTGGAGTACCTGGCCGGCCTCGGCCACCGGCGGCTGGCCCGGGTGAGCGGCATCCCTAGGTACTGGCACACCAAGCTGCGCGCTGATGCGCTGCGCGAGGCCGCGCACGCCGCCGGGCTCGAGGCGATGTCCGTCGAAGGCGACTACACCAGCGAGCACGGCGCCGAGGCGACCCGTGAGCTGCTCCGGTCGGCTCGCCCGCCGACCGCGATCCTCTACGACAACGACCTGATGGCGATGTCCGGGCTCGGCGTCGCTCAGCACATGGGAGTGCGGGTACCCGGCGAGCTGTCGATCGTGGCCTGGGACGATTCCGTGCTGTGCGAGCTGGTCCACCCGTCGCTGACCGCGCTCCGGCGGGACATCGCCGCCGCCGGCGCGGAGGGGGCGCGGCGCATGATCGAGCTGGTCGGCGGGTCCGAAGTCGGAGATTTCCAGGAACCGCCGCCGGTGCTCGTCAGGCGCGGCAGCACCGGCACGCCGTCCCGGCCGGCCGGGCGGCCGCCGCACCCGGCTGCCGCTCCTTAGCCGTTCCGGTATCTGATCGAGATCTGAACGATACCGACATAATCCTTTACCTAAGGGTAGTAGAGGGTTAACACTTAACCGGTATAGCTCGTGTTCGGCCGCGCGGGACGCCCGGTTCGGGACGCTATTCCGCGCGGCGCGGACGCGAAAACCAGAACAGGACGCCCGACCTGGCGGTGGCCATGACGCTCTTAGTTCGCGTGCGCTACGGCCGGGTGTTTCGCGCGCCATTCCATGACGCGCATTGTCTTTCCATGACCACGGTTACCCGGGCCGAAAGAAAGAAGGGTTTCAGTGATATCGACAAGACCCTGGCGGGTACGAGCGGCGGCCGTGGCCGCCGCGGTCCTGGCCGGCGGCCTGCTGGCCGCGTGCAGCAGCAGCAGCCCGAGCACTAACAGTCCGTCCACGGGGCCGACCGGCGTGCTGACGATCACCACCGGGGCGGCCGGCACGTTCGCCGACGACTTCAACCTGTACTCCCCCAATGCCGAGGACGCAACGAACGGGATGATCTACGAGCCGCTGTTCTTCTTCGACACGGCGAAGGACGGCGTGGTCGAGCCCTGGCTCGGCACCAGCTACACGTGGTCCAACGGGGGCAGGACCCTGGCCGTGCAACTCAGGCACGGCGTGACGTGGACCGACGGCAAGCCATTTACCAGCGCGGACGTGGTATTCACGTTCAACCAGGCGATTCACAGCACGGCGCTGAACAAGTTCGGCCTGCCGCTGGCGAGCGTGGCGGCTAACGGGCCCTATGCGGTCACCATCAACTTCACCCAGCCCGCTTACACGGATGCTTACTACGCACTCGGCAGGGTCGAGATCTTGCCCCAGCACATCTGGGCATCGATCACGGACCCGGCCACGTTCCTGAACACCAAGCCGGTGGGCACCGGGGCCTACGAGCTCGGCAGCTTCTCCGGCCAGGTGTTCACGATGACCGCGAACCCGCACTACTACCTCCCGGGCCTGCCGAAGTTCAAGACCATCCGGTTCCTGGCCTTCAGCGGGAACACCACATCGGACGCGGCGATCGAGTCGGGCGAGGTGGACTGGGCCGGCAGCTACATCCCCGGTATCCAGAAGCTCTACCTGGCCAAGAACAAGAACTTCGTGGTCAGCGACATCCCGCTGTCCACGGCGTTCCTGGTGCCGAACATGACCAGCGGCCCGACCGCGAACCTGGCGGTCCGGCAGGCGATCAGCACCGCGCTCAACCGGGCCGACATCAGCAACACGGTCTACAACGGGTACGCGTCGCCGACGAACCCCGAGGCGCTGATCCTGCCGAACTACTCGTCGGTCCTGTCCCCGTCGCTGTCCGGCGCTTCGTTCGGTAGCCCGAACGCAGCCGCGGCCAAGAACATCCTGACCAAGGCCGGCATCAAGACGCCGCTGAACCTCACCGTCGACATGGTCTCCGGTTACACCGACTACCTCAGCGACCTGCAGATCATCCAGGCGCAACTCAAGCCGGCCGGCATCAACCTGACCATCGACCAACCCGCCTACGCCACGTTCACCTCGCTCCAGGACACCGGGAAGTTCCAGCTGCTGATGGACAACTTCGGCTATACGCCGAGCCCGTGGGCGTACTACTACTCGATTCTGGACAGCTCGATAGCACCCGCGATCGGACAGGTCGACACGGTCGGCAACTACGGGCGCTTCCGCAACGCTCAGGTGGACAGCCTGCTCAACCAGATCGCCAGCACGACGAATACCGCGGTGCAGGACCCCGACTTCTACAAGATCGAGCAGATCTTCGCCGCTCAACTCCCCGACATCCCGCTGTTCAACCAGCAGGACGAGATCGAGTTCAACGGGAACGTGGTCGGCAACTACCCGTCGGTATCCAACCCCTACGGCGCGACCGCCGTTTACATCCAGCCGGACCTTGGCTGGGTGGCGGCGCGACTCGTCCCCGTGAAGTAGTAAAGCAGCAGGCGCTGAGCAGGTGAGCCAGCCTGACCAGCGACCGGTGGCGCCGCGTCCCCCCCTCGCGGCGCCACCGGTTACGGTCCGTCCGCGAAGTCCGCTAAGGAGGATGAGGCCCAGGTGCGTTATGCGTTCCGCAAGCTCGGTTTCTACCTGATCGCGGCGTGGGTAGCGATTACGATCAACTTCCTGCTGCCGCGGCTCATCCCGGGGAACCCGGTCGAGATCCTGATCTCGCGGATGTCGCAGTCCGGCACCATCCCGACCGACGAGGACCAGGTGCTGACCAGGCTGCTCGGCCTGGGCACCGGGAACATCTTCCAGAAGTACTGGCAGTACCTGGACGGCCTCGTCCACCTGCAGCTCGGCCTCTCGATTACCGATTTCCCCACGCCGGTCAGCACCGAGATCGCCTCGTCTATCTACTGGACGCTCATCCTGGTGGGCACCGCGACGGTGATCAGCTGGGTACTTGGCATCGTGCTCGGGACGCTGGCGGGCTGGAAGCGGGGCTCCAAGCTAGACGCGATCATCCCGTCCACCACCCTGCTGACCGCGATGCCCTACTTCTGGCTCGCGCTGATCTTGATCTATCTGTTCGCGACCAACGTCTGGCACATCTTCCCGGCCGGCCAGGGCTACAACACGAACTCCGACATTGTTCCCGGCTGGAACCTGGCGTTCCTCGGGTCGGCCGTACAGCACGCGCTGCTGCCCGCGCTCACCATCGTGATCAGTTCGGTCGGCGGCTGGCTGCTCGGCATGCGCAACCTGATGGTCTCTACGCTGTCGGACGACTACGTCGTCGCGGCCGAGGCCAGGGGGCTGCCGCCGCGCCGGATCATGATCAGCTACGCGGCCCGTAATGCCGTGCTGCCCAGCGTCGCCGGGTTCGCCATCTCGCTGGGCTTCGTGGTCAGCGGGGCCATCGTGGTCGAATACGTCTTCTCCTATCCGGGAATCGGCTTCAAGCTCGTGGACGCGGTGTCAAACGATGACTACCCCCTGATGCAGGGCATCTTCCTGGTGATCACGCTCGCCGTGCTCGGCGCGAACCTCATCGTCGACCTGCTGTACGGCTTTATCGATCCGCGGACGAGGCTGTCCCGATGAGCAGCGTCACGGGTGTCGTCCAGATCGATCCCGGGGTCGCCGACGCGGGTGCGCACCGGCTCGGCGGGCGGTTGCGCGAGATCTTCAGGTCGCGCAGGCTGCTCGCTGGCGCGTGCATCGTCGGCGTGTTCGCCGGAGTCGGAATCGTCGGCCCGTTTCTGGTCCATAACGCGAACGCCCTCAGCACTCACGACTGGGCCTCGCCGTCGCTCAGCCACTTGCTCGGCACCAACGAGATCGGGCAGGACGTCTTCGCGCAGCTCGTGGTCAGCGCACGGGCCTCGCTGGAGATCGGCGCGGGGGCCGGCCTGATCGCCACGGCCATCTCGATCCTGATCGGTATCAGCGGCGGGTATGCGGGCGGGATCGTCGACGAAGCACTGTCGCTGCTGACCAACGTGATCCTCGTGATCCCCACGCTGCCGCTGGTCATCCTGGTCTTGGCCTACGTGAAGTCGAACAGCCTGCTGCCGCTGATCCTGATCATCGCGCTCACCAGCTGGGCCGCATCGGCGCGGGTCCTGCGGGCGCAGACGCTGTCGGTCCGCAACCGCGAGTACGTGCTGGCAGCCAGGGCGTCCGGCGAGCGAACGTTCCGGATAATTCTCGTGGAGATCCTGCCGAACGAACTCCCGGTGATCGTGTCCAACCTGATCTTCGCGATGATCTTCGCGATCCTCACCCAGGCCGGGCTCGCGTTCATCGGGCTCGGCGACCCGACGACGCTCACCTGGGGCAACATGCTCAACATCGCCTACAACGACGAGGCGCTCTCGTTCGGCGCGTGGTGGTGGTTCATCCCGCCGGGCGCCTGCATCGCGCTGCTCGGCATGGGCCTCGCGCTGATCAACTTCGGGCTTGATGAGGTCCTCAACCCGCGGCTGCGGGTTTACCGGCCGGGAAAGTCGCGATGACCGCAGGCGATCTGGTGCTGCGCGCGGAACACGTGTGCGTGGAGTATGCCGGGCCGCGGCCGATCCGGGCCGTTCGTGATGTGACGGTGGAGTTGCGCCGCGGTGAGGTGCTCGGCATCGCCGGAGAGAGCGGATGCGGCAAGTCCACGCTCGCCTATGCGCTGACCCGGATGCTGCGGCCGCCCGCCGAGCTCACCCGCGGCAGCATCACCTACTTCCCGGACGGCGGCACCCCGGTCGACCTCATGACGCTGGACAGCGAGAGCCTGCGCGGATACCGGTGGAACAAGGTCTCGATGGTCTTCCAGAGCGCAATGAACGCGCTCAACCCGGTCACCAGCCTGGGCAGGCAGTTTGACGACATCTTCGAAGCCCACCGCCCGGCCATGGACCGGGCCGCCCGCCACCGGCGCGCCCGCGAACTGCTCGAGATGGTCGGGATCGACCCGGCGAGAATCCGCGGCTTCGCCCACGAGCTCTCCGGTGGCATGCGGCAGCGGGTCATGATCGCGATGGCGCTGGCCCTGCAGCCTGAGGTCGTCATCATGGACGAGCCCACGACCGCGCTCGACGTGGTGGTGCAGCGGGAGATCCTCGATGAGATCGAGCGGTTGCGCGAGGAACTCGGCTTCAGCGTCATCTTCATCACCCATGACCTGTCGCTGCTGCTGGAGATCAGCGACCGGCTCGCGGTGATGTACGCGGGCGAGATCATCGAGTATGCCCCGTCCGAGAGGGTCGGCTCGGCTCCAGCGCATCCTTACACGCTGGGCTTGCTGCGCTCGTTTCCCGACATCCGCGGGGCCCGGCGCGAGCTGCGCGGCGTGCCCGGCACGCCGCCGGACCTGCGCGAGCACTTCGCCGGGTGCCCGTTCGGTCCCCGATGCTCCTACGCGTTCGGCCCGTGCCGCAGCGTGCCGCCAGTGCTGCGGCCGGTCGCGGCGCGGCGCGGCGGAGCCGAAGCGGACCGCTGGACCGTGGCCTGCCACCTGCACGACCCCGATGCCCGGCCGGACGGCCCGCCGGCCGAGCTCGGCGGGGCAGCACCCGGCACCGCGACCCCGGTGACCGCGGACGATGCGATCGGCGCGGAGAGCGGCGGAGGCGAGCGGTGAGCGTGCTCGAGGTCCGGGATTTGACGGTCGAGTACCGGCAGCGTGGCGGCGCGAGGTTCAGGGCGGTCGACGGGCTCTCGTTCGCGCTCCAGGAGGGCCAGACGCTCGCGCTGGTCGGCGAGAGCGGCAGCGGCAAGTCGACGGTCGTTCGTGCGATCGGGCAGCTCGTGAAGCCTACGGCGGGTGAGATCCTGCTCGACGGCCAGCCCGCGGCCCGGCACGGTGCGGCCCTGCGGGCCTACCGGCACCGGGTTCAGATGATCTTCCAGGATCCGTTCGCCTCGCTGAACCCGATGCACACCGTCGCGCACCATCTGCGCCGGCCGCTGCAGCTCCGCCAGCGTCATCTGCGCGGCGCCGCCCTGGATACGGCGACGGCGGATCTGCTGCGCTCGGTCAACCTGACGCCACCCGATGAGATCGCCGCGAAGCACCCGCACGAGCTGTCCGGCGGGCAGCGGCAGCGGGTGGCGATCGCGCGGGCGCTGGCGACCGACCCCGACGTGCTGCTCGCCGACGAGCCGGTGTCCATGCTCGACGTCTCGATCCGGCTGGAGATCCTCAACCTGCTCGACCGGCTGAAGGCGGACCGCAACCTCGCCCTGCTCTACGTCACGCACGATCTGGCGACCGCGCGGCACTTCTCGTCCGAGATCGTCGTGATGTACCGGGGCGAGATCGTCGAGCGAGGCCCGAGCGACGAGGTGATCCTGCACCCGTCGCACCCCTATACCCAGATCCTTTCCCGGGCCGCGCCGGACCCCACGGCCTCCCGTGCGGTGCTGGCCGCCGCTCGCGCCAAGCGCCAGTCGGCGCGGGCCGCGCGGGCCGCGGAGGAGCGCGAGGCCGACCTGGGTACCGGCTGCAGGTTCCGCACCCGGTGCCCGTTCGCGACGGACATCTGCACGCGTCACCCGGAGGACATGGACGTGTCCCCCGGTCACCAGGCGCGGTGCTGGCTCTACGCCATCGCTAACGGCAGCGGCCCGCTGCTGCCCCTCGCGAGCCCGGACGAATGACGCGGCCTCCGCAGCGCGAGATTGCTCGGGTGCCCGTCGACCCGGACCGGGCCGCGGTCTACGCCGAGGGCTGGCAGTCATGGAGCGCCACCGAGATCCTGCCGGTGACCGCGGCGCCCGCCGTCCCGCCACCGGACTCCCTCGCGATCGACTGCCAGTACGGCGCATCGCCGCCGCCCGGCGTGCACCAGGGCTCCGGGCTGCTCGCCCTGGACCCCGGCACTGGAGGGCCGGTGGCACTGTTCGCGGGGCAGGACGCGTCACGTTCTGTTCCGGTCATACAGGCGCGGGTCCTGAACGGGTACGTCCAAGTCACGGCCGACGGACCGGTCAGCCAGATAACGGACCAGGAACCGGGCGGGCTGACGGGCGCGCTGTGCCGGTGGGGCGAGGGGTTCGCTGCGCGGGCGGGCGTAGCGCGCGGCAGCCTGCGGCAGATCCCGCCGGTCTGGTGCTCGTGGTACCAGTACTACGCCAACGTGACCGAGGCGGACATCACGGCGAACCTCGCGGCCATGGACGACCTGCGGCTGCCGGTGCGCGTGGTGCAGATCGACGACGGCTACCAGGCCGCACCGGGCGACTGGCTGGTCCCGTCGGGCCGGTTCGCCGGCCTGCCCGACCTGGTGCGCCGGATCCGCGGCGCCGGCCGCCGGGCCGGGATATGGATCGCGCCCGCGCTGATCGGCAGGAGCAGCGAGCTGCTCGCCCGGCACCCGGAGTGGGCGGTGCGCAGCCCGCAGACCTCGGAGCCGGTGTCCGCGGGGAACGTGGTGCGGGAGGAGTGCACGGCCCTAGACGTCACCCATCCGGGTGCCGCGCGCTACCTCATCGACGTGCTGAGCACCATGCGGGAGTGGGGCATCGACTACTTCAAGGTCGACTTCGCCTACGCGGGCGCCTGCGAGGGCCTGCGCCATGAGGACGTGAGCGGGGTGGAAGCCTACCGGCGCGGTCTGCGCCTGATCCGGGACACGATCGGTCCCACGGCAGTGCTGGTCGGCTGCGGGGCGCCGATCCTGCCCTCGGTCGGCCTGGTCGACGCGATGCGGGTCGGCCCGGACATCGACGCCCGCTACGAGCCGCCGGACGGCCACCCGACGAAGCCGTCGGGGCGCAACGCCACCAGGAACGTCGTCGCCCGGGCCTGGCAGCACGGCAGGCTCTGGGTCAACGACCCCGACTGCCTCTTGGCCAGGCCCGGTGTGCAGCGGCGGGAGGCCTGGGCCGAGACCATCCGGCGATTCGGCGGCCTGCGCTCGTCAGGGGACGGCCTGGCTGAGCTGGACGACTGGGGTCTGGAGGCGACGCGACGCCTGCTCGTGCCCTCTCCGGCCGGACCGCTGGTCTCGGTGACCGGGACCTGACGTCCGTGCCGGCGGTCGCGATGCTAACCCGCGCTGGCGGCCGCGGCCGCAGCCGACTTGACCGCGGCGGTTGTCGCATCGATCATCTGGCGCAGGGCTTGCGAGGTCCAGCTGCTCTGGGCGATCTGCTCAGCCCGGGCCCTGAGCTCCCGCCTGGACAGGCCCGATAGCCGCGGATCGACAATCTTGTGCTCGCACTTGAGGGCGTGCACCAGGGCGATGAGTACCGCGCTGCCCAGATCCGGCGCTGCCTGCTGCACCAGGGCCTGGGTCACCAGCCGGCGGACCTGCGCCGCGTGGCCGGCATCCTGGGCCGGCCACCGGCGGACCGGGAACACTCCCAGGACCCTGGCCGGCTCAGCGCGGACCGCCCCGGCGGCGGCCAGCCGTTCATACAGCGTCCGCCGCAGGTCCCTGCCCAACGGCCTGAACACCGCGGATGGCCGGTGCCCGGTACGCGCCAGCACGATCCGCAACGCCGCGTCGAGGACTTCATCACCGGCCGGGGAGGTTTCACAGACGATGAGGCGGCCCGGCTTGCCCGCACTTCCCTCACCCGACAGGTCCACTTTGCCCATCATGGTGAGCTCGATCAGGTTCGCGCCGGCCAGTGCTGGATCCAGCGGGTCCGTGCGAACATACAGCCGGCCGCTGGCATCATCGGTGACTAGGAGCAGCAGGTTCTCAGCGAGCAGCATTCCTCCACGCTACCGAGCGCGGGCCCGGATTCAGCGACGGGCGTCACCGGCGGCGAGAGCGTGAGAAGACATCCCTGATCACCCTGACGGCCAGCACGGCCAGCACCAGCGCCCTCGTGATCGAGGTCCCGGCCGGCGCCGGGGCGGCCGCGGGCCGGCCGCGAGGGGCTCGATCGACCTGAGCGGCGAGCCGCAGGTCCGCGTCCGTATCGGCTTCCGTCAGCACGCGCCGCTGCTGCAGGAGGTAGAGCAGGGCGAACGCGGGCGCCACGAGCAGCAGCGCGAGGCCCGCGACGACGAATACCCCCACCAGGGACCCGGTGGGCGCGCTGCCCGCGGCCAGCGGCAGCGAGGTGGGGACCAGGTAGGGGTACTGGGCCAGTCCCCAGCCCCCCACCACGGTCGCCACGGCGATCGCGGCCGTCACCCGCAGGAACAGGGCGTGGTACCAGCGCAGCCAGAGCATGCCCAGCACGGCAATCCCCGCGGCGATGGAGACCGCCACCAGCGGCAGGGCGATGCCGGTCAGGCGGGCGTAGACGTAGGGCGAGCTGGCCGACAGTTCTGCGAACGTGCCGCCGGCGAGCGCACCGGTGACCACCCCGGCCGCGGTGGCGCGCAGCGAGAAGTAGCGCACCAGGTCCTGGTGCCCGCGCTGGCGGGCCTCCAGGACGAGGAACACCGCGCTGAGGTAGGCGCAGGCGGCGACGAACAGGAACCCGGTAAGGATGGCGGTGGGCGAGGTCCAGGCGGCCAGCACGTTACCAGCGGGGTGTACCGGCACCTGCCCGGTGGCGACGGCCCCGACGACGGTGCCCATGAAGAACGGTGTGATCAACGAGGCGGCGGCGAACGTCGCGCCGGTGAACTGCTGCATCCGTAGCCGCTGCGCGGTATGCCGGAAGGCGAATCCGACCCCGCGCAGGACGATTCCCAGCAGGGACAGGCTGAGCGGGACGAACAGCGCGGTCATGACGGCGGCGAAGGCGGGCGGGAACGAGGTCCACAGCACCACCAGGACGAAGACCAGCCAGACGTGGTTGCCTTCCCAGACCGGCGTGATGGACTCGTCGATGAGTTCCCGAGCGGCCGCGCCGCGTTCGGGGCCGCCCGCTAGCAGGTCCCAGATCCCGCCGCCGAAGTCCGCCCCGCCGAACAGCGCGTACGCGGCGAGGACCACCACCAGGATCGCGGCGGCCGCGATGTCCTCCGGCGTAGGGCTCATGGCGCCCCGGCCGGCGAGGGGCCGTACGGCACCTGCTCGGACTCCTCTTCGGCGGCCGTCCCCCGCCGCCACCGCCGTGACATGGCCATCGGAACGCCGATCGAGACCACGGTCAAGATGGCGTACAGGACGAGGATCACTCCGAGTGTGATCGGGACACCGGTGGACGGGGTGACCGCCTGGCTCACCAGCAAGACGCGGTAGACGATCCACGGCTGGCGGCCGACCTCGGTGACGACCCACCCCGCCTCCATCGCGGCGACCGCGGCCACGCCGCTGACGGCAGACGGCACCAGGAACCACGGGGTCAGCAGCAGCCGGCGGTGGAACCACCACCACCAGGCCTGCCACGCCGCCAGCGCCAACAGGAAGAAGCCGATGCCCACCATCAGGTCGAAGCTCAGGTGGATGAGCGTGACGAGCGGCGGCCGCTGCGACGCGGGCACGCTGTCCCAGCCGATGACCTTGGTGTGCGGGCTGAATCCGACCAAGATCGAGTCGAACGCCGGGATGGCGGCGCCGAAGTAGACCTTGCCGTTGATAAAGATCCCGCCGACCCATTCGGGAGCGTCGCGCGTGGTGGTGGTGACGTATTCCATCGCGGCGAACTTGACCGGCTGGTTGGTCGCGATGAACCGGGCGATGATGTCCCCCATCATCACCTGCAGCGGGGCGCAGATCCCGCCTATCGTGAACGGGATGGCGAAGCCCAGCCGGTGGTAGCGGTCCCGGCGACCGCGCAGCAGCCCCACCGCGTAGACGCCGGCGACAAGGAATCCCGTCACCATGTACGCGGCGAGCACCATGTGCGCGGTCTCATACGGGGTCGAGGCGTTGAAAAACACCGACACCGGGTTCACGCTGGTGAGCTTCCCGTGGCTGAGCGTGTAGCCGGCCGGTGAGTTCATCCACGAGTTCGCCGCGACCACCGACATGGCGCCCAGCACCCCGGACACCACGATCGGCACCCCGCTCCACCAGTGCGCCCACGGCGGCAGCCGCTCCCACCCGTACAGGTACACCCCGACGAAGATCGCTTCCAGGAAGAAGAAGATCCCCTCCAGCGAGAACGGGAAGCCGATCGCCGCGCCGAACCGGCCCATCAGGCCCGGCCACAGCAGGCCCATCTCATACGACAGCACGGTCCCCGACACCGCGCCGACCGCGACCAGCACCGCCATGACCTTCGACCAGCGGCGCGCCAGCAGCAGCGCCGCGGCATCGCCGCGCCTGATACCGATCCATTCCGCGGTCATGGTGACGGCCGCGAACGCCACGCCGAAGCACGCCAGGATGATGTGGAACCCCAGTGACGACCCCATCTGCGACCGGGCCGGCACCGGATTCACGGCCAGAACGTGCACCACTGCCACCATCGCGCGCCTCCGCTGCGGACTCGCATCGCGGCTGCAAAGCTGCCAAGCTATAACTACCACCACGTTCCGGGCCCAAGTGAGAGCACCCCCCAACGTTCCCCGGAGGGGCATCCGGCACATGAGAAGAAGCAGAAACGTCGGAGCGGTTGCCCTGGTCATCCTGCTCGGGCTGGTCGTCGGCACGCTCGGGCTGGTCGCGGCCGACCTGTACACCGTCGGGGTGCTGATCCTCTTCGTCGGCGGCGTCGGTGCCGCCGTCCTGGCCGGCGATTACCTCATCCGGTACGTCAGCAGCCGGCGACCGCCCGCCTGACGCCTTTCCGGTCTTGAGGTGACAGCGCAGCCGCGCTGGTGAACTCCGCTATCCGGATGCGCAATGCACATCATGTCCCGCATGTGCTGATTGTAACGAGTTGATCACAGATTGCGCCCGCCAGGCCGCCAGCTGTTCCCTAAAAGTGACTGAGCTATCACAATAGGTGACATGACTGAGACAAACTGGCGGAAGTCCACCTACAGCCGCTCCAACGGCAACTGCGTCGAAGTCGGGACCGGCCAGGCGCTGGTCGCCGTCCGGGACTCCATGGACCCTGACGGACCGGTGATCGACGTGAGCCCGAGGGCATGGGCCGAGTTCACCGAGCACGTCAAGCGCGCGACGCCCGGGCCCGCTTAGAGCTGTTCGACGATGGTCTCTTCGCGCATCGGCGTGCGTGAGCGCACGGCGACCGTTGCGCTGGTGGTCGGCAGCCAGGGCCGGGCGGCGATGACGTCGTGGACTGGGCTGCGGGGGTCATGCGTCAGCAGCAGACTCGTGCCCGCGTTGCGCCACTCCCAGCGGGTCACCTCCCAGAGGTAACGGGCCGCGCCGAGCTGGCCAGGCACGAACCAGGCCTTGTCCGCGATGAGGTTACGCATCCGGCCCTCGCGCGGCACGACGTGCAGCACCGCGTTGGCGGCCCTCAGGTGGGCCGGGAGGTGCGTGATCACCAGCGACGAAAGCCGTCCTTCCTCATGCAGTCCGAGGCCGGCGAGCAGCCGCCCGGATTGGTCGGTCACCACCAGGTAGTGGTTCACCGGGTCGGGGAAGGGGCTGGCCGCGAGCCAGCCGGCCAGCCGCGTCTGGTTCCATCGCCGCGCAAAGTCGTGCCCGGCGTAGTGCGCGTCGATCGCCGCCGCGATCTCGCCCAGCTCGGCGTCGACGGCCGGCCTGACCGTCAGGCTGGCCCGCGGCCGGGGCGGGCGCCGGCGCATCGGCACCGGAGTGACGATAAGCCGGCCGCCGACCTGCGTGGCCCACCGGCGCGCGTTGCCCGCCGAGGCGGCGTTTCCGGCCTGGATATAGGCGACAACGATCGCGTCATGTCCGGCGAGCTCGGCGGCCCGCTGCAGCCGCCAGTCCGTCAGCCGGGCGGCAATCCCGCGCCTGCGGTAGTCCGGGTGTACCCGCAGCGTGCTTAGCAGCGCGTAGCGGACGTCTTCGCCCTCGAACCGGCAGGTGCCGAGGTCAAGCTGACCCGATGCGGCGACCGCCCCGTCGACCTCAGCGACGACGCACTCCGAGATGTCGTGCTCCCGGGTCACCTCGCGGGCAGGGACGTGCTGCTCCGCCGTGAACGCGACCGCCCCGCCGTCGGGGCTCGCCCCGGCCAGCGCGGCCAGACCGGCCTCGTCTTCTGGCCTGGCCGCCCGCACGATCACATCGGGATCCTAGCGATCTCCTGCGGCGGTGACCTCGTGTGCGGCCTGGGTGATCATGTCGGGCTGACCGGGGATGCCAAGTTGGCGAAGTCCGGGCAGGATCCGGGTCTGGACGAACGTGCCGAACAGCTCTTCGCTGTCCCATACGTCGGTCATGCTCAGCACGCCGTCGCCGAATGAGGCGACGTGCAAGCGCATTCCGGCGGGCATGTCGCGGTCCCAGCCGACAATCTCGCGGAGCGCGTCGTACTGGTCGGGCGTAAGGCCCTCCCACTTCTGCATGATGACGGTGGCCATGGTGATTCCTCCTGGTGGTGGATGTGGTGGTGAAACGGGCTCAGAGGGGCAGCGAGTGGCTGAGCACGCCGCGCCCCGGCCGGCGGCCGGTGAGCGTGCGGATGTACTCGATGGCGTCGATCTCGACGTGTTCGCCGTCGTGGCCCTGGCGGAAGGTTCCGCCCGCCGGGCCTTCCAGCACGAGGTCGAACGGCTGACGGTGAATCGAGGCCCATTCGGCAACGATGTCGGCGACCAGGCGGCCGTCGTGGCCCGGCGTGAGGTCCATCGGCCTGCCGGTCGCGTGAGCGATGTCGATGCGGTGGCACCAGATGTCGCGGGTGAAT
>Ga0302229_10001216_pt1 | contig 19728 bp, 17 predicted proteins | sample II_Palsa_N1_3_FD_193518 | JGI IMG/M metagenome (GOLD analysis project Ga0302229, IMG submission 193518) | Peat permafrost microbial communities from Stordalen Mire near Abisko, Sweden - II_Palsa_N1_3 | ecosystem: Environmental > Terrestrial > Soil > Palsa > Peat permafrost | place: Sweden... | reverse complement strand
GGGCCGCGAACAAGGTCACGGTCTGGTCGGCGTCGTACCGGGCCTGGTTGAACCGCCGGTCTACCACCCGCTGCACCCGCCGCCGCAGCGGGTTGAACAGAGCCGCCGCCGCCAGCGTGGCGACGGCCACCGCCACCGGCGCGTGAATCCTGAACAAGTGGGTGGTCAGCAGCACCAGCCCGCCGTAGATGCCGGCCAGGAGCCCGGTCACGATCGCGTAGGCCAGGGTCCGGGAGATGACCCGGTCGATGTCATACAGCCGGTACCGCAGGATGGCGATGCCGATGGCCACCGGAACGAGCGCGACGGCCCCGGCGCTCACCGCGTTCTGCAGGTCGTTGGCCGCGTTGCCCGTGCCCATGGTCTGTTCGATCGGCACCTCGGCGAGCAGGGCCGCCACGATCAGGGCGCCCCCGTAGACCAGCCACTTCAGCTGCGCGCGCTCGGCCGTCCGGGCGCGCCGGTACCGGAACGCCAGGGACACGATGGCGGCCAGGCCAGTGGCGGCGATCAGCACGCCGGCGCCGCCCGCCATGATCTTGAAGATGTCCCCGGCCGGGCCGGTCACGCCGACCGGGTTCCGCACTGGCGGGCTGTTCGTGATGATCGTGGGAGCGAACGCGTTGCCCAGCACCCACGCGGCCAGGCCAGCCCCGGCGGCCCAGGCCACCGGCCGCCAGCGGCGGGAGGGCAGATGCCCGGTGGGAAACAGCAGCACGACGAACACGCACAGCCCGAGGCCCAGCAGCCAGATCCAGCCGAGCCATTCGGCCAGGGTCAGCGTCCGGGGGAAGTGCGCCAGCAATATGCCGCAGACTCCCATGGCGTACGCCAGGCCGGTCGCGGACAGCAGCCATCCGATGGGGTTCCCCGGCCGCTTCCACGCCAGCAGCGCGCCGACCGTGGCGAAGGCGGCGACGAACACGGTCCCGACCACCCAGTCCAGCCCGTTCCCGCCCTGGTTGGCCAGCTTGGCGGGCAGCGGGTGCACGGCGGTATAGCCGAGCGCGACCACGGACACCGCCACCGAGACGGCCCAGACTGACCACGCTCGCCAGAACGCTGCGGGCGCCATGTGCCTCACGAACGCAACGCTACGCCCGGACCGTTCCGGGAACGTTACCGCTCAGCACGTTCTGAGCAGGTCAGCAATCGACGCTTGCTGTCTATTAGTGTCCAGCAAGATAGCGGTAACTGTCACTCTCCTTTCGCGCGACCGGAGATCGGCCAAGGACAGGGTGCACGGGCTGGGCGGGAGGGCGGTGCCGGAACGCTCGGAGCACAAAAGCTGGGCGTTCCTCACACGGGCCTTCAGGTCCAGGTATCACGCATCGCGTTCCTCCCTCGGTTTAGTTGCTTCCCAGCGCTCCCGCTCAGCGAGCTTCGATACTTCATGTAGTCATATAACGACAGATTGTCACCAACGGTTCAGTGCTCCGTCTGCGCTACCTCGACGCCCACCCCCAGCAGGCGCTCAAGGCCGGCATCGCGCTCATCCCCGAGGACCGCAAGAACCAGGGGCTCAGCCTGGCCGGTTACACGCGACCCCTTCCATCACATCTCCTCGGCGTTCCGCGGCATAAAGCTTGACTTTGCGCGGAAGATATTGGCTCCGCGGAAGATTTAGGGGCTTATAGTGCACAAAGATTTCCACTAAGCCAATATGATCCAAGATCTTTTAGAAATTCTCTTCGCTTTACTTCACTGAGGGTCCCCTGAGCCACAGGTGCCTATTGTTCCCACCGCGGCTGACACCATTACCTCCTGTGTGACCGGTTTCAGGGCAGCGTTACCCAGCGAACGTGGCGGAGCACGGCGCTGAGTCCGTCGGGCGCGCTACTGGATCAGCTCGGCCGGCACCTGCAGCTCCGGGCGGGAGTAGAGGTCCGTGACGTGCCGAGGGCTGTCCGACGCGCAAGCGGCAGCGACCTCGTCGATGAGCTTGTCGTAGCCAGGGCCGGCCTGGCCTGCGTAGGCGGCGGTCATCCGCCCCCACTCGTCCCACGGCAGCATCTCGACCTTGTTCAGGGCGGCCAGGTCCCTGATCGTGTTGCCGCTGATCTCGGCCGGACCGAAGTTCTCTGTCCCCGGCACGCCGAACGTCGCCGCGTCGACGTCGCCGCGCCGGTAACCGGTCCAGGCCTCTCCGCCAGTGAGGAACTCGCCCGGCTGCAAGTCCTCCGGGCGGGGTACGAAAGAGTGCTCCAGATGCTGGGTGTCGACCCTGACCCACCGTTCGGCGGCTTCGTGCCAGTACTCGGTGATCCAGTGATCCAGGCCGAGCCCTGGCTGGAAGTAGGTACCGAAACCGCAGCGAGCGCGGGCGGCGATACCGCGGTGGCGCAGCAGCGCGCAGCTCAGTACGACGAAGGTCCGGCAGGTGCCGACCAGCCGCCGCTCGGGCTCGCGCGGGATGTCCAGCGCCGCGGGGTCTAGCTCCAGCACGGCACGGATGATCTCGCTGGCCTGCCGGATCTCTCTTCCGCCGAGCCGGCCGGCGTCCAGGCCGAGGTCCGTTGCCTCGAAGGGATGCAGCACCAGGCCCGGGACGAGCCGGCAAATGCCGACAGGATCGGCCGGGATGGCCTCGAGTACGGCCACGCTGACCTCACCGATGTCCGTCAGCCGACCCGGAGCGGAGTAGTCGATCGCGGCGGTCATGTCCCGGATCCTAAGGGCCACCACTCACTCCGGTGAAGCCACGGGACCAGCCTTGTCCGCTCGCGGCGGCGAGGTACCGGCCTCGCCGTGGCTGCGCGCAGCCCGGAAGCGCTGCTGGGCGCCTTGTTTGGTGAGTCCGTAGCACGCGCCGATCTCACTCCACGTCGCCCCGGCCTTGCGCGCGGCCTCAACCTGGGCGGCCTCCAGCTCCTCTGCCGCTTCTCGCAGTCGCCGGGCCGCGTCGAGCCGGCTCATCGGCCCGTCGGCGACGTCGAGATCTCCGAGCGCTGCGGTGATCCGCCTGACGGGATTCTTGGAGGCCACCATCACAGCGTATCGACAACCAGCGCCGGTCAATGATATGTTGACGCCTCTGGTCAACACATCGTTGACCTCCCGGCCCAGGAACGGGGTGATACGCATGTCCAAGAAGAGCAAGAAGGGCAAAAAAGGAAAGAAGGGCAAGAAGGGAAAGAAGAGCAAGTAGTCTTCCCAACCTGGACGGCAGCGGTACGCCGACGTACCGCTGCCGTCCACACACCGAAGTCCCCGGGCGCCAGCAGGTAGATCCTGCTGGCCCATGCGTCGCCGCTGCCGTTAGCGCCCAGCGCGCCCGGCTGATCCGAATGTCCCGCTGATCCGTTCCAGCGCCCGGCTGATGTCGGCCGGAGCGACAATCCCGGCCAGCCGCCCGCCCTCGAACACCAGCGCCCGCCCGTCCGAACACCCGTTGAGCCGCGGCAGCAAATCCGCGACCGGCTCATCCGGGGTAGCCCGGGCCACCTCAGCCAGCGGGCAGGCCACCTCCCGCAGCGTGGTCCGGTCACGTTCGTCCGCCGGAACGGCGTTGACCCGGCGCACGGTGGCCAGCCCCACCGTCTGCCCGTCCTCGTCCACCACCGGGAACGCCGAGTGCCGCAGCCACGGCAGCAAGTCATGCTGGAACCGGGTCACCGTAGCCGACGCCGGCTCGGTGACCGGGTCGGCGGTCATGATCTCCCGCACGGCCACGGTACGCAGCCGCGACTGCACCACCGCCTGCTGGTTCTCCGCGGTCGCCGCGCTGGTCAAGAACCAGCCGAGAATGATGAACCACAGCCAGCTGTAGTCCCGCCGGTCCAGCACGAGGTAACCGCCGACCACGATCAGCGCCCACCCGAACACCTGCCCGGACCGCGCCGCCCCCATCGCCGCCTTGAGCCGGTCCTTCGTAATGACCCACAGCACGGCCTGCAGCAGCCGCCCGCCATCCAGCGGGGCGGCCGGGATCACGTTGAACACCGCGAGCAGGATGTTGATCCCGCCGAGCCAGGCCAGCGCCGCCACCACCAGGCCCCCCGCGCCCGATCCGTGCACCAGCCAGGCCACCAGCGTGAACACCCCGCCCAGCACCAGGCTGGTCAGCGGCCCCACCCCGGCCACGCGGAGTTCGGCGCCCGGATCCGGGAACTCGCCCTGCAGCCGGGATACCCCGCCCAGCAGCCACAGCGTGATGCCCTCGACCCGGACCCCGTTACGCCGCGCCACCAGCGAATGCGCCAGCTCGTGCGCGAGCAGGGACGCCATGTAGGCCACCGCGGTCACGATGGCGGCCACCACGTATTCCGCCTCCGGCCGTCGCGGCACCTCGGCCGGGAACTGCCCCGCCGCCAGCCCGTAGGCCAGCAGCGCCACGATGAGCACAACGCTCCAGTTCACGCCGATCCGGATGCCGCTTATCCGCCCCAGGCTGAAGCTCTGTCCCATGACGCCTCTCCGCCGCGCGTGCGTTCTGTCCGTTCCTTACCAGCCTGCTCGCCGGCCCGCGCTCCAGCCACGCCGGGTCCCCCCTGGCCCGGACCGTAGAACCACGCCCCGTTCGGGATGATGGAAATTCATTTGGCCGAACGGAGCGTGGTTCTCCCTATCCGGCCCTCGCTCACGCCGGCCCGGGTCAATACTTGGGCCGCCGGGCCTGGTTCACCTCGCGGCTGACCGCCCAGGCGTCTGCCACCGGACCCAGGTGCCTGAGCTTGTCGGGGTTGTTCACCGAGCGGATCGTCTGGATCTGCCCGTCGAGTACGTCGAGCGTCAAGGTATAGAGGACCTTGCCGTTCCGGTCGCGGAAGATCGCGCCCGGCTGGCCGTTCACCTCGTGCGGCTCCAGCGTCACCTCGATCGAGACGAGCCAGGGGAAGATCGAGGTAAGCACCCGGGCCACATTGCCGGCGCCGATGATGCTCCTGGCCAACTGCGGGGCCTTGCCGCCGCCGTCCCCGGTTAGCTGAACGTCAGCGGCGAGCAGCTCCCGCAGGCCCTCGACGTCGCCTTCCCGGAGCGCGTCGAAGAACCGCGCCGCCAGCTCATCCCGCTCCCGGCGGTCCGCCTCGAACCGAGGGCGCCCTGCGTCCATGTGCCGCCGCGCCCGCACCGCGAGCTGGCGGCACGCCGCCTCCGAGCGCCCCACCGCCGCCGCGACCTCTCCGAAGCCGAACCCGAACACCTCACGCAGCACGAAGACCGCCCGCTCGAGCGGGCTGAGCCGCTCGAGCAGCAACAGCGCCGCCATCGATACCGAGTCGGCCAGCTCCGCCGACCGCTCCGGGTCCTGGTAAGGGTCGGTGAGCAGCGGCTCGGGGAACCACTGCCCGACGTACTCCTCCCGCCGGACCCGGGCCGACCGTAGCACGTCGATCGAGATCCGGGTCACCACGGCGGATAGGAAAGCCTTGGCCGACGTGGGTTGACCCGGGAAGGCCTCGTAGCGCAGCCAGGTCTCCTGGACCGCGTCCTCGGCCTCGCTCACGCTGCCGAGGATCCGGTAGGCGATCGAAAACAGCAGCGGCCGCAGCTGCTCGAACTCCTCGGCCCTGCTCACGCCAGCCCTTCCTTGAAGCCCTGGCGCCACGAGGGGTAGCGCAGCTGCCAGCCGAGCTCACGCTTGGCCTTGGCGTTGCCGAAGCCGCGGTCGGGGTGCTTCAAATCGGGCTTTCCGGCATGCGCCGCGGAAAGCGCGGTCATCTGGTGCACGATCGCGTCCGGCCTGGCCGCAGCCACCGCCTGACCGACCGACAGCTGCGGTACCAGCCGTCGCCCCAAGGCTCCGCTCCCGCCTGCCACGAACACTCTCACAACCATCACCCTCTTGACTCCAGAATTGACTCTCAACCCGAGACGAGACAGCCCCGGCCGTCTGTGACACGGGGAGCGAGGACATCGGCTCCGGGGTCGGACCGTAGGTCCACCTCATTACCCTGGAGGTGGGAGCGGGTGCTGCTCACCGTCAGGGGAACGAGCTCGTGATGACGCAACGATCACATTGGCGGAGTAGCGGCCGTCGCGGTCCAGGGCACGGTCCGGCGGGCGGCCGCGACCTCCGGTTCAAGGACCTTTACCGGACCGGCAAGGACTTCGAACTCATGCAGCGGGCCATGGGCTTCGCTGCCCTGGCTATCCTGACCGTGATCCCGCTGCTCATCGTCGTCGCCGCCGCCAACCCGGCCCGGGAGCACGGCCTCGGCGGGTGGGTGGTCTACGGCATGGGCCTGACCGGCTCCTCCGCCGACGCGGTGACCCGGCTCTTCTCGGCGCCGGCCCGGGTGCTGGGCTCGACCAGCGTGTTCAGCGCCGTGGTCCTGGCCGTCTCCGGGGTGGCGTTCGGGGGCAGCGTGCAGGCCGGGTACGAGAGAATCTGGGGCCTTCCCGCCGGGCCGTGGAACAAGATCTGGCGTCAGGCCGTGTGGGTCGTCGCCCTCGTCGCCTACATCTACGCGGCGGCCACGGTCGGCACGGTGACGTACCGCGGGTGGGCCGAGACGGCCGCCCGGGTGACGGTGGCGGTGGTGCTCGGCGTCGTCTTCTTCTGGTGGGGGCTGCGTTTCCTGGTCGCCGGCCGGGTGAGCTATCGAGCGGCGACGGCGGGCGCGGTGGCGACGATGGCGGGCCTGGCTGGCCTGCGGGTCTTCTCCGGCCTGGTCTTCCAGCCGCTGATCGCCAGCAACGCGGTCAGCTACGGCGCGCTGGGCAGCTTCCTGATCGTGCAATCGTGGCTGATCGGCGTCGGCTGGGTCATCTACGGCGGCCAGTTGTTCGGCCGCTGGTTCCACGACGCCTGGCTGCCGGTCCGGGCGGACCGCCGCCGTGGCCGCGAGGATGACGGCGAGCAGGAACCTGGGAGTCACAGCCCGCCGCCAGGGTAGGCCTTTCATACTGAAGGATCCTAGGCTCATCGCCCGCTGGTGCCGCAAAGTTCTGGCCGGCGCCATGGACTACGGGAGCCCTGACGGCCTGCTGGCACGGTACGGCTTCGGGTACACGGAGAACGACCCGGCCGGCGATCCTGCTGCCGCCGACGGCGAAGCGGTCGTCGTCGGCGTCGGGGCGGGCGGTGGTGTGGTCGGGGCGGGCGTGCTGGCCGGCGGTGGCGTGGCGGAGGCCGAGGGCGGCGGACTGCCATGCGAGGGTGTCGTTACCGTCACCGTCGCCGGCGGAGTCGCGGGAGAAGACCTCGGCCGGGCGGTGCTCGCCGCGGATGACCTCCCGGAGGTGCCGCGAAGGCTGCTGGCCGGGACGGGCGTACGGGACGGCGATGGCGCGGCGGGCACCGTCCGGGGCGCCAGGTAGGTTCCCAGCCCGAGGCCGGGCCGCGCGGACGAGGTGACCCCGGCTCCGGGCCGGGGCGCGGGACGTGCCGCCGTCTTGGTGATCACGGCGCCGTGGTGGCGTGCGTGGTCGTAGACCACGGCTGTCCCGGTCGTGAGGACCGCGGTCGCGAGGAGACCGCCGAGGACCACCAGGACCAGGGTCACCATGCCGACCTCGGGCAGGGTCTCCCGGATCCGCCGGCGGCGGCGGGCCTTCGCCGTGGGCGGCGGCGGTCCCGGCCACACCGGGACCTGGTGAAGCTGGTCGAGGGTGTCGGCGTACCCGCCTGGCAGGCCGTTGCCGTGCTGGGCCGTCCGCAGCGGCGCGCAGTCGTTCTCGCCGTCATACACGGCGCCGGGCTGGGTAGCGGGGGGATCAGGCATGTCGTCGTCTCCGCGTGGGGGGGCGCCAGCGGTCATCATGGGGGTGGTGTTCCTTCAGTCAGGTGATGCGCCTGGCCTCGTCGGTGAGGCCTAGTCGCGGGCTTGGCTCGGCCGCTTCCATCGCGGCCAGGTCAGCGCGGTTGTTCTCCCATAGCGCCTGGTTCGCCGGTATCGGGGACGCCGGGCATCGTAATCCTCTTCCTTTGGTCGGGTTCATAAGTGCGGTCTAACCCGCGGGAGGTAGTTGGCAATGATCGCATATTGGAAAAGACGTCGACAGCAACTTGACAACCAGCTTCCGATTACGTGCGATATAGACCTATTTGTACGCGCAGACCGCAGGAGCCATTGATCTCGTATCTTCCTGGTAGCAAGAAGTCTTTCGTCGAAACCGCTGTATCCATATTGCCGAGCCTACTGGCGCGCAGCGTTTACTCCAATTCTCATAATAATTCGGCAGCGTTAAATTCCGGAAATCGAACGTTCGACTTCGCCGCGACGAAGTGTCGCATCCACCACTGTTATCATCCCGGCGCAGCCGAACCTTCAGTCCCAGATATCCTCGTTATTATAACAATGCGGCGACGAATTATCCTTACCTTGGCGCCAGCAGAATAGGCCGCGTGCAGGGGGTTCAGACCGCAGAGACCCGCTGGGATTCGTGGCGACTCGTTATCTGCTAACAGCCCGGCAGAAGATCGCCAGCGATCGGCACGGCGCTGGCATCGAGCGGCCAAGTGACCATGAACCTCGCGGCCAGATGAGGAAAACCTAGCTCAAGATTTATCCAGCTGGCTCCCAGCGCCAGCCGTCGTTGTCCTCGCAAATTATGCTCTCGCCATCACCGGCCACTCCGGATGCTCCGTGGTCGCTGTCACGACAGTATTCGCCGGGCTCATAGCAGGTGTTCTCGTCGCTGAGCGGATAGCAGCCTGATGACGTCGATGGCGCCGCAGCGGGGGCAGTTGTCGGGGGCGCGGCAGGCGGTGCAGTTGTCGGGGGCGCGGCCGCGGGTGCCGTTGTCGGGGACGGTGGTTCCGTGCTCACAGTCAGCCCGGTTGGCATGAACGCATTATTGGAAAAGCCGTCGACAGCGACTCGACAACCCGCTTCCGATTAAGTACGATATATACCTTTTGTCGCATGCAGACCGCGGGAGCCGCTGAATCTCGTATCTTTTCTGGTGGCAGAAGTCTTCCGTCTAAATTGCTGTACCCATATCGATGAGCCTACTCGTGAGCCGCTTTTACTCCAATTTCCGTAATATCCAGGCAGCGCTAATATCCGGAAATTGAACATTCGACTCTGTCGTGACGAGGCGCCGCATGCACCACTGATATCATCCCGACGCAGGTGAATCTTCAGTCACAGATATCCTGGTTATCATAACAATGCGGCGACGAAATATCTTAGCTTGGCGTTCAGCAGTGTAGGCGGCGTGCCCCGGGTCATACCTGGTCAGCAACTTCCAGGAATTCCAGCTGTAACCGCGGGACCAGCAGCCACCGCGGCCCTCTCACCGATTTGTCAATGGCCCCGGACACGATGCGGTCATTATGTGCTGACCGCTCCCGGGAAGATGGCAGGATGACTCCGTGCGCCTGCCACAGACCACGTCGAGGTCCTCATGACACGAACGCGAGTGCCTCCGGTGCTCGTCACCGGAGCGACCGGCCGGGTCGGGCGTGCCGTTATCGGCGAGCTAATAGACGCGGGCGTGCCGGTCCGCGCCCTCACGCATCGCTCCGAGGCGGCGGCGACGCTGCCGGCGAACGTCGAAGCCGTCACTGGCGACCTCACCGTGCCCGAATCGCTCGACACAGCATTGCGGGGTGCCGGTGCCGTCTTCCTCGTCTGGACCGCTCCGCCGGCGACTGCCCCGGCAGTTGTGGAGCGTCTCGCAACCTACGCGCGGCGAGTTGTCTTTCTCTCATCACCGCACCAGACGCCGCACCCTTTCTTCCAGCAACCGAATCCTATGGCCGTGCTTCACGCCGGTATCGAGCGGCTCATCGCGGCCGCCGGACTTGAGTCGACGATCATCCGGCCAGGGATGTTCGCGTCGAACTCGTTGTCCTGGTGGGCGACCGCGATTCGCGCCGGCGGTGTCGTCCGGTGGCCTTACGGCGCTGCCGAGACGGCACCCGTCGATGACCGTGACGTCGCAGCCGTCGCGGCGCGGACCCTGTATCAGGACGGACATGCCGGAGGCGACTACGTCCTCACGGGCCCCGAGTCACTGAGTCAGGCAGCGCAGGTGAGCATCATCGGTGACATCTTGGGGCGCCGGGTCAAGTTCGAGGAGCTGTCGCCGGAGGAGTTCCGAAGCGAGACGGAGGGAAGCTGGCCGCGCCCGGTCGTGGACATGCTGCTCGCCGCGTGGGGCGAAACGATGGGAAGGCCCGCGTTCATCACCTCTACGGTGTCCGGCATCCTCGGATCGGCGCCGCGATCCTTTCGCCAGTGGGTCGCCGATCACGCCACCGCGTTTACCGAACGTCCGGCGAGCGACGAAACCTGAGACCCGAATGGCCGGTATGGCTGATCGCGTGAAGGCGGAGCTCGGGGCGGTCCAGGAGACGCTGTTCATCCCGCTGGCGCCACGGGCGCGGGAGACGCGCAGGAGGCGGCCGGTGCTCCGGGACCCGAAGGCGGCCCGGATCCTGGCGTCGGTTGACTTCGACACGCAGAAGTACGGCCGCGGCTGGGGCGGCCGCATTACCGTCCTGCGCACCGCGATCTTCGATGGCTGGGTCGGCGACTTCCTCGCCGCCCATCCGGGCGCCACCGTCGTGGAGCTCGGGACCGGGCTCAATACCCGGTTCGAGCGAGTCGGTCACCCTCAAGCCCACTGGATCGACCTGGACCTGCCAGACACGATCGAGCTGCGCCGCAGGTTCTTCGCCGATTCCGACCCGAAGAGCCACCGCCGCATGCTGGCTGCCTCGGTGCTGGACCAGGACTGGATGCCTGCTGTCCAGGAAAGCCCGGGGCCGTATTTCTTCGCGGCCGACGGCGTACTTGCCTACCTGGATCAGGCGTGCTGTGTCTAGTTACCTTCGCCCAGCCGGTGGCGGGCCCGCGGCCGGGAGCACAGCACTCGGGAACCACGACGGCAAGCCGCGGCAGCCTCAGGCCGCGAACCTAAGGGCCTGCAGGGGCCGTCGCGGCCCGTGGGGCCAGCGCGACCCGCAGCCAGCCGACGCGATGTGACATCGGTGCGGCTCCTACCGTCCCGATGTCACATCGTGTCGGCGCCGGTCAGCACGGGCCGGGCCGGCGAGCGGGCAAACGCAGCCTGCTGCGGCACGAGCTTGGCTAGCGCGCTCGCGCTGAGGGCAGAGCTCAGCCCTCGGCGAGGTAGCCGTACCGGTCGCGGCAGGCCTCGGGCGTGAGCCCTGCGGCCGCTGCGATCGGGCCGAGCTTGTCCGGGTCATCGAGGTCCTCGCGGTCCAGCCGGATCATGTACTCGCGGGCCACCCGGTACGAGCTCGACTCGCAGTTCACCAGCCGGATCCGTACCCTCCCGGTCTCGGGGTGGTTGAACGACCCGAAGGGCAGCGCCACCATGTGCCCCTCCTGGATCGTGATCATGCCGCCAGGCTCGCCGCTCGCCAGCACCCGCTTGAGGTAGTCGACGGCGCTGTAGCCGAGGTCGCGGGTGTACTCGATGTCGAACGGGATGGGGGGCGCGCACCGGAGCTCGTAGCCGATGTTCTTGCCCTCGACCGTGACGTTCTGCCCGCGCGCCTTGAAGCGTTCCTTGACCTGCCTGGCCAGCAGCCGGTCCAGCTCGAGCTCGGCCAGCCGGACGTGACCGTGCTCGTCCAGCTCGACCTCCGGCATGGCCCTGGCGAGCTCGTCCGGGGGCAGGCGCAGGCCGATGCCCTCGGCGAGCACCGCCACGCCGAACGGACGGCCGTGGGCGATCCGCTTGAGCATCGAGGTCTCCAGGACGTCCACTAGGCGCGACAGCCGGAGGGGCTCGTCGCTGGGGAACTCCTCGGCGATCACCGTGAGGGTGGCGCCGGCCGACTTCCCGATGCCCAGGGCCAGGTGGCCGGCCGAACGGCCCATGGCCACCACCAGGTACCACCGCTGGGTGGTCATGGCGTCGGTCATCAGGTTGTTGACCAGCTCGACTCCCACGCTCCTGGCGGTCTCGAAGCCGAAGGTCGGGATGCCGCCCGGTAGCGGCAGGTCGTTGTCGATGGTCTTGGGCACGTGCGCCACGCGCACGCCCCCTCCGGCCGCCTCGGCCAGCCGGGACGCCGAGAACGCGGTGTCGTCCCCGCCGATCGTCACCAGCGCGCCGATCCCCAGCTTCCGCAGCGACTCCAGGCAGGCGTGCAGCCGCCAGTCCGGGTCCGCGGCGCCCTCGTCTCGCACCGTCGGGTTGGCCCGCGAGGTCCGGATGACCGACCCGCCCAGGGCGTGGATCCTCGACACGTCCGTAATAGACAGCGGCCGCGCCTCCTCGATCCGCCCCTCGATGAGGTGCTGGAAGCCGTCCATGATCCCCAGGACGTCCCATCCCGAGTTCCGCGCCTCGATCGTGGCGGCAGAGATGACCGAGTTCATTCCTGGGGCGGGGCCGCCGCCGCACAAGATCCCGAGCTTCACGCCCCCATCGTCCCAGCCACGAGACGATCCGACAAACGGACCGTCGGCTGAACACTGGCGTCCGTTCAGGCCCTGGCCCGGTTGGCTGACGTAGGGTTATTGTGCAGCATGCGTGTCCGCATGGCTCTGGGTTACCAGGCGGCCAGTTCCTGTCCCCAGGGCGTGACCGTTACCCGGACGGTGCCGTGGGGGGAATCGTGAAGGAGAATGCCGCAGAGGTGGCGGCGCATGGCGCGGCTGCTCCTTTGTCCGGGCAGGCTTCAGTTACCGGCTGGGCTGCGAGGCCGCCTAAGGCGTCGTGTCGGTGAGGTCCGTCGATGACCCGGCTCTCATGCACAATCTGCCCGTGTCAGCCAGCAGCTTTGTAGGCCGCACGAGCGAACTCGCGAAGATCACGGATCTCCTGAGCCGCTCGCGTCTGCTGACGCTGACCGGGCCCGGCGGAATCGGGAAGACGCGACTGGCTCTTCAGGCCGCGTCAGGGCTGCTAGACGGTTCAGGTGACGGGGTGTGGCTGGCCGAGCTGGCCACCCTGAACGACCCCGGCCTCGTGGCGGCCGCGGTTGCGGCCGCTGTCGGCGTGGAGGAGGCACCTGATCGCCCGGTTCTCCAGACCCTCGTGAACGCGCTGCGGACTAGAGAGCTGCTTATCGTGCTAGACAATTGCGAGCACGTGATCCACTCCGCGATGACGCTCGCGGACGCCATTCTGCGGAACTGCGGCCAAGTTCATCTGCTCGCAACCAGCCGCGAGCCGCTGGGCGTTGCCGGTGAGCATGTCTATCGCGTGCCGCCCCTGATCGTCCCGGCCGCAGGCGGGCTAGCGGCCGGTGAGCTGGTGCTCGCGGAATGTGAGGCGGTCCGCCTGTTCGTCGATCGCGCCTCGGCTCATCAGCCAGGGTTTCTGCTGGACGAGACAACTGCGCGTGCCGTCGCTTCGGTTTGCCGGCAGCTTGATGGCATGCCTTTGGCGATCGAGCTTGCTGCCGCCCGGCTTCGGTCCTTGTCGGTCGTCGATATCGAGCGCCGGCTTGATGACCGTTTCCGGCTGCTTACCGGCGGGTACAAATCCGCGCTGCCCCGGCATCAGACCCTCCGGGCTCTCGTTGACTGGTCTTATGATCTCCTCACCCCGGCTGAGCGAAGTGTGCTGTGCCGGGTCTCCGTTTTCGCTGGCAGTTTCGATATGGCGGCAGCTGAGGAGGTCGCTGCGGCCGGAGACGTTGAGGCGGGGGACATCCTGGATCTCATCGCATCACTGGTCGACAAGAGCCTGCTTCAGCTTGAGTTGAGCGGCTCGTCGGTGCGTTACCGGCTGCTGGATACGGTGCGCCATTACGCGATGGCACGACTCGCCGAACGCGATGCCGCCGACGGGCAGGACGCTCGGGACAGGCACGCGGCGGTTTTCCTCCGTCTCGCCGCCTCGGCCGCCCAGCATCTGGAGAAACCTGATGAGGCGATCTGGCGGGACCGTCTGGAGACCGAAAACGCGAACCTCGGCTCGGCGTTCAGTCATCTGGCCGGTCAGCCGGGCAGAGGCGAGGATTTGCTTCGCCTGGCCGATACGCTCTACCCGTTCTCTGTAACCCGCGGGGCGATCCAAGAGCACCTCGGAATGCTGCGGGCTGCCCTTAACCATCCCGGCGCCCAGCAGCCGACCGTGGCTCGTGCCCGCGCGCTGCTCACCACTTCAACCGCACTGGTGCGGGCGGGCGGTGATCGCGCCGAGGCTGAACAGCTGCAGCGCGCGAGTCTTGCGATCGCCCGGACCCTCGGCGATCCTCGCCTCGCCGCGAGCGTCCTGGCTAGCCTGTCCACGAGCATCGTCATCACCGATAACTCACCTCAGGCCGTTGCGGAAGCGTCCGGCCTCGCCGAGGAGGCGGTCGCGCTGAGCCGCTCCGCCGGATCCGCTGACCTTCTCGGTCGCGCGCTCAGGGCGAGAAGCGCCGTGCTCAGTTACGCCGAGCAGTACGAGGCCGCCTGCCGGGACAACCTGGAGGCCAGCGGGCTGTTCCGGTCCGCCGGCAACGGCAGGTGGCTGTCCCGTACCCTCAATAATCTGGCCAGCGACGAAATCGCCTTGGGACGACTCGATGACGCCCAGCGGCATCTCGAGGAAGCCCTCCCGCACGCCGGCGGGGAAAGCGACACCTCAGATCTGGCCTACGTGCTGGGAAACCTCTCTCTTGTGCACCTGCTCCGCGGTGATCCTGTCGCCGCCCGCAGCCCGGCCCTGGAATCCCTCAAGAACGTTCACACCGATGACAAACGGGCCCTGTACGCCCCGACGTTGTACCTGGCGCTTTGCCACTCTGCCGCTGGCCAGCTCGAGACGGCGGCTGTGCTGCACGGCGCGGTAGACGAAATGGGCATGGTTCTCGAGCCGCTCGAACTTCAGCTTCGCGACGAGGACCGCCGCAAGCTCGCCGCTTCGCTCGAGCCTCAGACGCTGCGGAGTCTGCAGGCAGAAGGCCGCGACCTGCAGTCGGGGGAGAAGGTGCTGCTCTATGCCATCGCCGCCTCCGGCCCGGACTCCCCTTCACCCGGCCTGGCGCAGCTCAGTGCGCGAGAACAGCAACTAGTCATCCTGGTTGCTCAGGGGCGCATGGACGCGCAAATTGCCGAGGAGCTCTACATCAGCGTGCGTACCGTTCGTTCCCACCTGGACCGCATCCGCGATAAGACCGGATGCCGACGACGTGCCGATCTAACCCGGCTGGCCCTTCAATCGGGCCTCATCTAGCGGCGCCGCCCCCGTCGAGGACCGGTCCACCGGGAGCACCGTCTCCGCATCACGCATTAGGCGGGCACCGTTTCGGGTGCCCGCCTAAGGTCAGATGCGCGGTGAGGGCCGGGGTCACTCGTTGGCAGCCGGGTCTAGCTCGGTGCCGTCGTTGGTCGAGACGGAAATCGGGTTGCCGTCGTTGTCGTAAGTGATGGTGACGGTCTGCTGCCAGACAGAGCCGTCCGAGTAGGTGATGTCGCAGGAGACGCTCGTGGGAGTGGTAACGGCCGGAGGGTCGGACACGGTCGCCGGGTCGCAGGAGGCGTCGGTGGCCGTCGTGCCGTCACCGGCCTCGAACTGTGAGGAGACCAGGTAGTCGGCGACATTCTGAGCCGTACTATCGGGACTGGCCTCTAGCTGGCTGCTGGGCACTGTCGGCGCGGCCGGCTGCTCATTGGGCGTGGGGGTTGGCTGCGACGGCTGTGGTGCAGCCGCTACCACGGGAGCGGGGGAAGGGCTAGGGCTCGGACCGGTGCTGCACGCAGTCACGCTCAGGGCCCCGGCCAGGCCGAGGACCGTGATAGCGGCAATCCTTTTGGCCCACCCATTCCGGGTACCGATGCTGCCGTCAGCGTGGCACCGGCCCGGAAGAATAGCGGTCCATTTGGCTGCGCGGCCGGCCGTCCCGGCGTGAGGAGTGTCCTGCGAGCTGGCGGTGATCCCGGTGCTGGTTTCCATGGTGTGCTCCTTGTCAGAGGGAGGCGGAGATGTGTTCCGCCGTGCACTGACAGGCTGCCGGGATCGGTACCCGGCCCGGCAGGGGCCGTATTGCCCCTTTAGTCGCCTGCTGCGGGAGCGGCAAAAATGCCTATCGGCATCTGCCCAGGCCGGAGCCGAGCATCCGCTACAGGCGGCAGATACGTGCAGCCTGATGCGGTTAACGTCCGGGTGGGCCGGACGGGCCACTTACCCCGACTATGCCGGGTTGGGCAGAATTACCCACACGACGCCGCTAGTGACTGGCAGGCGAACCGGCAGCGGACCCTGGCCACCATCCGCGCCGCCATCACCGCGGCCATCAAAGACGTCGGCTAGCTGCACATCCCGAAGGCCGACGCGACCACACCACCCAGCCGAAACCCTCACCGCCACGCCCTTTATTAGGAAGAAATGGGACATTCACGGAACACTACGCCGGGGCCCTGCCCGGAGAACCGCTACGTATCCAGAGAATAATAAAAAATTCTTCTGCCGAACGAACCGAGGTGCTCGCCCCCGGTCAGCCTTCTTGTCATGCCTAGGGGAGGGGACATGCAGATCCGGTCAGTACAGAAATCGGTATTGCGTTCTTGACCCGTGCCCGCGGCCTATTCTCTGCCGAGCGCCAGGCGATCCCATGGACGAGCAGGATCGTGGCCATCGCTCCTCCTTCCGGCTCATCATCTCGCGTTACCTTCACGCACGTGAGAGGTCTCGGCGGCCCCAGTCGGCGTATCGCGATACTCCAGCTCATGTCACGGACGGTGACGGCGGAGCCGAGATACGGCGTGCGATATCCGCCGTTCGGTACGCGGCGGACGATGACAGTCCGGCTGGTTGCGGACATCCAGAACCGGCTGTTCTGGCGCGTCGGCACTGGTCGGGTTCTGAGTGCTGCGTTGCCTCTGAAAGCGCCCTGGACAGGTTCCGGCTGGTGTGAATACTCCTACGGCGGGTTCGGGGGGAGGACAACCACGCTTCCGCCGGCATACCGGCCGCCGGCAACCCGATCTCGGTTACCGGGCAGGTGAGTGCCGGTCTCGCCAGTGGCCAGGGTCCTGCGGCCCGGCCTATCAGGTGGAACCGTCCCGGGGAAGAACGCCCATTGGAGTTGATTCGTGCTGGCCGGTCGGTGTGAGCCAGACCGAGACGTGGGCGGGCTCGAAGGCGTAATGGACGGCATCGACCAGATCGCCCTGCACGGTGTCGAGGTCAACCGTCCCGCGCAGGTGTGCGGTGAAGGCGGTCACCACCGCCTCGGCGTTGTAGCGTGCCCGGTTGAACCGGCGGTCCACTATCTTCTGCACGCGGTTGCGCAGAGGGTTGAACAGCGCCGCGGCGGCCAGCGTCGATGCCGCCACCGCTACCGGTGTCTTGAACGGGAGCACGTTCGTGGCCAGGACAACCAGCCCGGCGAACACCCCGCCGAGCGCCGCGGTGACCACCGCGTAGGAGATGACCCGGCTGATGATGCGGTCGATCTCGTACAGGCGGTACCTCAGCACGGCGACGCCGATGCAGACCGGGAACACTCCCATCGCGAGTGCGCCGACGGCGAGGGACACCTGGGGGGATGAGGGCAGGAGCACGCCGACTACGAAGCAGGTAGCGCCGCTGTAGAGCCACTTGAGCTGCTGGCGGCGCTCACCACTGGACCGCCGGTACCTCGGTACCTGCACGACCAGCCAGGCCAGCAAGCTCGCAAAAACCGCGGCGTAGGCCAGCTTCTGGACAACCGCCCATGCCCCGGCCGGTTTGGCGGCGAGGTTGCCGCTGGCGTTGACCGGGATGGGGTGCCCGGCCACGGCCACCACGCCACTGGTCCACGCTGCCAGCGCAACCAACACCCCGGCCGCGATCAGGACGACAGCCATGCGCCGCCATCGCCCCGGCGGCAGCCGCCCATCCGGGAACAGCCAGAGGAAGATCGCGATGCCAACCAGCAATACCGGCCAGCTGCCCACGAACACGACCGATACCCAGCCAAGGGGCAGCGTCCCGTGATGGATCCGGTAGTCCAGGAAGGCATAATCGCTGGCCGGTACCGCAGCAAGGAGAACGATCGCGAGCAAGAGCCAGCCGAGGGGATTGCGGGGCCGACGGGCCGCCAGCAGGGTACCCACCACTGCCCCGGGCAGGAGAAAGCCGAGCCAGGTCCCGTCGCTGAGCAAGGCGCCCGGCTGATGGGTGCGGAGGTCAAGCGCCACATTGGCTAGGCCGAGCCCGAGCGCAAGCACGCCGAGCGCGACCGCCGTGATCGGCGCCACCCGCCGCGACCTCAAGATCGTGCCCACCGGGATACCCGTCCTCTCGGCCGACCGGACCGGAATGAGCTAACCCTACGGGCGGACCGTTCCGAGACCGTTACGGCAGACGCCCTTGACCCGGTGACCGCGAGCTGGCCAACTGGGGCCGGAAAATTGCTGTGTGCGGACCGGTGCTATGCCGAATCAGCCATGCTGAACTTCGGTGTCCACGCGATCGTGGCCCGGCGTGCGCCGGGCGGGCCTGAGGCAGAGCCGGGTGCTGACGCCGGGCCAGCGGCGTCGCCTTCTTTGGGACCAGGAAGACTTCACGCGCTCATCGACGGCGTCTTCGCCATCGCATTGACCCTGCTGGTCTTGGACCTGAGTGCGGTCCGCTTCATCAACCGGCGGTTCCTAGAGCGAACGCTGGTCTTCTTGCTGTTCATCTCCATCATCCCGTGGCCGACCGCACTTGCCTCGAACTACGCCGATCAAGGAGTCCCCCAGGCGCGGGCTGCAGCAGTCCTGTATGCAGCCACGATGCTCATGATGGGCTTGTCGTCTGCGGCGTCCCCGCGGGCCGGACTGTTGCCCGTCCGCAGCGGGAGCGATAGGTGCCCCACAGCCTGCGGCCGAACCGTGGTCCCGATTGCGGGGCCCCGGATGACCTATTTAGCGGTCACCGGCCATCTGAGGCCCGGTTGGACGATGCTACTCGCAGCCCGTAATGGGATAGCGAATGCAGCCCGGTGGCCTCCGCGCAGCCGCATCATCCCTCTAGCATAGTTTTCCATTCACGCACAATCTGCCCTAAAGAGGGCCTGATGCGTACTCCCAATTGGCTTGTGTCAAGCACTCTCGCACTGCTCGTTGCGATTGCGATCGGCGCCTGCAGCTCGGCGGCCTCCTCGGGGCCGGCTGCTAGCTCAAGCTCCGGCTCGTCGTCAAGCTCCGCTGCCGCGCCTGCCACGTCCAGTGCCCCGGCCACCTCGCCGGCCAGCAGCGGCGCCTCCAGCATCAACGGCATCGTGATCCCCAGCGCCATGGACTGCCACGTGGTGGACCCCAGTAACTTCAGGGCCATCCTCGGCGTTCCCGTCACCCACATCGACTACACGCCAGAAAGTGCGCAGCAGGTTTCCTCGTGCAATCTGTACGGAGGTGTCAAGAACAACGGCGGCTACCCTGTGAAGGCGATCATCGAATACGCGGCTCCCAGCGCGGTGACCACCACGCTCAACCACGCGATCACCTCCTCGATGACGCCGCTGCCGGGAACGAATGTCTACTCGACGACCCCGGACGGCCTGTCTTACTTCGGTGTCAACTCGAAGGGAGCGTCCGTTGCGATAGCCGTCGGCTACAACACCAACGCCAACGTGGTCGTCGGCAACAAAGGCCCTAGCCATCTCGCTCGTCGAAGCCTTCACTAAGAGCTGAAACGAGCTGCCCCGAACGCCGTCTGGCGCCACATGAGTCCAACCCATGGACCGGTGGTATCAGGCGGCGCGAAAGTTTTAAATGTTCGTCCCTACTTTTGGGCCGAGCTTTTTTGTTTTCCTGTGGTCCATTACTCCATATTTCCGATGGGTGCGGCTCTTCAACGGCAAGACGGAGACCATCGCGGTGCACGCGGTTACCTGCCTGTGGTACGCCGCCACCGGCGTGAAACCGGTCACCGTCATCCTCATCCGCGACAAGT
>Ga0302229_10001210_pt1 | contig 19745 bp, 15 predicted proteins | sample II_Palsa_N1_3_FD_193518 | JGI IMG/M metagenome (GOLD analysis project Ga0302229, IMG submission 193518) | Peat permafrost microbial communities from Stordalen Mire near Abisko, Sweden - II_Palsa_N1_3 | ecosystem: Environmental > Terrestrial > Soil > Palsa > Peat permafrost | place: Sweden... | reverse complement strand
CCCCCCCGGCCGGGCGGGTCGGCGCCGATCAGTGCAGCGAGAGAATGAGCGACACGCACATCTCCTCCACCGCGACGACCAGCGCACCGCGGGGCACCCGGCCAAGCGGGCCCTCGAGCACCGCCGCCTGAGTGGTGAGGATGACGTCCAGCATCACCCGGATCGCCATCGTGTGCGCAGCGTGCTGCTCGCGTGCCTTGCGCGTGCTGCGGGATGTGCGGGCGGCGGGCATGTAGTCATAGGCGCGCTGCAGATGCCGCTCTTCCCAGTCCCGGCGCAGCGAAACCGCGTGCGGTGTGGGCCCTTCGGAGTAGCGCGATACGAGCCGGGCCTCATCCGGGTGCGTGTGCCAGAATTCCCAGCCCGCGGCGAGAACCTTGCGCAGGCCCTCGACGTTGGCGGCCTCGTAGTCCGGGCGTGCCTGGAGAATACACTCGCTGAACTCAGCCATCGCGGTCCGCAGAGCCTGGGTGAAGAGCTCTTCTTTGCCGCCGAAGTGGTAGTAGATGGCCGTCGGGGCGATCCCGGCAGCCCGGGCGATGTCGTCGACCCTGACTTCCACATATCCGTCGCGCGAAAAGGCGGTCGTCGCGGCTTCGATGATCTGTTTACGCCGGGAGGGCCGGTGAGCGGGACGCTTGTCGGCAGGGGTCACCGTAATGTCCTCGTATAAGCGCGGTTAGCATGGGCCTCATGAGCGTAGACGCCAACGTTATCTCATGACAGTAGACGCTAGCGTCAAGAAACCAGCGAACCGGCCATCTCGCAGGCACTATCTCCTCGACGCGGCCGTGGAGCTGTTCTCACTTGAGCCGTGGGAGTTCATTACCGTCGCGGACATCGTCGAACGCGCGGGGATGACGCCCGCCACGTTTTACTATCACTTCTCCTCCCGGGAGCAGCTCCTCGAGGAGATTGTTCAGGAATTCGCGGGCAGATGGATTGGCATGGTCAAGCGGCGGTTGGCGGCGGCCGACACGCCCGCAGCGTTGTGCGATGTGACCGTGGCGCTGCTCGACGATATCGACGCGTCCGGGCCGGGGGCCAAGATCTTCTTCCTGAGCACGGAAAAGGAACCCTTGCTGGCCGAGCGCATCCGAAGCGACGCGCGCAAGCAGCTGATCCGCCTGGCGACCGAGGCCGTCCGCAGGCTCGCTCCCGACCGTGAGCGGGCCAGTACGCACGTCAACGGGGTGGCGATGGTGGTCCTGTACGAAATGGCCGCTCGTTCCTACCTTGGCCTCGCCGAGCCGTACCGGACCCTCGGCCTGCGCCGGTTCCGCGCCGAGCTCGCCAATCTGAGCCGCGTCTCGACGGGTTTCGACATCGCTGCCGAGCCGTCGTCTTAGTGGAATCCTCGTCACCGTCGGGGCTGACCGGGTCGGCGTCGTCTCTTGCTGCCGGTAACCGCTACCAGCCGCACGTCCGCGACGTGGTCCTCACCCACGCGACCCTCCGGGTGGCCGAGGCCGGTTCCGGCCAGCCGCTGCTTCTTGTCAACGGTATCGGGGCCGGGTTCCAGACCTGGTGGCCGCTCGCCCGGCAGCTCAGCCAGAGCCGTCGGCTGGTCATGTTCGACGCTCCCGGGGCCGGCGGATCGCCCCAGCTGCGTCGGTCCGTGCGGATGCCCGAGCTGGCGCGGCTGGTCGTCGAGCTGTGTGATGCGCTCGGCGAGACGCAAGTCGATGTGCTCGGCTACTCCTGGGGCGGTGTGCTGGCCCAGCAGTTCGCCCACGACGCGCCGCGGCGCGTCCGCAGGCTCGCCCTGGCCTCCACGACGCCGGGCCTGGGCGGCCAGCTGCCCTCGCTCGCGGTCCTGGCCCTTGCGTCGTCGCCGTTGCCGTATCTGTCGAGGACGTACCTGACCCGCATCGCGCCGGCGGTCTACGGCGGCGAGTGGCGGCGCGATGGCGCCGCCGCGCCGCGCGAGCTGGCGCGATGGCTGGAGCACTCGCCCAACCTCATCGGCCATTTCCAGCAGCTGTACGCGATCAGCTGGTGGACGAGCCTTCCCTGGCTGCACCGGGTCACCGCGCCGACCCTCGTGATGAGCGGCACGGGGGACCCGCTCGTCCCCGTGCAGAACGCTCGCCTGCTCGCTCGTCAGATCCCCCAGGCGCGGCTCGAGCTGATACCAGGCGGCGGCCATTTCTGGATCCTCGAGCAGCCCGAGGCGAGCGCCGCGCTCCTCGAGGCGTTCCTCTCCGGGGTCTAACCCAACTCCATCTCAAGTAACCCTTGCCTTTCCCGCGCTCAGCGTGGCAAGTTACAGGTCTCGTCTGCATTTGGGAACAGTTAGTCCCGTTGCCGCGGCAGAGGTGAGAATGTGCTTTACACGGGATTAGCGAGTTGGATGACGGAGCAATGAGTGAACTGGCGGATCCTGGCGTGAGCTTGCATGATCGCGAGGCTGAAGGTGACGCAGCGCGGCGGGCACCGGCTTGCGCTCTGGTCATTTTGGGCGCGTCCGGTGACCTGACCGAGCGCAAGCTCCTGCCGGCTATCCGCCAGCTCGCGGTCCATAACCGGCTGCGGCCCGAGTTCGCGCTGGTCGGGGTCGCCCGCACCGCGATGAGCGACGAAGAGTGGGCGGATAAGTGCTTGTCGGACGGCTCTGACGGGTCAGGCGCCGCGGAATGGGCACCGAAGGCCACCTTCCGGTACGTCAGCGGCGGCTACGACGACCCGGAAACCTACCGCCGTCTCGGCGAGGTGCTCGCCGACTGTGACCGCACGCTGGGCACCGCGGGCCACCACGTCTTCTACCTGGCGACGCCGCCGCGCCTGTTCGGCGTCATCGCCATCCAGCTCGGCACCTCCGGCCTGAACCTCGCCGCGGCAGGGGACTGGCCGCGGCTGGTCATCGAGAAGCCCTTCGGATGGGACGAGGCCAGCGCCCGTAGCTTGTACGCGGACATCAGCGCGGCGTTCAAGGAGTCGCAGATCTTCCGCATCGATCATTATCTTGCTAAGGACACCGTCCAGAACCTGCTGGCCCTGCGTTTCGCCAATTCGATCTTCGAGCCGATATGGAACCGGAACTGGGTCGACAACGTGCAGATCACGGTGGCCGAGACGATCGGGGTGGGCTCGCGCGGCGGGTTCTACGATGCGACCGGCGCGGTCCGCGACATTGTTCAGAACCACGTCCTGCAGGTGCTGTCACTGTTCTTGATGGAGCCGCCGACCTCGTTCCATCCCGAGGCCATCCGGGATGAGAAGGTGAAACTGCTCCGCGCGATCAGGTCGCTGACCGACCCCCGCGACATCGCCCGGCAGGCGGTCCGGGGCCAGTACACCCGGGGCGGCACCCGGGACAACCTGATCAAGGGCTACCGGGAGGAAGAAGGCGTCGACCCGCTGAGTTCCACTGAGACCTTCGTGGCGCTGCGGCTGCATATCGACAACTGGCGGTGGGCCGATGTGCCGGTGTACATCCGGACCGGCAAATGCCTGCCGCGCCGCACCACCGAGGTGGTCATGGAGTTCCGGAAGCCGCCGCACCTGCCGCTGTTCCCGGCGGAGGCCGTGACCCTGGGACCCGATGCGCTGGTGGCGCGGGTGCAGCCAGACGAAGGCGTCAGCCTGCGTTTCGGCGCCAAGGTGCCGGGTCATGAGTTCCGCATCCGCAAGGCGTCGATGGACTTCTCCTACTCCCAAGGTTACGGTGAGTCACGCGATGACGCCTACGAGCGGGTGATACTCGACGCGCTGATCGGCGACGCCACGCTGTTCATCCGCGCCGATGAGGTGGCCCGGTCCTGGCGGATCGTGGACCCGCTGCTGGCCTACTGGCACCAAGCCCCTGATCCCATTCCGCTCTACCACGCCGCGACCTGGGGTCCCCAGGAAGCCGCACAGCTCATCGGGAACGACGGCCGCCGATGGCACGACCTGTGACCGCGCCGGCGGCCCGTCGTCTGCTGCTGCCTGGCTTCGAGTACCGGCGCATGGACGTCGCGGGTATAGCTGTCAGCTATGCGATCGGGGGTTCGGGCCCGCCGCTGCTGCTGCTGCATGGCTATCCCGAGAACCATCTGATGTGGCGTCACGTCGCCCCGGTCCTGGCCCGGGACCACACGGTCGTCCTGGCGGACCTGCGCGGTTACGGTGATTCCGGCAAGCCCGTTCCGGATGCCGCCGGGAATCTTTACTCCAAGCGGTTCATGGCCCGTGACCAGGCGGGGCTGATGCGCCAACTCGGTTTCGGGCAGTTCCAGCTGGCGGGCCACGACCGCGGAGCCCGGGTCGCCCACCGGCTGGTGCTGGACCATCCGGATATCGTGACCAGGCTCGCCGTCCTGGATATCGTGCCGACCCGGCATGTCTTCGGTAACGTGACGCGGGCCCTGGCGACGGCGTATTACCACTGGTTCTTCCTGATCGCGCCGAACGGTATCCCCGAGCACCTGATCGCCGCGGATCCCGGCTACTGGGTCCGGTCCTTTATCAGCCCGCTGCTGGGAGAGGGCGCGAGCATTGAGCCTGAGGTGATGGCGGACTACATCCGCTGCTTCGGCGACCCGGGGACTATAGCGGGATCTTGCGCTGACTACCGCGCGGGCGCGAGCACCGACCTCGCCCATGACGAGGAGACCTTCGCCTCCGGGCAGAAGATCGAATGCCCTGTCCTGGCGCTGTGGGGGAAACAGGCCTTTGTCGGCCGCGGCTACCAGCCGCTCAGCGTCTGGCAGGAGTACGCCACCGATGTCCGCGGCCACGCGCTGCCGACCGGTCACTTCCTGCCCGAAGAAGCACCCGACCAGGTCAGCGCCGCCCTGCGCACGTTCCTCGGCTAACGCGGGGGTCACTGGTTCCAACCCCGTTGCGGGGCCTTTCCCCTGACGGAGGTGCCTGAGCGATGAGGAGGCCGAAGATAGCCGCCAGAGGCGCGGCTGCGTTATCCTGTTCTTTTATCTTCCTCCTGGGGAGGTGCCGTGACGGCAGGTCCGGGAGACGAAAAGGCTGCGGCGGATCGCGGGCAGCTGTGAGCGTCGCACGCCGACCGCGAGCAGATGATCGACGTGCTCAAGGCCGCGTTCGTTCAGGGTCGGCTGACCAAGGAAGAGTTCGACGCGCGCATCGGCCAGACGTTCACCTCACGCGTATACACCGAACTGGCGGCGGTCACCGCCGACCTCCCCGCGCGGCTGGCCGGGACCCGGCCGCCGCGCAAGCCTTCCCGGCCGAAGGGCAACGCGGTCAGGTGGGGCGCAGCCGGGTCCATCACGCCAGCCATAATCGCCGCCGCTTTCGTGGTCGCGTCTGCGCGCGGTGCCGGCGGTTATGAGGTCGCGGGCTTTCTGATCGCGTTCGTCTATTTCATGTTCTGGCTGTCCATCGGGACCAACATGCTCTGGGAATGGCACCTGCTGCCGGCCCGATCTCTATAGCCCGCCTCGCATACCTAAGCTGCCCACGCAGGGAGCATCCCCTGGCCTTTGACCAGGTGCGCGATCAGGCTCCGCTGCCGTATCCGGACGCGGCTCATGGTTATGCAGATCGCTACCGGCCTTAGCTCAGTGCTCCCGCAGGCATCTCCAGTCATGCCGCGGTTGGCTCCGGCGACGGCCGCGTCGAGGCCGGCCTCGAGGGTGTCTAGCTGTGCGACCGCCGAGAGCGCGAGGCCCGGGCGCTGGTCCGGGCCTGCTTCCACCAGCGCTCGCAGGGCGCCGGCCAGCCCGTCCGCCGCGCCCCGCAGTCCCTGCGGGAAGCCGTGCGGCATGTCAAACCAGGAATTCCTCGCGTGACACTGCCGCCGCCACATGGTCGCGAGCTCCTCAAGCTGTCCGCAAACCGTGCTCAGGTCGCCGACCAGCAAGTCCAGATCGCCGAAGGCCTCCATCTGGACGGTGACTTGCCCGCGCCCGGATGACGGAATTGGCCTGTCCTCGACTACCAGCGGTTGCCGGAATTCGTCTGCGACTGCGGCCTTCATGCCTTCTCCAGATGACGCCTAGGCTTTCACCGTACGCTTGTGCCCGGCGGCGCGACAGAGGCTTTGGTCATCGACCCGCTAAATGACCGTTCAATAGATCATAAAATGGCCGAGAACAGCTGAATTGGGCCATGACTATTACATCGCGAGGCCATTTCTGCGGAGCCAGGGCCATCACGGATCACTGGGACGGGGAAGAGGAACTGGCGGGTTCGGCGCCGGCGCGCCCAGGCGGCCGCGCCGCGTCCGGCGGGCGGGGATCGTGGCCGCGGCATCGGCGTCACTGATCGAAAGAGCAAAGGGCACGCCGGCCAGGCAGAACGCGGCGGCGGCGAGGAACGCGGCCCGGTAGGCGTCCAGGTTGGCGACGAGGTGACCGGAGAGGAGGTGAGTTGGCCCGACCAGGCCGATGGTCGTGGTGAGCAGCGCCACGCCGGTCGCGGCGCCCAGCTGCCGCCCGGCGTTGAACATTGTCGAGGCCCGGCCTGTCGCCTCCGATGAGATCGTGGCGAACGAGGCGGTCTGCGTGGTCAGCATCACCTGGGCCATCCCGAGCCCCATGGCGAACATCAGCAGCCTGGCCCACCACAGGCTGGAGCCGGGGCCCAGGAGAGCCATCAGGCCGATCGCCGTGGCGATGCCGATCAGCCCGCCTGCCATGTGCCGGCGGGGGCCGAGCAGCGGGTAGAGCACCCGGCTGGCCAGCTGGGAGCCGACGGCGACCCCGACGGCCTCGGGGAAGATGCTGAGGCCGGCGGCCAGGGCGCCTAGGCCGCGGCCGTCCTGCAGGTAGAGCGACATGACGAAGAGGGTGCCGATAAAACCGGAGGTCATCAGGATGTTGGCCGCGGTGCCTGAGCGGAAGAGGCGGTCTCCGAGCAGGCGTACCGCCACGATCGGCTCGGCGGCACGATATTCGACCACCACCGTGAGCGCGAGCAGGATCGCGCCGGCGACGATGCCGGACACGATGGCGGGAGAGGCCCAGCCGGCGTTGGGGCCCTCGGACACGCCGTACATCACCAGCCCCAGGCCGACGCCGGACAGCAGGAAGCCGGCCAGGTCGAACCGGCCGGGCCTGTCCTCGGCGCGGTGCCGGAGGAAGACAGCGCCGAACGTGACGGCCGCGACGCCAATGGGGATGTTCGCCCAGAACACCCACCGCCACGACAGCTCACTGACCAGCAAGCCGCCCAGGACCGGACCCGAGGCGGGACCGAGAGTAGTCGGCAGGACGAGCAGCGCCGAGGCGCGCAGGCGCTCGCCGGGCGGAAAGGCGCGGAAGAGCATGGCCATCCCGACCGGTGTCATCATGCCGCCGCCGATGCCCTGCAGGGCCCGGAACGCGACCAGCTCGCCCAGGCTGGTGGCCGCGCCGCACAGGGCAGAGGCGACGGTGAAGATGACCGTGGCGGTAAGCAGGATGCGCTTGCCGCCGAAGCGGTCTCCGAGCCATCCCGAGACGGGCATGAACAGGGCCAGGCTGACCAGGTAGGCGACCGAGATGCCGTCAACCGCGGTCGGGGCCACCGCGAAGCCCCGGCCGATGGTGGGGAGGGCGACGTTCACGATGGTGGTGTCCAGGGCACTCATGAACACCGCGGCCGTGAAGACGACGCCGACCGTCGCCTTCTCGCTGACACGGGCTCGCACCGTGCTCCCTCCGTCATCCAAATCCGTGAACCCCTGAACCCCTGCCCCATGGACAGCCCAGGAAAAGCATCGGGCAACGCCTTCAGCGGGTGTCCTGTTCAGCCCCTTCATCGAGGAAGCCGGCGATGACCGCCCCCAGCTCCGGCCGGGCGACCGCGCTCATGTGGTTACCGGGGACCCGGGCCGCCTGCCCGCGCGGCAGGGCCCCGGCCAGGGCCTCGGCCGAGCCGTTGTCGTCGTCCTGAGCGCCGGCCACAACGAGCACGGGCATGCTGATCAGCGCCAGTTCCTCAGGCGGCGTGTCGACGCCGGCGTCGAGCAAGTGCAGCATCGCGACCGGGTCGGCGCCGGTGCTTTTCAGGAACGCCTCCGCTTTTCCTTCCGGCGAGCGCCGCTCGAACGTGCCCAGCTGGGTGAGGATGCGGCGGAAATGGGCGTTGCGGCCTGACGCATGGAGTACCCCGTCGAGACCCATGCCCGCTACGACCGCCCGGCTGGGCGCCGCGCCGCGGGCGAGCATCCGGATCGTCGTCCGGCCGCCGAGCGAGTACCCGCCCAGGGCGTAGCTGGTGAGCCCGAGGTGCTCGATGAGCGCGAACCCGTCATCGGCGAGGATGTCGGGCGGGTAACCCGCGGCATGCTGCGGCTTTGCGCTGTCGCCGTGGCCGCGCAGGTCCGGCATGATGACGCGGAATCCTCGCGCTGCGACCGCCGCAGCGTGGCCATAGTTCACCCAGTTGACGGAGGCGTTGGAGAAGTAGCCGTGGATAAGTACTACCGGCCGTCCCTGTCCCACCTCGCGGTAAGCGAGCCGGGTACCGTCGCGGCCGCGGAAATGACATACCGGAAGATCGGGCATGCCGACAGTCTGCCCGGTCCGCGTCGGCCGGGCGCTTCCGGGCCAGTGAGACGGGTCGCTGACCGCAGCTAAGGCGGCTCACGCGAAGACGATCCGGACGACACCACCTACGTCACCGCGGGCATCGTGCATGCCTTCCGATGGCCGCGCGGTCTAGTCTCGTGATCGTGACGGAGTCCTCGCGCAGTACGGCTGACCTGATTGTCGAATGCCTGGAGAACGAGGGGGTCACGCACGTCTTCGGCATCCCGGGCGAGGAGAACATCCGCCTGGTGGAGGCGATCTCCCGTTCCCCGATCCGGTACGTGCTGGCGCGCCATGAACAGGGTGCGTCGTTCATGGCCGAGGTCTACGGGCGGCTGACCGGCCGGGCCGGGGTGTGCTCGGCGACGCTGGGCCCGGGCGCGATCAACCTGCTGCTGGGGACCGCGGACGCGACGACTAATTCCACGCCGCTGGTCGCCCTGTCGGCCCAGGTCGGGATGAACCGCAGTTTCAAGGAATCCCATCAGGGCGTAGACTTGGTGCCGATGTTCGCGCCGGCGGTCAAGTGGTCGGCGCTGGTCGCCACGCCCGGCGCGGTACCGGAGATGTTCCGGAAGGCGTTCAAGCTCGCCCAGACCGAGCGGCCCGGGGCGGTTTACCTGGCCATCCCTGAGGATGTGGAACAGGCCCCGGCGCCGGACGGGCAGGAGCCGCTGCCGGTGAACGTGCCGCGGCCGGATGAGCCGTCCTCCGGGCAGGTGGAGCGGGCCGCGGCCCTGCTCCGCGAGGCGCGCGCGCCAGTGGTGCTGGCCGGGCACGGGGCAGCCCGGGCGGGCGCGGGCCCGGCCCTGCGCCGGTTCGCCGAGACGCTGGGAATTCCGGTAGCGACCACATTTCATGGCAAGGGCGTATTCCCCAGTGATCACCCGCTGGCCCTGGGAGCAGTGGGGTTCATGCGCCACGACTACGTGAACTTCGGCTTCGACCGCGCCGACCTGATCGTCGCCGTCGGGTACGAGCTGCAGGAGTTCGACCCGGTGCGGATCAACCCGCGCGGCGATACCAAGATCATTCACCTGCACCGGTTCCCCGCCGAAGTGGACGCGCACTACGACGTGGCCGTCGGGCTGCTGTCCGATATCGGGCGCAGTCTGGATGCGCTGGCTGACGCGGTCGCTCCGCGCGCCGTGGCCGCCCCGGGCGGGGATCGCATCCGCGCCCTGTTGGCCGGTGAGCTGGCCCGGGGCCAGCGCGATGACCGGTTTCCGCTGGCTCCGGCGCGGATCGTGGCCGATACCCGGACGGCGTTGCGTCGCCAGGACATCGCGCTGGTCGACACCGGGGCGCTGAAGATGTGGATGGCGCGCCTGTACCCGACGTACGAGCCGAGCACGTGCTTGATCTCCAACGGCCTGTCCACCATGGCCTGGACGGTGCCCGGTGCGATCGGCGCGAAGATCGCCCGGCCCGCCTGCCGGGTGCTCGTGGCGACCGGCGACGGCGCCTTCCTGATGAACTCCCAGGAGATCGAGACCGCGCTACGGCTTGGCCTGGCGTTTGTGATACTGATCTGGGTCGATGGTGCTTACGGGCTGATCAGCTGGAAAATGGATCTGGAAATCGGCCGGAACGTGGATACCACCTTCGGCAATCCGGACTTCGTTGCCTACGCCGAGAGCTTCGGAGCGACCGGATACCGGATAGGCGCGGCCGATGAGCTGCTGCCGACGCTGCGCACCGCGCTAGCGGCTGACACGGTGTCAGTGATCGCCTGCCCAGTCGACTACTCCGCCAACCTGGAGCTCATCGAGTCCCTCGGCGACCTGGACGAGTCGCTGTCCTGAAGCCGGCGGCTGGTCGGCCGTCGTTCAAAATCCGTCAGCTGACCGATGTCTTGCACTGCAATTTGCAGAATTATTTCATTTGCAACCGGCACTGAGCACATCAGCCTCTTGCTCGAACCTTCCGATAGCAGCAACCAGCGCTCTCCCGGACCAGCTCGAACAGGCCACTAAGGAACCCGATGAACGCGATGGCGCCGACCCGTCCGACCGAACTGTACTGGCACTGCGTCCCGCTGACCACGGGACCGGCAGCGGCGGCCGAAGCTCGCGGCCAGGTCCGGGCGGCCATCTGTGCCTGGGAAGTCCCTATCGACGCCAACGTCGCGGTCCTGCTCACCAGCGAACTGGTGACCAACGCCATCAGACAGGAAGCGGGCAAGCTCGTCACGCTCGCCATCAGCTGCTCCTGCGGCCAGCTGCGCGTTGATGTCCACGACACATCGCGCTCCTTGCCGGTGCTGGTGGACGCTCCAGGCGATGCGGAGACCGGACGGGGCCTGATGCTGGTCGCCACCTTGTCGTCTCAGTGGGGCTTCTACCCCACCCCCGCGGGCAAGGCTGTGTACTTCACGCTCGTGTTTGAGCGCGACTTCCCCGAGGGCGGCGGACACCGCCCACGGGGGTTCATACGTGGGGACGGTGAGTCGTGACCCCCCGCCGGCTCACTGTCCCCACCGAACGGCCTGGAGTTGCCGCACCGCGATAACCTCAAGGCGATCGTGCGCAGGGCGGCCTCGCGGGCTATGTCGGTCCGCGAATGGACGTCGAGCTTCTTCAGGATGTGGGAAACATGGGTCGCGACGGTCCGCCGGGATAGCATCAGCCGGGCGGCGATCTCCGGGTTAGACAATCCCTCCTGCACGAATGCGGCGATCTTGATCTCCGTCGCGGTGAGGCTGTCCCATCCGCTCAGCGCCCGCCGGTGTTTGGCGTGCGACCCGCGCCGGATGCCGTGGCCCCGGAAGGTGGCCTGTACCCGCGCCACGTCCGCGGCCGCGCCCAGGGAGTTATAGACATCCACGGCCCGGGTGAACGCGTCCCGTGCCTGGCCGCGGTCGCCGCTGTCGACAAAATGCCCAGCGGCCGCCTCCAGCGCCTTCGCCTTCAATAGCGGCCTGCCGGCTTCGTCATAACGCTCAGCGGCTGCCATCAGCCGGGGAGCATCCCGGTCCAGCAAGCCGCGGCAGTAGAGCGCGTTCGCCTGCCGGTGCGGGATCTCCGATCCAGCGGCGAGTGCGGCGGCGTGGCCCGCGAGGGCCCGACCGGTGCTCAGGTCGCCGGTCTTGGCGGCGAGGCGGACGGCGTCGGGCAGCAGGTCCTCGACCTCCTCGAGTTCTTCTGTCTTACCGTCGAACGCATCCGTCAGCGCGGCCAGCGCCTCAGGCAGCGCGCCGTCTTGCTCGCAGTCCAGGCTGCGGGCCAGTGCCAGCGGACCGATAAGCCGGTGCCCGATCCGCTTCGCGTGCGGGACGGCAGCAGCGAGGTGGCGGCGCGCCGCGCCGATCTCGCCGCGATGAAAGCTGATCACCGCGGCGGTGCCGAGCTCACCGCAGGCCGCGCCGGGTTCCTTCAGGTTCTCGGGCACGATCTCTACCTCGGCCAGCGCATCGTCCCATTGCCCGGTCTCGAAGAGCAACTGACCCAGGGCGCCATGCGCCTGGGCCAGCCGGAACGTCGTGCCAACTTGGTCGGCGAGGTGCCGTGCCTGCCGGGCCGCGGCGAAGGCTCGCTCGTACTGGTCGAGGTAGCCCAACGTCACTGCCTTGTTGATCTGCAGCAGGAGCCGCAGGTCCGTCAGCGCCGGATCGGACTGGGTCACGGCCAGCGCCCGGTCGAACAACGGCAGCGCGTCGGTCACATGCCCCTGTACGGTGGTCACGATCGTCAGCACGTGCAGCGCCCAGCTCATGCCCCAGTTGTCGCCCGCCTCCGTCGCCGCGGCGAGCGCGCTGGTGGCGACCTGACCAGCCTTGTCGACGTCACCGAGGTTGTCGTGCATCCGCGCGGCGAGCACGAGCAGCCTGGCGCGATGCCGGGCCGAAAGCCCGGGAGAAGCCAGCGCCCGGTCCAGGGTGGCCAAGGACTCCGCGGACTCGCCCGCCAGCATGCGGCACTGCGCCAGTGTCCAGTGCAGGTCCACGAGGAGATCGGGCTCAGCGGCAAGTTCAAGCGCGTGGTTTGCCACCTGCTCGGCTTCCGCTCTGTCGCCGGTACGGTAGAGCGCGTCGGCGAGTCGGCTAGCCAGCCAGCCGTGCCGGGCCGAGCCAGCCGGCGAACTGGCCACGGCCCGCGCCAGGAGCTCAGCCGCGACCCCGGGCGCCTGGGCGATCAGCGAGTCCGTGGTGCGGGCCAGCCAGTCCAGCATCCACTCATCCACCGGCTCGGCCGGACCGCCAGGTCCGCCGACGGCCCGCAGCATCTGCCGGGCCACGCGGTCCGGCGGCGCGCCCGCCTCCGCCAGAGCCCGCCCGGCATCGCGGTGCCAGGCGGCGCGCACCGGCGCCGGCATCTCGTCGTACAGCGCCGCCCGGATCAGCGGATGCCGGAACCCCAGACCCTGGCCGGACTCTGCGAGCACCCCAACCGCGCGGGCCTCGTCGACCGCCGGGATCAGGTCCGCGACATTGCGCCCAAGCACGATGGCCAGATCGGGGACCGCAAAGTCCATGCCGAGCAGGGCTGCCGCCCGCAGCATCTCGCGCACCGGCCCGGCCACGAAGCCGAGGCGGTCCGCTATGGCCGCCGACAGGGAACTCGGCGCGGAACTGCCCGCGAGCTCGGCCGTGCCAGCCTCAGTGATGGTCAAACCAGAGCTGCGGTCCAGCGCGGCCACAAGCTCGGTGACGTAGAGCGGGTTACCCGCCGCCCCGTCAGCGAGCTGTCGCAGATTGCCGTCGGGCCTGCCGCCGACCAGGGTCGCTATCAGGTCGGATACTGCCGGCCCGGGGAGCCCGGTGAGCTTGAGCCGCGCAGCGTCGCCCGCCGCTCGCCGCAGCGCCACTACGTCATCCCGCTGGGGCGCCGGGCGCATCATCCCGATCAGCAGCAGCGGCACCTGCCTCGCCTGCCTCGCCAGCCGTCCCCACAAGGTGACGCTGGCCTGGTCGGCCCACTGCAGGTCGTCGATGACGAGGATGGTCGGTCCCGACGCGTACTGCTCGGCGACGAGCGCCAGCAACTGCTCTGCCAGAGCCGCCGGCACGTCCGTACCGCGGTCGGCCGCGATCTCGCCCCGCAGCAGCTGGACGATCGTGTTCCGCCGGGGGTTCGCGGTCGGCTCGCGGACCCGCAACGCGTCGAGGAACGGCAGCAGCGGGAGCGCCTGGCCCAGCTCGTCGCCGGCACCCCAGAAAACCTGGCAACCAGCCTCTGGTGCCGCCGCCACCGCCGCCCGCACGAGCGCGGACTTTCCGATGCCCGGCTCGCCCTCGATGAGCACCGAACTACCGCGCCCCCGGGCCACCCCTCTTATGAGCCCGGTTAGCGTGGCCATCTCACTATCGCGGCCGACCAGCGCGCCGACCGCGGTTACCGGGGACATGGGACAAACCTTACTACCAGAATATTTACCGAACAAGCGGTTCATTTTCGGACGGTAATTCGGCAGCAACGGCAACTTTTAGCGATGAAAGAGGATGACTTCTCCGCGTCTTGCGGTGCAAGTTTCGTAGCACCTTGCACTGCATGACTGGCCGATATTTCCCTGGCACGGGAATATTGAATTTGCAGGAAAGAATGCTGAAATATTTAGTATTTGAATATAGTGTAGTCAGGGATTTACTCTAGGTCATGTAATAGCCAAAACCGGTTATTGCTCCAGGTAGCTCAGATGTGCCTCGTGTGCCGTCGAAGCCATGCAGTAGGCCGCTGACCTCCGTATACACCATGGAGGAGTCATGACCATAAGGCGAACCATTATCATTCCGGTTATCCTAGCACTCAGCACGGCCGGGTCAATTCTGGCTGGCTCAGCGGTCCATGTGGCGGCCGCGCCGACGACCAGTGCCCACGTGCTGGCGTCGTCCGAGAAACCCGCTTATCTGTATCGAGGGTGACTAACCCGGCATGGCTAACGGCCTGTTGCTGGTTCACCCAATACGCCGTGGGCCAATCGTGCCATTAGCGCCAGCCGCGGGAAATTTTTGCGCTAAGCCTGCTTGCTATCGTGGCCGGCCGAGGTAACCGGCCGGCCCCAGCAACTCCAGGTGGATTTCTTCACCACAGTCGCTTTTGCCCTATAGCTCTACGTCAGCCGCATCGCTGGGCATTTCCCCCGGTAGTAACATCAAGACCGGCGGGACGTGGCGTATTAGGGTCGAGTTCATGAATCGGCCACGCCAAGACGCCGCCAGGCCGACCTGGTTGCGGGAACCGCGCGGACGGCCGACTGATCTAGGCCGACGATGGCAAGTCCGCTGCTTCCCAGTTCGTCCGGCCCACCCCGTGAGGGCCGTTACCGCATATGGCCAGGGCATTCGCCGGCGGCGGTCGTAGTATGCCCGGGTCCGTGCCGGCAGGTGGTATGCGTTCACCAATGTATTGGAGGCGGGATAGCACGGTTCGTTCGGGCGGTGCGGGCGCAGCGGTGTTGCGACGGGCGAGTGTACGGTGTACTAAGGGTTTCACGAATTGCTTCGGTGAAACTTCGTGACTGTCCTAGTCCGCCCGCGCGGCACCCAGGAGGAGCGACGCCCGATGATCGCGCCAGGAAGTCCCACGGTGCGGCGGCGCCGGCTTGCCGCTGAGCTGCGCGGGATCAGGGAAAGCAAGGGCAAGAACGGGGACACGGTCGCCGCCGCCCTGAAGTGGTCGCCCTCCAAGATCAGCAGGTACGAGCGGGCCAGGACCGGCTTGCGGCCACGGGAGGTCGAGAGACTGCTCGACTACTACGAGATCACCGGGTCCCGCCGTACGCTCCTTCTCGCGCTCGCCGAGGACGCGACTCAGAAGGGATGGTGGGAAGAGTTCACCGACACCCTTTCCGAGGACTATCAGCAATTCATCGGCCTTGAGCATGAGGCAACCTCCGTCGCCGTATGGCACGTCGATGTGGTAGCTGGCCTGCTGCAAACGGAAGCTTATGCCAGGCACATAATCAGCAGCTACAGCCGGGTCGAGCCGATCGCGCCGGGCATGATCGGACGATTGGTGCGGGTCCGCATGCAACGTCAGCAAGTGCTGAGCCGCGAAGAGCTTCAGCTATCGGTAGTGCTCGATGAATCGATCCTGAAGCGCCGGATTGGTGATGATTCGGTGATGTATGAGCAGCTTCAGCGCCTGGCGCAAGAGGCCGAACGGCCAAATATGGTTTTGCGGATTCTCCCCCTTGATGCGCAGCACACGGTCTTCGGGGAGTCTTTTGTCATATTCGGCTTCGGGGAAGACAGTGACGCGATGCTGCAGGACGTGGTGAGCACTGAGCATCTGCGGAGCGGCTTCACGCTGGAGGGGGAGCGGGAGACTTACTTGCACCGGATCGCCTTTCAGATGCTCGCCGAGGCGTCCCTAGACCCGGTGGCGTCCAGGGAACTCATCCTCGAAACCGCGGAGTCGCACTGGTCAGGTGCTCGGCGGCGCGCTATGCATAGCTGACGCAGCTCGTTTACCCCTCATCGCTGCGGTGATGGCCTCCTAGCGTCGCCCTCCTACCATGGTTACGACAGAATTCACCAGACCGTAGGGCTAGTTGAGGCAAGAGGGACCCAGGGTGCCAGTGGGTCTGCTAGTCTAGGAATTAAGCGACTACGTTGAGTAATTATCAAGATGCACTCCGTAGTTCTACATGTCGGATAATAACCCCAAATCAGTGAGGTCGTAACGTGGATAAACCTATGCTCGAAAGGCCAGGTTCAGCTTCGAACTGGGTTAAGAGCTCGCTAAGTTTCGCCAATGGTAACTGCGTCGAGGTCGCCAGCCTAACCGATGGCCAGATCGGTGTACGTAACAGCAGGGACTCCGAAGGGCCGGTTCTCCGGTTTACGCCGGACGAATGGCATGCTTTCCTCGGAGGCGCACGAAACGGAGAATTCGACGGTTTCGGCAGGAAGTAACCGCAGCAGCAAAGCGCGGCGGCTTCCTGCTTCGTGATAACCGTCGATCAGGACACAAGCGGAGGGCCCCTGGAAGCACTTCCAGGGGCCCTCCGGCCGGTAACGGCCGCCTCACCGAGTCCGAGGCGAACACCTGCCTGACGCGGACGGGAGCCGGCCCGCTTGTCCGGACCGAAGTGCCAGCTAGGCAGATTCCTGTGGGTCGTCCTGTGGGCCGACACGTGTGGTGAACACCATCCATGCCGCTCAGGGTGGAACTAACCGCGATGGCAATGCCCGTAGACATCGGGCCCAGCCCACCAGGAGGACATCATGAGCCGCATTCACCGCTGGCTGGCCGATCATGGGCGCTGAGGCAGGCACCAGCCCGGCACGGCCCTACCCGCCGAAGCCCACCGCTGCAATGTCATCTCCTCCCGAGGTGGTCACTGACCTGGTGATCCGCGCCCGGAACGGCGACAAGCTGGCGTGGGATGCGCTTGTCGAGCGGTACGCTCCGCTGATCTGGTCGATCTGCCGCAGATACCGGCTGGGTGGCGCCGACGCCGATGACGTTGGTCAGAGCGTCTGGGTGCACCTAGTTGACCAGCTGGACGAACTCGGCGATCCGGCGGCCCTCCCCGGCTGGCTCGCTGCCACTACCCGACGTGAATGCGCCCGGGTCCTGCGCGCCGCGCGAGGACCGCATACTGCCGGGCAGGTGCCGGACGGCGAGAACGTCCCAGACGAGCAGGCCGCGGCGGCCGAGCAGGAGCTGCTCGTGGCTGAGCGCCATGCGGCGCTGCGCCAGGCGTTCATGGAGCTGCCCCCATGCTGCCAGCGGCTGATTGTCCTGCTGACGGACGATCCGCCCGTACCGTACACCGAGATCAGCGCCAGGCTTGGCATTGCCGTGGGCAGCATCGGGCCGAACCGCGGCCGCTGCCTGGACAAGCTACGCCGCCATCCGGTCATCGCCGCCCTGATCAACTCCGGCACGAGCGTGACAGATGAGAAGGGATGGCCAGGCAGTGCGCGGTGATGGCGATCGCCAAGCGGTCAGGCCTCCCAGCCGCCCGCCGCCGGAATCCAGGGCGCCCCGCCTGTGTTATTCAAGGCAGTATTCACGGCCTTGTTTCGGACAGGCCCCCGCTTGGAAGCGGCAACGTCCCCCTTTGGAGTGCTGAACACTGTTGGCTGATCGTCTTGTTGTCCGTGGCGCGCGCGAGCACAACCTGAAGGATGTCTCGCTGGAACTGCCCAGGGACGCGATGATCGTTTTTACCGGCCTGTCGGGCTCGGGGAAGTCGAGCCTGGCGTTCGACACGATCTTCGCCGAGGGCCAGCGCCGGTACGTCGAGTCGCTCTCGGCGTACGCGCGTCAGTTCCTGGGCCAGCTGGACCGGCCGGACGTGGACTTCATCGACGGGCTCTCGCCGGCCGTGTCGATAGACCAGAAGGCGGCCAGCCGGAACCCGCGTTCCACGGTGGGCACGATTACCGAGGTGTATGACTACCTGCGGCTGCTGTTCGCCCGGGTCGGCCAGCCGCACTGTCCCGTCTGCGGCCGGCCCGTCGCCCGGCAGAGCCCGCAGCAGGTCGTCGACCAGGTCCTGGAACTGGCGGAGGGCACCAGGTTCCAGGTGCTGGCGCCGGTCGTCCGCGGTCGCAAGGGGTCCTGCGCCGAACTGCTGCGCGGGCTGGCGGCCAAGGGCTACTCGCGGGCCAGGATCGACGGGACCGTGATCCGGCTGGAGCAGGCGGCCGCCGGTGACCTGCCTGTCCTCAAGAAAAACGCCAGGCACGATATCGAGGTCGTCGTCGACCGCCTGCAGGTCAAGCCGTCGGCGCGGCGCCGGCTCACCGACTCGGTGGAGACCGCGCTGTCGCTGTCCGGCGGCGTCGTCATCCTGGACTTCACGGACCTGCCCGGGAGCGACCCGCAGCGGGAGCGGATGTTCTCCGAGCATCTGGCCTGCCTGTATGACGATCTGTCCTTCGACGAGCTGGAGCCCCGCTCGTTCTCGTTCAACTCGCCGTCAGGCGCGTGCCCGGACTGCACCGGCCTGGGCCGCCGGATGGAAGTCGACCCTGAGCTGATCGTGCCGGACGAGTCCAAGTCCCTCCGAGAGGGCGCCATCGCGGTGTGGAGCGGCGGCCACGTCAGCGACTACTTCGTCCGCCTCGTCGAGGCGCTCGGCAGGACGCTCGGGTTCACCATCGACACGCCATGGTCGAAGCTGCCCGGGGCGGCGCGGCACGCTCTGCTGCACGGGCATGACCAGCAGGTGCACATCGAGTACAAGACCAGGAACGGCAGGCTGCGTTCCTACGACGCCCACTTCGAGGGCGCGATCCCCTACATCGAGCGCAAGCGGGCCGAGGCCGAGGATGAGACCAGGTTCGCCGGGTTCATGCGGGAGGTGCCGTGCCCGGCCTGCCGGGGGACGCGGCTGAAGCCCTTTGCCCGGGCGGTGCAGGTGGACGGCAGGTGCATCGCTGACTTCTGCGCGATGCCCATCAGCGAGCTGGCCGAATGCCTGCGCGGGCTGAAGCTGCCCGGGGCGCAGGGCTCAATCTCCCGCCCGATCCTGGCCGAGATTGCCTCACGCCTGGAATTCCTGCTGGATGTGGGCCTGGATTACCTGGCGATGGACCGGGCGGCGGCGACCCTGGCCGGCGGCGAGGCGCAGCGTATCCGGCTCGCCTCCCAGATCGGCTCCGGCCTGACCGGCGTGCTGTACGTGCTGGACGAGCCGTCGATCGGCCTGCACCAGCGGGACAACCACCGGCTGCTCGAGACGCTCATCCGGCTCCGCGACCTCGGCAATACGCTGATCGTCGTCGAGCACGACGAGGACACCATCCGGGCCGCGGACTGGGTCGTCGACATCGGCCCGCAGGCCGGCGAGCACGGCGGGAACATCGTGGTGTCCGGGCCGCCGGAGGACCTGCTGGCTAGCCGCGAGTCGCTGACCGGCGCCTACCTGAGCGGCCGGAAGTCCATTGGCGTGCCGGCCGTACGCCGGAAGCGCTCCGAGGACAGGCAGGTCGTGGTGGAGGGCGCGAGCGCGAACAACCTGCGGAACGTAGACGTCGCGTTCCCGCTCGGGTTGTTCGTCGCGGTCACGGGCGTGTCCGGATCCGGCAAGTCCACCTTGGTCAACGACATCCTCTACCGCGCCCTGGCCCGGGAGCTGAACGGCGCCGCGTCCGTGCCAGGCAAGCACACCCGGGTCACCGGCATGCAGCACCTGGACAACGTGGTGCGCGTGGACCAGGGGCCCATCGGGGTGACCCCGAGGTCCAATCCGGCTACCTACACCGGGGTGTTCGACCACATCCGCAGGCTGTTCGCGCAGACCACCGAGGCGAAGGTCCGCGGCTACCAGCCGGGCCGGTTCTCCTTCAACGTCAAGGGCGGCCGGTGCGAGGCG
>Ga0302229_10001207_pt1 | contig 19759 bp, 20 predicted proteins | sample II_Palsa_N1_3_FD_193518 | JGI IMG/M metagenome (GOLD analysis project Ga0302229, IMG submission 193518) | Peat permafrost microbial communities from Stordalen Mire near Abisko, Sweden - II_Palsa_N1_3 | ecosystem: Environmental > Terrestrial > Soil > Palsa > Peat permafrost | place: Sweden... | reverse complement strand
TGGGCGCAGGCGATGAAGTCGGTGAAGGTGTTCTTCTTGCGTAGCAGCTTCCCGTCGGTGTACCAGGACCTGCCCATCTCGCCGCCGCCCCTGACATGCGCGATCGCGTACACGAAACCCCGGTCGAGCAGCGACAGGACGGGAATGGAGAAGCTCGGGTCCCGGGATATCTCGTAGCTGCCGTACCCGTAGAGCAGGGCGGGCGCGCTGCCGTCGCGCGGCGTGTCCCGGCGGCACACCAGCGAGATCGGGATGCGCGTGCCGTGGGCGCCCACGGCCCACTCCCGGTGCTGCTCATAGTCCTCGGGCTGGTATTCCTCCCCGGCGGGCGAGGGCAGCACCGGCTGGCGCTTGAGCAGGGTCAGCTCGCCGGTGGCCATGTCGCAGTCATAGACCGAACCCGGGGTCACCAGCGAGGTGTAGGACATGCGGAACCGGCTGGCCTGGTACTCGGGGTTCGCGCCGGGCCCGACCCGGTAGACCGGCTCGGGGAAGGCGATCTCGTGCTCCCCGTTCCCGTCCCGCCGCAGCACCCGCAGCCCGGTCAGCCCGTCCCGCCTGAAGTACACGACGATGAAGTCCGCGAACGCGTCCACGCCGAGCAGCCTGGTGTCGGCCCGGTGCGGGACCAGCGGCGTCCAGGCCGCGGGCTCGGTCACCGGCGCGGTCGCGATCTCGAAGTTCTCCGCCCCGTCGTTGTGCAGGATGAGCAGCTGATCCCCGGCGTCCTCCACGTCGTAGTCCAGCCCCTGGCGGCGGGGGGTGACCACCGAGAACGAGCCCTCCGGTGTCGTCGCTTCGCACATCCACACCTCGGTGGTCAGCACGCTGGCGGACTTGATGAGCACGAAGCGCTCGCTTCGGGTCAGGCCGACGTAGACGTGGAAGCGCTCGTCGAGTTCCTCGAACACCATCGTGTCCTGCTCGGTCGGCGTGCCGACCCGGTGCCGCCACACCCGGTAAGGTCGCCAGGCGGCATCGACGGTCACGTAGAACAAGGTGGAGGCGTCACTCGACCAGGAACAGCCGGCGAAGGTGTCAGGGATCTCGTCGGGCAGCGTCTCGCCCGTTTCCAGGTCCTTGATCCTGATCGTGAACCGCTCGTTGCCTACCAAGTCGGTGGAGTAGGCCAGCCAGCGCTGATCCGGGCTGGACCGGAACGCGCCGAGGGAGAAGAAATCGTGGCCGACGGCGAGTTCGTTGTCGTCGAGCAGCTCTTCCTCTCCCTCCAGCGGCTGGCCGTCCGCGGCCATCGGCGGGATGACCTCGCCAGGCGCCACGGCGCGGCGGCAGTGCACCGCGTACTGTTTGCCCTCCACCGTCCGGGAGTAATGCCACCATCCGCCCTTGCGCACCGGGACCGACAGATCGCTCTCCTGGGTGCGCGCCTTGATCTCGTCGAAGATCTGGTCGCTGAGCGAGTCCAGGCCGGCCGTGGCCGCCTCGGCGTAAACGTTCTCGGCCCTGAGGTAGTCGATCGTGTCGGGGTCCTCTTTGCCGGCGAGCCAGGCGTACTCGTCGGTGACGGTGTCTCCGTGGAAGGTGCGCTGGCTGGGAATCTGCTTGGCCGAGGGTGGCTCAGGTGGGAGATCGGTGCTCATGAAGGCCCAGTCTAGTGACGGCTGGCGGAACGGCTTTGACACCATAGGCAAGGTGCAAGGACACCTGATTCTCACGAACTGCCTGACGGACGAGGTCACCCGGCCGAACATCGAGCGCGCCCTGAAAGAGGAGAACCTGCTCTGGCTGGACCTGCAAGACACCGGCCCGGACACGATCGCCTTGCTGCGCGAAGTGTTCAAGATCCATCCGCTCGCGGTCGAGGACGCGCAGGAGTTCAATCAGCGGCCGAAGATCGAGGACTACGACGACTTCGTTTCCCTGGTGGCCTACGGTGCGCGCGGCCTGGACCAGCCGCTGGCCGAGGTACACGCCTTCTACGCCGAACATTTCCTGGTCACTGTGCACCGCGAAGCCATGCCGGCCATCGAGAACGCCTGTCACACCCTGACCCGGGTGCCGACGCCCCGGCGTCTGGTCGCGCTCTACCGGGTGCTCGATGCTTTGGTGGACAGCATGTTCCCGTTCCTGGCCGCACTCGATGACCGCATCGACGACCTGCAGGATGAGATCTTCGTGAGCCCCAAGCCGGAACAGCTCTCCTCGCTGTTCGCGCTGAAGCGCCAGCTGGTGGACATGCGCAAGCTCGTCACCCCGCAGCGGGACATGGTGTCCTCGATGCTCACCCAGGTGATCCCGATCCCCGGCATGACCGCGGAAACCGAACGCTACGTCCGTGACCTGTACGACCATCTGATCCGGATCAGCGACTTGGTGGACAGCTACCGCGACCTGCTCAGCGGGTCGCTGGACGCCTACATGTCGATGGTGTCCAACCGGCTCAACGACCAGATGAAGCAGCTGACGATCATCGCCACCGTGTTCCTGCCGCTGTCGTTCCTGACCGGGTTCTTCGGCCAGAACCTCGGCTGGCTGGTGAACCGCGAAGGGTCCCTGGCCGCCTTCCTCATCTTCGGTGTCGGCACCGAGGTCGCGGCCGTCCTCGGGCTGCTCGTCCTGTTCAAGAAACGAGGCTGGATGTAGGGGCCGCCCGGGCTGGGGTGGCGTCGCAGCGCTAACCTTTCCTGTGGCAGGGTTGGGACTCGCGAAGATGCATGGCGCCCGCCTCGGCGCTGACGACAACTGCTAGCGGACGAGGGGGAGGGAGGGGCGGGCCGTGACGGAGTGGTCACAGGTTCCGGCGGTCGCGCGGCCCTTGCCTGAGCCCGAGCCGCAGCCCGTGCTGGCCCCGCTCACCGCGGCCGCCATCTTCCTGGTGCTGACGATCGATCCCGGCGGCGAGGCGGTGACCAGGGACCTGCTCAGCGACTGGGCCGGCCTGCAGCGGGCGGTCGGCTTCCGCAATCCCGGTCCTCCGCTGGCCTGCGTGGCCGGGGTCGGGTCGCGGGCGTGGGACCGTCTGTTCGCCGGGCCGCGCCCGGCCGAACTGCACCCGTTCCGCGAACTCACCGGGACCGTGCACAGCGCCGTGTCCACGCCGGGGGACCTGCTCTTTCACGTCCGGCACGAGCGCATGGACCTGTGCTTCGAATTCGTGACCCAGGTCATGAGCAGGCTAGCCGGGGCGGCCACGGTGGTGGATGAAGTCCACGGGTTCAAGTATTTCGACGAGCGTGACCTGCTCGGTTTCGTCGACGGAACCGAGAACCCGGTCGGCCGTGAGGCGGGGGAGGCGGCCCTGACCGGCGAGGAGGATCCCGGCTTCGCCGGCGGCAGCTACGTCATCGTGCAGAAATACGTGCACAACATGACAGCCTGGAATGCCCTGACCGTCGAGGATCAGGAAAAGGCAATCGGGCGCTCCAAGCTGTCCGACATCGAGATGGCCGACGATGTCAAGCCGGCCAACTCCCACGTCGCCCTGAACACGATCGTCGGCCCGGACGGGCAGGAGCGGTCGATCCTGCGGGCGAACATGCCCTTCGGCGAGGTGGGGCGAGGAGAGTTCGGCACGTACTACATCGGCTACGCCGCCACGCCGAGCGTGACCGAGCAGATGCTGGCCAACATGTTTATCGGCAGCCCGCCAGGTAACTACGACCGCATTCTTGATTTTTCCACGGCAGTCACCGGCAGCCTGTTCTTCGCCCCGTCGGCAGACTTCCTCGACGACCTTCCGGATCCGCCAAGCCCGGCCGATTCTTCAGTGGCGGCCGGGTCGGCGGATAACGGTTCCCTGGGCATTGGCAGCTTGAAGAGGAGCAATCAGCAATGAACAACCTGCACCGCGAACTCGCTCCGATCTCCAGCGCCGCCTGGGCGGACATCGAAGCCGAGGCGCGCCGCACGTTCGAGCAGAACGTAGCCGCGCGGCGGGTGGTGGATCTGGCCGGGCCCGATGGCCCCGGGCTGGCCAGCGTGAACACCGGCCACCTCAGTGACGTCGACGCCCCCGCGGACGGCGTCCTCGCCAAGTTGCGTACGTCGCAACCGCTGGTCCAGCTCCGGGTGCCGTTCACGGTCAGCCGGCTGGACGTGGACGACGTCGAGCGCGGTGCGCAGGACCCCGACTGGCAGCCGGTGAAGGACGCCGCCAAGAAGATCGCCTTCGCCGAGGACCGGGCGATACTTGAGGGATACGCGGCCGCCGGGATCACCGGGATCAGGGCGAGCTCGTCCAATCCGGCGCTCACGCTGCCCGCCGAAGCCCGCGACTACCCGAACGCCGTCAGCCAGGCGGTGAGCGCGCTCCGGCTAGCCGGCGTCGGAGGGCCCTTCTCGCTGCTGCTGTCGGCCGACGCCTACACGATGGTCACCGAGACCTCCGACCATGGCTACCCGATCCGCGAGCACCTGGCCCGGGTGATCGACGGAGAGATCATCTGGGCACCGGCGATAGACGGGGCACTGCTGATCTCCGGGCGGGGCGGCGACTTCGAGCTGCGGCTGGGCGAGGACCTGTCGATCGGCTACCTGTGGCACGACGCGGACAGCGTGCAGCTGTACTTCCAGGAGTCACTGACGTTCCTGGTCTACACGGCCGAGGCCAGCGTGTCGCTCGCCGTGGCCCCGGCCGCCATAACGCGCTAGCAGGTCATTCGTACCTGGTGGGCGGGAACGGGTCGCGCTCGCCCTTGACCAGCAGCTCGTCCTTGTCGTACTCGCGGCGGATCTCTGCCCGCTCTTCTTGCCACTGCTCAGTCTGGGTGATGTCTTCTGGCTGCGGCGGCGTGTCCGTGGCCGGCGGCACCTCGTCCGGGTCATAGGCGTCCAGGCCGGCGGCGACACGCTCTTCCTCGGTCAGCCGGGCGAGCTGGTCATCGTCCGGGTGCTGGGACGCGCCCCCGTGCTCCCGGCGGTTCCGGTGGAATCGCTCGGCGAACTCATCCGAATCTTCCCGCGGCATGGCGCCTCCTCGAGCTAGCAGCACCGTCGTCTGGCCGGTGCCGGCGGTTTGAACATCGTCTCCTGCGAGCCTACGGTGGACTTACGGCAAGACCGACCCGGAGGCGGCAGTTTCCATGCACCCTAGCCCGATATGAGGCGGCGATCGCGGCGCAGGAACGTGATCATCATCAGCACACGGGCCCCGATTCACCGTTCCGGCGGCCAGGAGTCCAGGCGGCTCGCCCGCCGCCGGGGGTTCGCCGGGTTGCGCATCGGTGCGCTGCTCGCGGTCCTCGCGGTGATCCGGCTGGGCCAGGCCATGCGGCCACGCTGGCGGCTCATCACCGGGCTCACGGGTTTCCTGATCGAGGTCTTGGGCTTCAACATGTTCAGCGGCGGGATGCAGGACGCCTCCTCGCTCGCGGGAATGGCGCTTCTGTTGTTCGCCCTGATGAAAGACGCCCGGGAGTGCAGCGCCCGCGAGATGGGGATCCCGCAGGCCACGCGCCCGCCGTTCTGACGCCCAGCGGGGACCACCTGGGCGGTTTCCTGAGCACGCGACCACGCCTGCGGTCAGCCTAGGTCCCAGCACACGCGAAGATCTGGCGGCTTGCGGAAGACCAGGCCACGCACCGCGCTGTCGTACCGCGGGTCCAGGCGGAGCCGGGGAAGGCGCTGCAGCACGGTGTCGACCGCAACCTGTGCTTCCAGGCGGGCTAGGTGAGCGCCGATGCAGAAATGCGGGCCGCGGGCGAACGCCAAGTGCTGGGCGGCATTGGGACGGCGGACGTCGAATGCGTCCGGGTCGGGAAAGGCCCAGGGGTCGCGATTGGCCGCGGCGATGGACACAGTGACCTGGTCACCGGCCCGGATGGGGGCACCGGCCAGGACCCCATCCGCGGTCGCGTACCGGTCGACGACGGCCGCGGCGGGTTCGAGCCGCAGCGATTCCTCGATCGCCGCTGGTATCAGGCTGCGGTCGGCGCGGATGAGCTCGAGTCCGGCAGGATTCCAGAGCAGGTGCAGCAGTGCGTTAGCGATCATTCCCTCGGTCGTCTCGATGCCTCCGAACATCAGGACGGCAGCGTTGGAGATGGCCTCGGCTTCGGTCAGCGGGCCGGACGCCAAGGCCCCTCCAGCCACCCTGACCACCCCGGCCAGCAACGACGTGCCATCATCAGCGGCGATGACCTCGCGCAGGTGACCGGCCAGCTCGGCGAACGCGGCCCGGCCGGCTGGATCCGCAGTGGCGTCGGGTCGGCCGCCCTCAGCCTTCGCCGCCTCGGCCTGCACCGCAGCCACTATCCCGTCGTACCAGGTGAGGATCTTCGCCGGATCGGCCTGGCCGAGGCCAAGGATCTCAGCCATGACGGCGGCGGCCAGGGGCCCGGCGACGGCACGCCGGAGCTCGGCTTCGCCGCGCGGCTGGATAACCGAGACCAGGCGGCCGGCCTCGGCCTCGATGAAGGCGGCCAGCCGGGCGCGAATCTCATCGGACCGGAAGGTCCGGGTGAACGGGGCCCGGTGGCGCGCGTGCCGCGGACCGTCCAGCGAGAGCATGCTGGGACCCACTACCGTTGCCGTGGAGAACCGGGGGTCATCGACCGTGAACGTCCGTGCGTCACGCAGCACCGTGACCGCCTCGCGGTACCCGGTGACCAGCCAGGCGCCGAGGACCGGTACCCAGCTGACCGGAGCGGCGGCCCGCAGTCGCGCGAGCACCGGGTGAGGATCGGTTTCCAGGGCGGTCAGCGTGACCGCCTGCGCCGGAGCTCCTGACATGTGTGACATTATCCGTTCCCGCCGCCGTTCAATATCCGTCAGCTGACCGATGTATTGCAGTGCAAGTTGCAGAAGTATTTGCGATGCAACGGGCACCGAGCACGTCAGCTGAGGAACCGGATAGACGCGATGGCACCGACTCGTCCGATCGAACTGCATCAGCGTCGCTTTCGGCTGACCAGCGAACCAGCCGCGGCGGCCGAGGCCCGTGGCCAGGTCCGAGCGGTCATCCGTGCCTGGAAGGTTCCTGTCGACCCCGACATCGCAGTCCTGCTCACTAGCGACTTGGTGACCAGTGCCATCATGCACGGCAACGGCGAGACCGTCACGCTTGTCATTAGGCGTACTCGCGGTCATCTGCGCATTGACGTCTATGACGCGTCACGTTCTCTGCCGGTTGCAGCGGACGAACCAGCCCGCAGCCAGACCGGACGTGGGCTGGCGCTGGTTGCCGCTCTGTCGACGGAATGGGGCTCTTTCCGCACCCCTGCGGCGGAGGCTGTGTACTTCACGCTCGCGTTCCAGCCCGATCTGCACATCCAGGAAAAGACACCAACCAGTGAAGGGGTAACGTGGTAAGCACCACCCTCAGGAGTCCGCACGAACGGCCGAGTTCAGGCTGCTACTGGATTAAGAGTTCCCTGAGTTACGCCAACGGTAACTGTGTCGAGGTGGCGAGCCTGCCCGGTGGCGAGATCGGCGTTCGCAACAGCAGGGACTCCGTGGGGCCAGTCCTGGTGTTCACATCAGACGAGTGGCATGCTTTTCTCGGCGGCGTCCGGAACGGTGAATTCGACAGTTTCGGCAGTTAGCGCCAGCCGGACTGCCGCATCGGGGTAGTCACCGACATCACCTTGTCAGGCGGCGACGTCGAGCATCGCAGGCGGGCGGCGGTCAGACAGAGGCCGCTGTCCGAGGTGATGGTGATCTCGTCGCCGGCGTGGCCGGCCGCAGTCTGTTTTCTCGTTTTCCGATGATTGCGGGAAACGCGAGATTTGTCGGCCACTCCGCAAATAGCGTGACAATAACGGCATGTCTCGCGGCCGTTCGCGGAACTGACGGATGATGCCGATGTGACTCGACGGGCGGCCTTGCCTCGAGTTACAGAATGAGCAACTCGTTATCGTTACGGGCCTGTTCGCCATAACTGAAAATTTCTTGTTCCCGAAAGAGCCCAAAGATGATGGCAAGACGTCAGGCCGGCGAGCTCCGGCTTCCTGACGAGCCGGTGTGTGGCGCGCAGCTACCAAGAGATCCGCAGCCGAAGCGGCCCGTGTAATAACAATGGTACCAATATGCGAGAACCACACTGCGCGCTGCATTAACAATAAACGCACTATAAACCTGCCGTCGCTGCAGCGAACGCTGATCAACCGGAATTACGCAAAGCTGTGGTACGGCCAGGCCGTGTCCGCGGTCGGGGACACCGTCTTTGGCACGACGCTCGTGCTGTGGGTGTCGCAGGATCTCGCGGGCGGCCGGTCTTGGGCCCCCGCCGCGGTCAGCGGCATCCTGGTCGCCGCCACCGCCGCGTTTGCCCTGGTCGGGCCGATCGCGGGGGTTTTCGTGGACCGGTGGAACCGGAAGTCGACGATGATGCGGACCGAGGTGATCCGGGCGGCGATGGTAGCGGGTCTCATCGGGCTGTCGTTCGTCCCGGTCCGCAACCTCCCCGTCGGGCTGTGGCTCGCCGCCGTTTACCTGGTCGTGTTCGTCCTGAACGCCGCCGGCCAGTTCTTCAGCCTTGCCAGGTTCGCGACGACTGGCGACGTGGTGCATGGCGAGGAGGATCGGGCGCGAGCGGTCGGCCTCGGCGAGGTCACCACGTCGGCGGCCGCGATCATCGGCCCGCCTATCGCGGCCCCGTTGCTGTTCACGGTCGGCTTGCGGTGGGCGCTGGCCGCTAACGCCGCCTCCTATGCCGTGTCCTATCTGGCCATCCGCTTCCTGCGGCTGAGCCCCGAGCCTCGCCCGCCGGGCTCTGCTGGAGCGGGCGAGACCAGCCTGCATGCTGAGTTCTCCGCCGGGTTGCGGCTCTTCGCCCGCAACCGGTTCCTGGTGACACTCCTGACGGTGACAATGATCTGTCAGTTCGGTACCGGGGCGATCAACGCGCTGAACGTGTTCTTCGTGACCCACGACCTGCACGCGTCGTCCTGGCTGTTCGGCGTCGCCGAGACGGCGATGGGGGCTGGCTTCATTGTCGGCGCGCTCGCGGCCGGCTATATGGTGCGGTGGATTGGCGCACGCGCGCTCACCTGGTCCGGCCTGCTGGCGACCGGTGTCCTGGCGGCTGGCTACGCCCTGCAGCGCAGCTTCCCGGCTGGCCTCGTCATGCTGGCGATCTATGCCATTCCGATCGCCATGCTGAACACAGCAGTGGCGCCGCTTCTCCTCGATGCGGCACCGCGCGAATACATGGGACGGGTGATGGCGGTGTTCAATCCGGTCAACCAGTTCGCGTCCATGGTCTCGGTTGTCGTCTCCGGCTGGCTGATGAGCACTGTCCTGCGGAGCTTCCGCGTCTCGTTTGTCGGCATCACCCTCAACTCGGTGAGCCTGATATTCATCGTGGCCGGCGGCCTGATCTTCGTATCAGGCATACGCGCATTCGCGGCCCTGCCCTCCGTCTCAACGCCCTCGGGGCGATGAGGCTGCTGGGACCATTGTGGTCCGCAGCCACACGCCTGGCCTAGCCCGGCTGGCCGAGGCGAGCGGTGATCGCCGGGGCCGCCTCGCGCAGCCACGCCTCGGCGCGCGGCAGCACGTCCTTGGCGCCGCCCTCCCATAGCTTGCGGTACACCGGGTCCAGCTCGGCCGAGGCGCGGGAATCCTCGTGATAGCGGCGCGCCATGTCGACCAGGAGCGGCGCCAGCTCCGCGCGATGCCGCGCCGTCATGCCGTAAGCGTCCGCGAACACCGCGACCCGGTGCGGGATGTCGGCGTCCGCGAACGCGGGCGCCCGGTCCCGCGGATCGCGCATCGGCGCCCAGTACCACAGCGCGTTCGCCATGTCGTAGAGCCGGGTGGTCGGCTTGGCCAGGTCGAAGTCGATCAGCGCGACGGGCAGCCCGTAGCGGAAGACCACATTGCCCGGGTAGTAGTCGCGGTGGCTGACTAGTTCGGTCGTTCCGTTGTTCGGGCGTCCCGCGCTGGCCGGCGTCCCGCCCCACACCGCGTCGGGCGGTGGCACCCACCCGGCCGACGCCTCGTGCAGCGCACGGATCAGCCGGGCCAGGGCGACGAGCACGTCGTCGCCCGCCGTCTCCGGCGGCAGCGGGTTGCGCGGCACGTCACCGGGGACGAACGACAGCACCTCGCGCCCCTGCTCGTCGACGCCGAACGGAAGCGGCGCGCCGGTGAACCCGGCGTCGCGCAGGTGGGCCAGGTACGCCTGCACGGTCAGGCTGAACGGTCGCAGCGGCCGCCGCACCGTGTCCCCGATCCGCACGATCCCCTGGGTGACGCCATCCCCGATCAGCAGCTCGCCTTCGCTCATACCGCAGCAGCGTAGCCGCCTCCCCGCACCGGCTCACGACGCTGGCGGCCCCGGGCGGTATGACGAATCAGGCCCGGAAGAAAGGCGGCTTGAAACAAATACCGGACAGTATCCGCCCGGTATTCGTGCGACACTTTGCTCTATGACCCGGCCGACCGCCCGGGTGCTCGCCCTGCTCGAGATCCTCCAGGCCGGCGGCACTCGCACCGCCGCCGACCTGGCCATCCGGCTCGATGTGGACGAGCGCACCGTCCGCCGCTACGTCGACCACCTGATGGACCTGGACATCCCGGTCTGGTCGGTACGCGGCCGGTACGGCGGTTACCGGCTCGCCCCCGGCTACCGGATGCCCCCGCTGATGCTCACCGACGACGAGGCACTGGCCGTGCTGCTCGGCCTGGTCGCCGGCCTGCGGGCTGGCCTGGTGACCGCGTCCGCCAGCGCGGTGGAGAGCGCCGCCGCCAAGATCCGCCGGGTGCTACCCGAGGCGCTCGGCCGCCGGCTGGATGCGCTGCTGGCGGCCGCCGACTTCACCACCGCGGCCAGTCCTGCCGCCACCCAGGAGACGGGCATGCTGCTGATGCTCGCGGAGGCCGCGCGGCAACGCCGGCCGGTCGCCGTCAGCTACGCCGCCCGGGACGGAAGGCGCAGCGAACGCACCGTGGACCCGTACGGCATCGTTGTCCACTCCGGGCGCTGGTACGTGACCGGGGCGGACTCGGCCAGCGGCGAGGTGCGCACGTTCCGGCTGGACCGGATCGAGACCGCAACGGTGCTGCCGGGGTCGTTCGATGTACCCGCAGGGTTCGACCCGGCCACCCGGGTGCTGTCCGGGCTCGCCGAGGTGCCCTACCAGCACGAGGTGTCACTACGGGTCCTGGGCCCGGCCGAGCAGGTCCGCGCCCGGCTCCCGGCCGGGATCGCCACCGTACTCCAGATCCCGGAGAGCGGTGAGTGGGTGCGGGTCCGCCTGCGGGCCGAGCGGCTGGAGTGGGTCCCCTCCCTGCTCGCCTGGCTGGACCGCCCGTTTGTGATCGAATACCCGGACGTCCTGCGCGATCACGTGCACGCCTTGGCCCGTCGACTCACCATTAGCGCAACCCATGGTGACGGTCGGCCGCCGGGGGAGTAGGCACTCGCGCAGCTGCGTGGCGGCGCTCCGAATTTGGCGGGCCTGTAGCCGGGTCGGCCCCCTGCGGTCATATCCCGTTCACCTGAGTTCTCTACGTTCGCGCCATGAGCGAATCGAGCACAGGTGGGTCACAAGGGAAAGCCACATTTACCCGGCGCAGGTTCATCATCGGGACCGTCGGGGTGAGCGCGGTGGCGGCGCTGGGCGGGACGGTCGTCCGCGCGCCCCGCGCGGCTGCCAGCAGTCCACCGAGCGGGCCGCCGACTACCACGCTGCCGCTGCCTACCACGACTGAGCCAGAACAGCTGCTGCTGACCTGGGGCAGCGACCCGGCCCGGGAGGTCACCGTGTCCTGGAACGCTCCCGGCACAGTGGCTCAGCCCGCGCCTACGCTGGCGGTGTCGACCAAGCCGATCACGGCAGGCAACCCTGGCTGGCTGATCAAGCTGCCTGACCCGAAGCCGCTCGACGTGACGCAGCGGTACGCCGACGCCGCCTCGGTCAGCTTCACCGACGGGCTGAACGGGCAAACCACGTACTTCTACCACGTCCAGCTCACCGGCCTCGAGCCAGGGACGCGGTATTACTACCAGGTCAGCGACGGCGCGGCCGCGCCGTCCACGGCGGGGGCGTCGTTCGAGACCGCGCCGGCCGGGCGCGCGAAGTTCCGCTTCTCCAGCTACGGTGACCTGGCCACCCCGTCCTGGGACCTCAACACGTCGGGGAACATCTGGCACGAGTCCTGCGACAACTCCTGGTACGCGGTCACCGCGATCGAGAACCCAGGCGACGGGAGGGGCGCGCCGCTCTTCCACCTGCTCAACGGCGACCTGTGCTACGCCAACCTGGACGTCGACAACGCACCGGGCGTGTGGCGAGACTTTGGCAACAACGTCGCGCGCAGCGCGGCCAACCGGCCGTGGATGCCAGCGCTCGGCAACCACGAGTGCGAGTTCGGCACCGACACGCGCTCCGGCCAGCCTGGCGACGCGCCCGGCGGGATCGCGGCACAGGGCGCGGCGGGGAACCATTGGAACGGTCCGTACGGCTTCGGCCACTACCTGAGCCGGTTCCTGCTGCCGGACAATGGCCTGACCAACTGGGACGGCAACCGGCTGCGCGGGAACTTCTACTCCTTCGGTGTCGGCACGGTGAAGTTCATCTCGCTCGACGCCGACGACGTCATCTACCAGGATGGCGCCGCCAACTACGTGATCGACACGGCGAACACCCCGCCGGAGACCACCACGACCGGCGCCGAGATCCCGAACGGCACCACCAACTACACCCGCTTCTACACCGGCGGCCTGACGCTCGACGCGTCGGGCAACTCGCTGGTCCCCGACTACGCCAGCGGCCAGCCCAACCTGCAGACCATCTGGCTCGAGCGGACCCTGGCCGACGCCCGCCGCGACTGGTCGGTAGACATGATCGTCGTGTTCATGCACCAGGTCCCGATGTCCACTTCCATTTCCGGCAACGGCTCCGACCTCGCCATCCGCCAGGCCTGGCTGCCGCTGTTCGACAAGTACGAGGTTGACCTGGTGCTGCACGGTCACGAGCACGACTACGAGCGGACCTACCCGGTCCGCGGCTACGACGCCGGCGAATTCGGCACGGTGGTCGCCCCCAACCCGGGCCAGACCAAGGGCGCAGCCGTCGACACCCGGCGACCCTCGGTCGTCACGACCGAGCCGTACACCTACGACGGCATACCGGCGTGGAACACCTCCGAAGGCACCGTCTACCTGGTCCTCGGAGGCGGCGGCACCAACGGCCCGACCAACGAGTACGGCACGGACACGGCGGACGACAAGCCGCAGGCCAAGGTCATCACCACGCGGAACGCCGTGGTCGGCAGCGAGGCGACCGGGTTCACCAAGAACGGCGCCGACTCGGTCGAGGACGCGCCGTGGTCCGCTGCCATCAACCCGACCGACGCCTACGGCTACTCGATCTTCGATGTCGACCCCGGCCAGCGCCCCGGGGAGACCACGATCACCTTCCAGTACTTCGCGATCCCGGCGGTGACCAATGAGGCAGGCTCCGCGCACGACGGCACCACTACGCTGCCGACGCAGCCCACCGAGAAGTTCGTCTTCGGCCGCCGGGTGGGCCGCCCGTAACACAGTGACGGGTTGCCCGGTTCAGCCCATGCATTCCCGGCGGCATTACCAGGTGCCGTTCCGGATTCTCATGGGCAGAGATGATCACGTATCGCGTAGGCGAAGCATCGCGCCGCCGAGGACGAGAGCGCCCGCAGCCCACATGGCGACTACCTCGAGGCCCTGCCACGGGGTGAGTGGCAGGGCGCGCAGCCTGGCCGTGGTCATGCTGTCCAGGCCTGCAGACATTGGGCCGACCTGCTGCAGGCGTCGCTGGATGGCCGGGTTGCCGACCAGGCCTGCGACGACCGGGAACAGGTAGAGCAGCCCGAGCACGATACCGATGGCGGCGGCTGAGTCGCGCACGACCGAAGTCACGCCAAGGCCAAGCACCGCGACCAGCATGAGGTACAGCGCCGCACCGCCCGCTGCCCGCCACGTCGCCCCGCTGGCCAGATCGAATCCATGCGCGGGCGGTGAACCCGTGCCCCGGCAGGACGAGCCACCCGGCCAGCATCGAGGCACCTGCCGCGGCCGCCGATGCCGCCAGTACCGGACCGGCCAGCACCACCGCCTTGGCGGCCAGCAGCCGGTCCCGCCGCGGAATCGCGGTCAGGGATACGCGGATCATGCCGGTGCCGTACTCGCTGCCGACAAGGGCGGCAACCGCCTGGCCGAGGTAGACGCCGGTGAGGCTGATCCTGGCCGGATCCTGACCGCAGCCCGCGGCTGGGCAGCGGGCCGTGCCGATCGCCACGGCGCTGACCGCCACGGTCAGCGCGATGAGGGTGCCAAGCAACCAGCCTGTGCCGGGATCGGACCATGTCTTCGCCCACTCGGCGCGGATCGCCCGCCTCACGCGTCCCTCCGGCTCAGCGTGACGTACCCGAGCGCCAGGGCCAGCGCGACCCAGGCGCACAGCACCGCGAACCCGGCCCACGCGGCCAGCGGGTAGTAGCCGTAGGCGGGCGCGTACACGTCGTCGACCTGCGGGTACTGGATGACTGTCTGCTCAACCGCGAACGCCGCGGCCGGGGTGACCCGCATCAGCCAGTCGGCTACGCCGAGCGGCAGGACCGGGATCGGCACCGTGAGCACATACGGCACGACGATCAGCGCGATGACGGCCGCGTCCGCGGCGGCGCCGCGCCGCAGCACCGTGCCGATCGCGACCGCCAGCACCGCGCACAAGGCGATCACGGCCGCCGTGCCCACGATGACCCGCAACTCGGTCAGCGCCGTCACCGGCCAGACATACGCGCCATGTGAGCGCAGCAGCCGCTGGCCGAGCGGAACCGCGACCGAGGCCCCGGCCAGCCCGGCGGCGAACGCGACTAGCCCGATCACGGCAGCCTTGGCGGCCAGCACCTGGCCGCGCCGCGGGCACGCGGCCAGGGTCACCCGGATCAGCCCGCGCCGGTACTCGGCGGTGATGAACATCGCCCCGATGACGGCCAGGATGATCAGCGCGATGAACACGCCGCTCAGCGTCTGCGCGATCGTCACGCCGATTCCGGACGCCCCGGAGGTGGCGGGTGCGATGTCGCCGGATCCGGTGATCGCGAACCCGCTGCCGGTGCGCGAATAGCCGGTACCGGGGCCGGCGGCGCCGCCGGACGAGCCGCCCACGTTCGTTCCGGTCCACGTGCTGCCGTGCCATGTCAGTGTCACCTGGCCGAAGACGGCCGTGGACTGGCTGGGACTACCGCTGATCGACGCCACTCCGTCGGAGGTCTGCGAGTACTGCGGCGAGGTCGCGAACAGCCCGCCCGGGACGGTCGGCGGCAGCTCCGGCAGCGTCACGGTGCCGACCCGGGTCCAGCGCACGCCGTCCGGCGACCCGTAGCCGGTGATCGTGGCACCGGCCCGGACCAGCCGCAGCCAGCCCGCCCGCATCGCCGGTCCCGCGATGTCGCCGGTGAAGTCGTCCTGCATCCGGATGCCGTGGCTCCCGGTGACCATGATCGCGACGTACGCGGACCCCGGCGTGAGGCTGGCCTTGAAGATGATCCCCGCCTTCGCCCACGGCACGACGGTCCGCTGAGCGCCTCCAGAAGGCACCGGCACCGTGCTCGTCAGCGACGTCATCCGGACGGCGATGGAGCCGTCTCCTGAAACTCGGCGCTGTCCCGGGTGAGCTCGAGGTAGGCATCCTCAAGCGACCGGTAGGGCTGACCCTCGACCACGGCGGTCCCGGAATCGGGGCGGTCAAGGCCCAGGATGACCCGCATCGTGGTGGACTTGCCCGCGCCGTTCGGCCCGGCGAACCCGGTAACCCTGCCGGGCAGCGCGGTGAAGGTCATTCCGTCAAGGGCGAGAGCCGGCCCGAACCGCTTGCGGAGTTTTCTGACTTCGATCACGCGGTTCGTTCTACGCCGGCGCCGGTGTCACAGCGGTGCCGGACGCTGACACCTGGCTGACACCGTTCCCTATGGCATCGTTGGCACCATGCGAGTACTGGTCGCCGAGGATTTCGAGATCCTCGCGAAATCCAAAGCGACCGGGCTGCGTCGGGAGGGCATGGCGGTCGACGTGGCCCTTGACGGCGAGGACGCGCTTGAGTCCCTGGCGGTGACCAGTTACGACGTGGTCGTCCTCGACCGCGACCTGCCCGGCATCCACGGCGACGAGGTCTGCAGGGCGAATCGTGGCCGGCGGATCGGGGAGCCGGGTGCTGATGCTGACCGCCTCGGCCACGGTCGCCGACCGCGTGGACGGTCTCGGGCTCGGGGCCGACGACTACCTGCCCAAGCCTTTCGACTTCGCGGAGCTTGTCGCCAGGATCCGGGCGCTCGCGCGCCGGCCGGCAGTTGCCATACCGCCGGTGCTCGAGCGCGGCGAGCTCACCGTCGATTCTGGCCGCCGTGTGGCATTCAGGTCCGGGCGGCGGCTTGAGCTCAGCCCGAAGGAGTTCGGCGTGCTCGAATGCCTGCTGCTGGCGGATGGCCGGGTTGTGTCCGCCGAGGAACTGCTTGACCGGGTGTGGGACTCGGAGGCGGACCCGTTCACCACCGCGGTGAAGACAACCATCCGGCGGCTGCGGCTCAAGCTGGGCGACCCGCCGGTCATCCACACCGTCCGCGAGGGCGGGTACCAGGTGGGGGAGCCATGACCGTCCGGCTGAGGTTTGCGCTGCTCTACTCAGGCGCATTCCTGCTCACGGGCTTGCTGGTGCTGTCCGTCGCCTTCCTCACGGTGAGCTCCACCCAGCAGGTCGGCTCCGCCGGGCCGGTAGTCGTCAGGCACCCGTTCGCCGAGGCATCCGGGCCGATACCGGAGGTCGTCGCGAGTCTGGCGGTCCTAGTGGTGTTGTCGGTCGCGTTCGGGTGGCTGCTCGCGAGCCGGCTGCTCAGGCCGGTCCGCGTGATCACGGCGGCGGCACGGGACATCTCCGTGAGCAACTTGAGCCGGCGGCTGCGGCTCAGCCGCCGCGACGACGAATTCACCAGGCTCGGCGAGACGCTGAACGACCTGTTCGCCAGGCTGGAGGCCTCGTTCCAGGCACAGCGGCACTTCGTGGCCAACGCGTCGCACGAACTGCGAACCCCGCTCACGGCCGAGCGGACCCTGCTCCAGGTGACGCTGGCGGATCCGGAGGCCGACGCCGCGACCCTGCGCGAGGCCTGCGAGCAGGTGCTCGCCCTCGGGATGCGGACCGAGCGCCTCATCGATGCCTTCCTGACCCTCGCGACGGGGGAGCGGGGCATCGAGCGGCGGGAGCCCTGCGACCTCGCCGACCTCGCCGCACGCGCTGTCCAGCCCCTCGCTGAGGTAGCCGCGAGCCGGAACATTCGGCTCCACACGAAGCTGGACCCGGCGCCGACCGACGGCGACCCCAGGCTGGTGGAGAGCCTGATCGCCAACCTGGCGGACAACGCCCTGTGCTACAACGTTCCCGGCGGCTGGGCCGAGATATCGACCGGGACGCGCGGCGGCCGGGCAGTAGTGTCGGTGCGCAACACCGGCCCGGCGGTACCGCCGGGTGAGGTCGGCCGTCTTCTCCAGCCGTTCCAGCGGCTGGGGACCGAGCGGGTTCAGCGGACCGGCGGGCACGGGCTCGGACTCGCGATTGTCTTGGCCATCGCCGACGCCCATGGTGCTTCGGTAACCGCCCGCGCCCGCGAGGGCGGTGGCCTCGACAATGCCGTCTCGTTCCGTTCGGAAGAGCGGTAAGCACCGACCCGCTGCCTGTCGGCAGGGCCCATCCTGCAGTGGCGGCGGCCGAAAAGGGCTGATGATGTGCCAGCCATCATGTCGTTTCCGGAGCTCAGTCGGGTTGGGCTTGCCTGTAACGGAACCTCAGCCCGGTGCTGGCAGTGGCTGGCTCAGCCGCAGGTGGTTACCGCTGGGGTCGCGGACGGCGGCATCACGTACGCCGTAGGGCTGGTCGACGGGCTCCTGGAGGACCTCCGCCCCGGCGGCACGCAGCGACTCGAAGGTCTTGTCCAGGTCGTCAACCTGGATGAAGACCGCCAGGTCGCCCTTGGCGACAATCTCGCGCATCGCCTGCCGGTCGGCCGGCGGGATGTGGTGATCCACAGCCGCCAGCAGCAGGTCGTGAGGGTCACCGGGCGCATGGACGGTGAGCCAGCGCATCTCCGGCCCCATCGGGACGTCGTCGCGGACCTCGAAGCCGAGCCGCTGGGTGTAGAAGGCAAGCGCCTCATCCAGATCAGTGCAGTACACGGGCGTGTGCGTAATGGAAAGTGCCATGTCAGCGACCCTACGCGCGGTCGGCCAGGAACGCTTCTCCGATCCTGCATGGTTGCGCGGTCCATCCCGGGCGCGCCCAGACGCGCGTCATGCAGGGCGGAACCGGTGCGAGCCGCGAGTGGTCACGCGCCTTGTAGGCGGACGGGGGCTCGCCGACAAGGCGCGTGAACGTCGAGCTGAACGAGCCAAGCGAGGTGAATCCCACGGCTATGCACACGTCAGTCACGGACATGTGGCCGCTGCGCAACAGCGCCATCGCCCGCTCCACGCGCCTGGCCTGCAAGTAGCCGTACGGTGTCTCGCCGTACGCGTCGCGGAACCGGCGGGCGAACAGCGATGGCGACATCAGCGCAGCGCGCGCCATCACCGGGACGTCCAGCGGCCGCGCGTACTCGCGGTCCAGCAAGTCCCGGGCCCGGCGCAGATGCGCCAGCTCAGCGACCTCCATACGAGGACCGTACATCGTGGCGACATGACAGCCGCGATCCGGCATGTCTTCCGACATGATGGCCGCTCCGCGCTTTCGTCGGTCCGGCGTCTCATCAGGTCGGGGTGGCTGCGGTCGACGCCACCTGGCCGACCTCGGGCGTGCTGGTCGTGCTGCATCCAGCCTTTCGGGCCAGGGCGGCGAACTGGGCCGAGTTGATCACCGCCGCCCCTCCCGGGTCGTTGTTGAAGTAGACGTACACATTGGCCTGGTCCGGCCAGGTCTCGGTCAACCGTGCCACCCAGGACCTCAGCGCCTGCGGCCCGTAGCTGGGCCACGGCTGGGCAATGCCCTGATGGAACCGCAGATAGCCCCACGTCGCGGTGCGCCACAGCGGTGTGATGGGGCGGCCGCGCCGGTCGGCCCAGCACAGCGTTGCGTTGTGCGCGGCCAGGATCTGCCGTATCTCGTCGGTCCACCAGGTCTCGTGCCGCGGCTCCACCGCAAGCCGGAGCTCGTGCTCGCCCAGTGCGGCGGCCGCCGTCCGGAACTCCTTCAGGCACGCGTCCAGCGTGTCCGGGTCGGCCTTCAGCGTCGGCGGCAGCTGGAGCAGGACGGGCCCGAGTTTGGGTCCCAGGCCCGCAGCCGCGCCGAGCAGCCGGGCCACTGGCTCGGCCGGGTCGCGCAGCCGGCGCACGTGGGTCAGATACCGGCTGGCCTTGACCGCCATGACAAAGTCGTCCGGGGTCCGCTCCCGCCAGGCGGCGAACGTCTCCCGCGATGGCAGCCGGTAGAAGCTGTTGTTGTTCTCCACGGTCAGGTAGTGGGTGGCGTAGTGCTCGAGCCACAGGCGCTGGGGCACGCCCTCCGGGTACAGCCCGTCCCGCCAGTCGCGGTACTGCCAGCCAGACGTCCCGATCAGCATTGGCATAGGCCGTACCTGCCCATGCTCGGCAGAGTTCATCCCGCAGTGGCGGCGGCCGACGACTGTGCGTCTTGGAAGGCGACGACGAGAACAAGGTCGTCGGGTTCCTCGTAGCTGTAGAGGATGAGCAGCCACCGCCACGGCCCGAGGATGAACCGCAACGGCGTCCAGCGCCCCTCAAGCTGTCGGCCGATCCGCGGGAACTGCTCGAGGACGCGAAGTGAGCGCCTGACGCGATCCCTGGTGTCGGCCAGAAGGCTGTGCGTGA